>Ga0208191_1000674_pt1 | contig 22249 bp, 15 predicted proteins | sample June2015DPH_13_5_FD_184709 | JGI IMG/M metagenome (GOLD analysis project Ga0208191, IMG submission 184709) | Peatland microbial communities from SPRUCE experiment site at the Marcell Experimental Forest, Minnesota, USA - June2015DPH_13_40... | ecosystem: Environmental > Terrestrial > Soil >... | reverse complement strand
ATTGGCAACGTGACCCCGGCCGATGTGTACTACGGACGGCGGGAAGAAATCTTACGCAGGAGGGCCGAACAAAAACAACGCACGATTGAGCAGCGGCTGCGTTACAATCTGGGCCGCTGGAACCAGAAACCAAGGGTGGAACTTAAACTCAAACCGTAGCTTGGCCCCCGGGCCAAGCTGGTCTCACAACTTCTGATGACGCACAAACAGCATGTGCACGATGCGGCATTCTCACTCCGGACTAAGAATTCAAGTGAACTAAAACACGCTTTTGAGTCCCGAGCCGTTTGTTCCTTCTGCCAGAAAGCTTACCGCTTCAGCTCGTCCTTGGCGACCATTCCGTCTTTGATGTGGATGATGCGGTGGGCGTATTCGGCGATGTCGTGCTCATGCGTCACCAGTACGATCGTATTGCCTTCGGCGTGCAGGCGATCGAACAGGGCCATGATCTCGTTTCCGGTTTGTGAGTCGAGATTGCCGGTCGGTTCGTCGGCGAGGATGATGGCGGGCTTATTGACTAGAGCGCGGGCGACGGCCACGCGCTGGCGCTGTCCGCCGGAGAGTTCGTTGGGCTTGTGGCTCATGCGGTCTCCCATGCCGACCGAAGTCAGCGCGGCCTTGGCGCGCTTGGCGCGCTCTTCGGAAGGAATCCCGGCATAGATCAGCGGCAGCTCCACGTTGTGCAGCGAAGTAGCACGGGCCAGCAGATTAAAAGTCTGGAAGACGAAACCGATTTCTTTATTGCGGATGCGGGCCAGTTCGTCGTCGTCTAGTTCGCTGACTAGTTGTCCGTTGAGCCAGTATTGGCCTTTGGAAGGCGAGTCGAGACAGCCGATCAGGTTCATCAGCGTGGACTTGCCGGAGCCGGACGGGCCCATGATGGCGACGTATTCGTTGCGCTGGATGCGCAAGGTGATGCCGCGAAGCGCATGCACCTGTTCCGAGCCCATATCGTAGGTCTTCCACAGATCCTCGGTTGAGATCATGTAGGAATTGGGCGCAGCCCAATTCGCAGGCTTATCGATTGGCAATACCTCGGCAGTCGCCATCTTGCTCTCCTTATCCGGATCGGGCTCGGGCACGCACGCTCCTATGGCCGTTCTATCTTGGACGTTCTAACCTGGCAGAGGTTAGAGGCTTCGTTGATTCTTAGGGCGCGATGTGCGGCCCTCAGGGGCTAAAGCCCCCATTTTTTGTGGCTCTGAGCGGCACGGCTGAAGCCGTGCCCTTCCCAAAAGCCTATCCAGAACCATTTATGAAACCAGTTCTAGCTGTTTTCGTCTTCTTTCTTCGGGGCCGAGTTATCTATCTTGACACTCGTTCCCGGCTTCAGTGTACGTAAAACCTTGTAACTGCCGGTGATTACTTCGTCACCCTCTTGTAAGCCCTTGCTGACCTCGATATCCGTGGTGCCACTGATGCCGGTATCCACCGGAACGAATTGGGCTTTCTTGTTGCGGATCACGAACACGCCCTGAACTTCTTCCTTCTGCTTCGAGGCTGTCGCCGGAGCGCTGGTGGCGGCCTGCACATTTTTATTATTATTGCCTTTGCCGGCATCCTTGGGCGCCAGATCCGCCGGGGTGCGGACGGTGAGCGCCTGAATGGGGATGCTGAGCACGCTGCTGCGGATCGCGGTCGTGATCTTCGCGGTCGAGGAAAGGCCAGGGCGCAGGTCCGATGGCGGATCGGTGAGCGTCACGACGACTTTGAAGTCCTTCGCTTCCTCGCTGGTCGAGGTGGCCTGCGAGGTAGCGACACCGGTCGAGCGCACGATGGCGTTGTCTCCGATTTCGCTGACGATGCCGTGGAAGACCTTGCGGGGGATCGCGTCGATGGTCACGTCCGCGGGTTGGCCGAGATGCACGTTGACGATGTCGGTCTCGTCCACCTTGACCTCGGACGTGATCACGGACATGTCGGCAATCGTCATCAGGGTGCTGCCGGGTGAATTCTGGATTCCGATGACCACGGTCTCGCCTTCGCGCACGGGAAGATTGGTGATTACGCCGTCAAAGGGCGCTTCGTAGGTGGTTTTTTGCAGCACGTCGATAAACCGGGTTAGGTTGGCCTGGTTCTGTGTGATGTGCTTGTCCGCCGAATCTTTCTGCGCCTTGGCTTGGGCCACGCGAGCCTTGGCTTGGGCTAACCCCGCATCGGCGGACTCCCATGCAGCTTTCTTGACGTCGTAATCCTGCTTCGCGATGAGGGCAGCGTTGTACAGACCCTGGGCGCGGTCCCAGTCGAGCTTAGCGTGGACGGCGTCGGACGTGGCGCGGTTCAGGTCCGCGAGCGAGGTGTTTAGGGCAGCATCGGCGGCGACGGCGTCGGTTTGAGCCGCCTGCACGGAAGCGCGAGTGGCATTGACGTCGGCCGAGGACTGCACGTTCTCAAGCTGTGCTAGTAACTGCCCCTTCATCACGCGGTCGCCTTCCTTGACGTGCAGCTTGATGATCTTGCCGAAGGCATTGGCTCCGATGTTCACGTAGGTCTTGGGCTTGATTTCACCCGAAGCACTGACCACCGAGGCCAGGTTCTGCTTTTGCACTTTGCCGGTCTGCACCGTCACCAGGTTTTTCTGGCTCTGGTAAACAGTGACGGCGACGATGATCCCGAGCACCAGGGCCGCGCCAACCCCGATCAATACTTTCTTCCAGGTCTTCATAGCTAAGTCTTCACAACCGTCCTGCCGAGCCAGCCGCCACGTCAGCAGACGGCTCTAAATTCCCGGCTTTCCTCATTTCCGGCTTAACTTTCCAACTTACCCCCGGTTCTGGTTATGGAACGGCGAAAACGCGCCGTGGTTGCGCATGAGCAGTTACGCTCAGACGAGGCGGAAAGTTCCCGAGTTCCTGCGAAACAGGTCCCCCTATATTCTGTTCGGCTTACGGAGAGGAGACCGGCGACGCAATTCATTATATCGTGCCGAGTGTCCGGGCAGCTGGCCTGCGAAGCGATCATTGCTCGACCTCTGCTCGACCGCAAGGCGCGGATTCTTAAGGGATTTAGAAGATGAGGTCCGCGCAGGAAATCTTTCTTGACAGGCCACTTCTTCTTGCCTTGTTGTATCCAATGAACATAGAATTAAGCAGCTGACGTTTCTCGTGAGGTAGCCTTTCTATGTTCTCCGCGGGTTTTCGAAATCGTTGCTCGGTCGGTGTGCTGGCTAGCGTGATGGCACTGGGTTTTGCCGCTGTTGCCCTAGCACAGGACAAGGATGCGAAGGGCTCCGATGACAAAGGTGCGGCTACCCAGGGAAGCCAGACGGACCCTCTAAAGCGCCCAATCCCGGAAAAGCAGAGGAAGGCCAACGCCAAGGCGCTCAAGATTGAGTTGAGCAAGACTTACAGGAAGTGGCTGGACGAGGACGTGCGCTGGATTATCACCGACGAAGAGAGATTCGCCTTCATGCAGCTCTCGAACGACGAAGAACGCGACCAGTTCATCGAGGCCTTCTGGCAACGCCGCGATCCCACGCCGGACACCGAAGAGAACGAGTTTAAAGAAGAGCACTACCGTCGCATCGCGTATGCCAACGAGCACTTCGCGGCCGGCATCCCCGGTTGGAAGACCGACCGTGGCCGGATGTACATCGTGTTTGGGCCGGCGGATGAGATCGACTCCCATCCCTCCGGCGGCACCTACGAGCGCCCCATGGAAGAAGGCGGTGGCGAGACCTCTACCTTCCCGTTTGAAACATGGCGCTATCGCTACCTGGAGGGGGTTGGGCAGGAAGTGATGATCGAGTTCGTCGATACCTGCATGTGCGGCGACTATCACATGACGCTGGACCGCTCGGAAAAAGACGCCTTGAAGTACACTCCGAATGCCGGCCTGACGTTGTATGAGCAAATGGGCATGGCGAATAAGTCGAGTCGTTTCACCAGCGGCGGCCTGGAACAACTGGGCGCCGGGCCGTTCAACCAGGATCTGCAGACCAAGCAATTCGACCGCCTGGAACAGTTTGCCAAACTGCAGGCGGCGCCGGCGGTGAAGTTCAAGGATCTGGAAGAAGTCGTCAGCCACAAAATCAGCGTCAACCTGATGCCCTTTGATGTGCGAGCGGACTTCGTGAAGGTCACCAGCGACACGGTGCTGGTTCCGGTCACGATTCAGATCAAGAACCGCGATGTGACTTTCCAGAACAAGGACGGCGTGGAGCGCGGTACCGTCAATATCTTCGGACGCGTGACCACGCTCACGGGCAAGATCGTGCAGACCTTTGAAGACACGGTGCAGGTCGATGTGCCTGTTGAACTGCTGCCCAAGACGGCGGAAAATTCTTCGGTCTATTGGAAAGCATTGCCGCTGCGCATCAGCCAGAATCGCTACCGTCTCGACGTCGTCGTCAAGGACGTGAACGGAGATCGCACCGGAAGTTGGAGTCATGCGATCGTGATCCCCGACTTCAGCGAGGACAAGTTGAGCAGCTCAACGCTCATCATCGCCGACCAGATGGAACCGGTGGCGACCAAGAACGTGGGCACGGGTAATTTCGTGATCGGGACCACGAAAGTGCGGCCGCGCGTGGCGCCTTCCGACGGCAAGCCCATCTCGTTCAAACGCAATCAGAAGCTGAATTTCTGGATGCAGGTTTACAATCTCAGCGTGGACGAGAAGACGCACAAGCCTTCGGCCACAATCGAATACAATGTGACGGACGCCAACAACAAGGCCGTCATCCATACCGTCGAGTCGACAGACACGATGGGCAATGTGGGCGACCAGGTCACGCTGCAGAAGACGCTTTCCGCCGCGAACCTGCCGCCAGGTTTGTACAAGATCGAGATCAAAGTAAACGACAACCTTTCCAAGCAGATGGTGGATCCAACGGCGACCTTTGCCGTGGAGTAAGCTGCTGCCTGGTCCCCTAGAGGTGGTGGGCGAGTGTTCCGAAAGCTCAGGTTCCTCGTAGTCGTCGTAAGCGTGGCTCTTCCGGCATGGTGCGGAACTGCCTCAGGCGCGATCTCGGGCGCGATATCTGGGTACGTTCGCGATGGGAGCGGCGCGCCGCAAATGGGCGCGGCGGTGGAAGTACTCGGCTCGGCCGCCCATGCGCTCAAGGTTTTCACCGACGATCGTGGTTTCTACTCCATCGCGAGTCTGCTGCCCGGAACGTACAGCGTCAAGGTGAGCGCGCCTTCGTTCCTCCCGACGCTGCGCGAGAAAATCGGCGTGCGTGCCGGCGCGAAGCTGATGGTGAATGTCACGTTGACCACGCTGTTCGAAGCCATCCAGCTTGTCCCGCTGCGGAGTCCGGTGGACGATGACGACTGGAAGTGGACGTTGCGCTCGGTCGCTAACCGGCCCATTCTGCGCGTGCTTGAAGATGGCACTACCGTGGTTGCGCAGAGTGGGGAGTCGGCCGCGGACCACGACTTGAAAGGTACTTTGACCTTCCTGGCCGGTTCGCCCGGGCAGGGTTTCGGCAGCCCCGCGGATATGAGTGCCGGCTTTGCCGTGGAGCGCTCGCTGTTATCGAATGGTACCCTGCGACTCAATGGCAACCTCGGTTATGAGGCCGACGGCCAGGGCATTCCGGCGGCGGTGCTCCGAACGACCTACACCAACCGTTTCAACGGTGTTTTTGAACCTTCGGTGGCGATTACGGCCCTCAGGCTGAATTCGCCCGACCTGAACACGATGCCCGGCGCCACGCTGCAAGCGCTGTCGGTGACCAGTTCCGATCGGGTCGTCATAGGCGACATGCTGGAGATGAAGCTCGGCAGCGAATTGCAAACGATCCAGTTTATGGGGCGGGTAAACGCCTTCAAGCCCTTCGGGTCGGCCGATTTGCACATCACGCCGAACACCGTGCTGGAATATCAATACGCGAGTTCAGTCCCGAATATGGGACTGGAGGATCGTTTCGGCGAGGATCGTGTGGATTCGGCTTCGTCGGACCTGAGCGAAACCGCGCCGCGTATGAGCATCACTGGATTTACTCCGGCGGTCGAGCGAGCGCATCACCAGGAAGTGTCGATCTCCCAGCGCATCGGCAAGAATAATATGCAGGTCGCATTCTACTCGGACAGCTTCATCGATCCCGTGCTTACCGGAGTTGGCGAAATGACGGCCGAATCAGGTGACGTGTTGCCCGATGTGTACTCGGGTACGTTCAGCTATCAGGGAAACGATTTCGCGACGCGCGGGATGCGGGTGGTGCTGCAGCGGAAGCTGTACTCCGATCTGACCGCAACCCTCGACTATGCCTACGGAGGCGTGCTCGACCTGTCACGCCCCGACGTCCAACTACAGGACGCACGGGAGTGGATTCGCGCGGAGCAACGCCAGGCTGTGGCAGCGAAGTTCAGCGGAACTTTGCCCAAGGCGAAGACGCGCTGGATAGCCTCCTATCGTTACACGGGCGGCCGTACCCTGACGCCGGTCGACCTGTTCAATAGTTCGGCGGGCCAGACCGATCCTTACTTGAACCTCTTCATCCGGCAACCGATTCCGGCCAGCTTCCTCGCGGGACACATGGAAATTCTCATGGACCTGCGAAATCTTCTCGCGCAGGGGTATGTGCCCGTGATAGGACAGGATGGACGCACTCTTTATCTTGTGCAATCGGCGCGCTCGGCGCGCGGCGGCGTGGCATTCAGCTTCTAGGCCGGATCAGATCACGTCATCTGATCGTATTTTTCACTCACAAGCTCATTTGGTTGGTCGCTTAAGAGCAGAGTACCACCGCGCCTAGGCGACGGTTCCTCCGTCGCGGGGTCGAGGGCTCGTAAATCACCTAAGATCAGTAAGTTCGATGCCACGGATCGGAAATCCGAATGGCGACCTTCCGTGCGCATTCCAAGTTCCATACACTTCTATGAGAAGTATCCGGCATATCGTATTTTCTCTCGCTCGTCCGAGCGTAAGTCATTGATAAATATAGTTGATAATTAATATTCCCTTTGGCCGGAAACATGCCTCTCACTTGTCCATGCGAGCAGTGGACTCCGCTTGCTGAGGTTGAGTGTTTCTATTCAGAATTCTGTATGGAGGGCGTAAATGCGACGAATAGGGGCTGCCGTTCTTGTGATCTTGTTGTTTGCGGTTGCAGGTTTTAGCCAAACCTTCCGCGGTGCGATCAACGGGACTGTGATGGATCAGTCGGGAGCGGTTGTGGCGAGCGCCAGCGTGAAAGCCACCAACGTTGCCACCGACGTAACCCTGAGCACAGTCACCACCGGCGACGGAGAGTTTTCTTTCCAGGATCTGCCGTTGGGAACCTACAAGATTTCGGTGACTGCTCCTGGTTTTAAGTCGGAGACGGTCGACAGCGTCGCGGTCACGGCTGGACATATCTATACCCTTCCGGTCAAGCTCAGTGTGGGTCCGGCCGGCACAACTGCAGTGGAAGTCTCGGCGGCCGCGTTGACCCTGGACACCACGACGGCAACGCAGAGTGACACCATCACGGACGTCGCGGTGCAGGAAATGCCCCTGAACGGCCGCGATTTTTCTCAGCTAATCGCCGTTTCGCCCGGTTACGCAGGCTATTCCGTGGGCGGTTTCGGCTCGATGAACGGAACCCGTGCCAACCAGATGAATTGGCAACTTGACGGTACCGATAACAACGACTTCTGGCACAACATTCCAGCCATCAACGAGAGCGGCGTTGCCGGAATCGCCGGCACGGTGATGCCGATTGACGCCATTGACCAGTTCTCCTCTCAGAGCCAGTCGACTGCGGAGACCGGACGCAGTGCGGGTGGAACGAACAATCTCACCATCAAGAGCGGCACCAACACCTTGCACGGCAGCGCCTACTATTACAACCGCAACGAGTTCTATGCCGCATCCTCGCCGTTCTATGTACCGACCCCTGACTTTCCGAAAGCTCCGGAGCTGCGAGATGCAAACTACGGCTTTACCGTGGGCGGAACGGTCAAGAAAGACAAAGCCTTCTTCTTCCTCGGCTTTGAGAAGCAACAGTACATCTTTGGCTTGACCGGCTTGTCCACCGAGCCTTCCACCGCCTGGGTTACAAATGCACGGGCTTTGCTCACTGCGAACAGCGTAACCGAAAGCGCGCTCTCCGATTCGTTGCTGGCGGCGCTTTGGCCGAGCTCGATCCAGAATCTGGGAGCGACAGTTTCCAACTACTTCGCTACCGTGCCGGGCACGGGTTACAGCTACAACGGACTCGCAAAGCTGGACTACAACTTCAACGACAACAACCATCTTTCGATCCACGGTTTTTACGGGATAGGCACTCAGACTCAGCCGCTGGGAGCCAGTTTGGCGCTGGCTACGGCCAGCTCAAACCTCGGGTACTACTTCCAGGTTGCGCCTACCATTGCCCAGAACTATTCCGCGGTTTGGAACTCGGTTCTCAGCCCCAGGCTATCCAACCAGGTGCTGTTCGGCTACGGTTACTTCCACCAGATATACAATGACGCAAACCACTCGTTCGACACCCGGGCGCTCGGCCTCGACACCAGCCCCGATGCGCTGATAAACGGAAAGCCGATTTTCGGCGCTCCGAATATTAGAATTTCGGGGTTCGATCAGATAGGCATCACCCCGCCGGAAGGCCGTGATAGCGCCACCGGCCACCTGGGCGATGTCCTATCCTACGTCGTGGGCAAGCACCAGTTCCGCTTCGGCGGTGAATTCCGGCAGGGACACGTGGATGAGTCCTACTACGACCGTTCGCTAGGAATCTTCAAGTTCGATGGGACGCAGGGACCCTGGGCTGGTAGCTGTGCCCCCGCGAACACCACGGTGTGCTCGGACACGATCGCCCTCGCCGACTTCCTCGCCGGCGACGTGTCCACTTCCTCCATTGCCGTAGGAGATGCACCAAGGAACGTAGTCGTGAACGGACTCGATTTCTTCGGACAGGATGCCTGGCAACTGACGCGCAAGCTGAATATAAATGTTGGGCTGCGCTATGAATACATCGGACCCTTGCACAATGGGAACAAGGACCTCGCGGTTTTCATCCCGGATAAGGGACTGTTCATTCAAGGCAATGGCATCAGTTCTATTTTCCCGCCCAACAAACACAATTTTGCACCCCGCTTCGGATTTGCTTACCAGCCGGGGAGCAACGCGGATCTCGTGGTGCGCGGCGGCATCGGCGTTTTCTTCGACCAGGTCAACATGAACCCGTTCCTTGACTTCCGCCCGCCAATTAGCGCAGCGGATGGTTTGGCGGACAACCCGATCGGACCACACGCAGTCGACAACTACAGCGCTGATAGTTACACCTGGCAACCCGACCAAGCCATTTTCCCCGGACTCACCACCTGTCCAACACTCAACAATTGCCCGAGCCCTATCAATCCGAGCCAGCAGTTGTACTACAACGTCTACTCCGTGAATCAGAATCTCCACACACCCTACTTCTACAACTACAACCTGCAGGTCGAGAAGGGCTTCGGTAACGGTGCTGCCGTACTGCAGATTGGTTATGTAGGGAGCGTGGGCCACAGACTGTTGGTGATGGACAACATCAACCCTGGCTTCAGTGTCGGGCCACCGGTAACGCCAGGGCCGCTCAACGCGCAGTATCCGAACGTTGGCGCGGTGATACAGCTCAACAGCGTTGGTAACTCAAACTACAACTCTCTGCAATCGACCTTCAGGATACGGTCCTGGCACGGGCTGTCATCGCAGTTCGTGTACACATGGGGCCACGAACTGGACACCATGACCGAGTACCGCGGTCAAATGCAGTTGGACTACACGAATCCGAAGCTGGATTACGGCAGCGGCGACTTCGACACGCGGCAGAACTTCACCGCGTTCTTTACCTACGACATACCGGGATCATCGCATGGTCCCAAGATGCTAACCCACGGTTGGCAGATCAGCAGCCTGATGTCGTTCCATGACGGGCAGCCATTCAACTTCCCCGGCACCGATCCGTCGCCGACGCAGCGCCCGGGCCTGGACCTGATTAGCAACCCCTATGCTGGTATCTCGCGCACGTTCTCCAAGAATCTTGGCGGCGAACCCGGCGAGCAATGGGTCAACCCGGCAGCGTTCTGTGTTCCGGGGGCTGCAGGTTGCACGGGACCTTCCAACCCGAACGGCAACGTTGGCCGGAATGCCTTCCGCGGCCCAGGGTTTGCCGACGTAGACCTGTCGGTCATCAAGAACATCCCCGTGACGGAACGCCTGAAAGTGCAGCTCCGCGCGGAAATGTTCAACTTGTTCAACCGCATAAACCTGGCGTCGGGCGCCGGGTCTGTCGGCTCGGATGGCACCGTGCGTGATACCATCGGCGACTTCAACGGAGCGCCTGGGCTTGGTCCGGGCGAGCCTTTTAACTTGCAGATTGCGGCAAAGATCATTTTCTAGCTGACGCTGACTTCTTTCCCGGCTCCTCTCGCGAACTCGCGGGAGGAGCTTTTCTTTGCGAGTAGCTTCCGTCTCCCACGTTCCCCGCAAACACGTTCCCGGCAAACTGGGTTACACTTCCACAGCATATGACTGAGAAAACTACGACTAATGAGAGGCGTTCGCGCCGGCGGGTTCCGGTTCGTGTCCCGGTCAAGGTGCGTCACGAGGGCGGTGAACACCAGGGCTTGACTCGCGATCTGAGTTCATCTGGAATCTTTCTCTATTCCGAGTCGGGGATGAAAGCGGGCTCGAAGCTGGAACTGGTCATCATGCTGCCTCCCGGCCTGGGATTGGGGCCCGGAGGATGGACGCTCTGCCAGGCCTCGGTCGTGCGCGTGGAGGAATCGGAGGGCAAGGGTAGGGGCATTGCCGCTACCCTCGACCGCATCGCATTGTTGCCGGAGATCAGCTGAAGGTCGGTTGATCGTGCTCAATGCCAGGCCGCCATCGGGCGCCTTTTCTCAAGTTGATCCAGGCAATGCAATTAAATTCTCCCCTCAGATAAAAAGATTGCTTCCCAATGCCCCGTCCCTGGTGCAATAATGGCCCGCTTAAAAGCTAAGGCGAAGTTGGCCGTCTTTCCCAGGTAGGCTAGGTATGTGGATTGAAAAACTCACCGATGGCGTTCTTGAAGTGGACACGCCGATCGGGCCTCGATACGTACAGCCGAATCTCGCGCAACGCGCGTATCTGATTTGGACGTTCCGAAATTTTTTCTCGCTGCCGCAGCAAGTGCTGCGCCCGTGGCAACGCCGATTGATTGATCGACTGTGGAGCGACAACAGGTTTGTATCCCTGTCCGCAGCGGGCGCACCCGACAGACCGGTCATCGGAAGAATCGAGCGGCGAGCGCCGGCTCAGGCAGAAGTTTTGCCCTTTCGCAAACCGCCGATTCGCGAACCAATGTCCGGTTCGAAGCCTGCCGTGGCGGAGCAAGGCCGGGAGGCGGCCTCAGCGTAATCGCGAAACCACGCGGACGCCGCTGCGGGATTACGCTGCGTTCAAACTCAAGTTAGCAGTCCGTGGTGCAAGTGCGATTCGTATCATGGCACGCCTTCAGGCGCTGGATTTCGGAATTCAAGTTCTACCACAGGCTGTCAGACCCAAACTCAAGTTGCGTATAAGAATTTAATTGGGCCGAGCCGTCTCGTTCGGAGTTTCGTCCTCCGGTTGCGGAATGGGCTTGTGCCCCACCGGCATCTCGCCGCAGGGTCCACCCCCGCCTCCGACATGTCCGCCGCCGCTGTGACCACCGTTGCGCTTCTCCCGACAGGACCGCGAGAGCAGCCTGCTGTGCAGGTGTGATCACGGCATCGATCTGCTGCCGTTCCTGCTGATAAGTCTGCTGGATCTGCAACCGCTTCTGCTGCACCGAGAGCGATGAGTTCGGCGCACACCGCCTCAACTTCTTGGCGCGCCTGATTCCGGACAGCAGCGCTGAAAGCACAGTTTTGTTCCATGAGATAGAAATCTCTCCTCCGGAAAAGCCAAACCCAGCGTAGCCCGGCATACCGCGATGCTACGAATCGACGAGATAAAATCAAGAGGGTTAGTCACTACACGCGCATTTCGAGCGAAAACAGTGGGGCTCTGCAACACCCCAACACAAACCAAAGCACTTGCTCCGCTGCCCGAAGAGTGATTGTGCTCAAAAAATCTTCAATGTACTCAAAACGGCGGAAGGTGGGTTAGGTCACGTGCGGTCGGGCCTGGGTTTCGAAAATTCGGCGTCGGGAATCCGAGTTGTGAATCCGTCCATGTCGGCCTCACCGGAGCCGCGCCCGAAATCAAGATTGTGTCATCGAAATTGCAGAGCTCAGGCCCAGCCGCGCACAGGACGACCCAAAACGGATGGTATAATAAAATCTTGTCCCGCCCTGCTGTTGGCAGTGGGCGCGTAGCTCAATTGGCAGAGCAACTGACTCTTAATTCCCGCATGAAAGCGCGGCAATTTCGCTGTTAGTTGTTACAAACAAATAACTTATCAACCATCGTCCCGCACAGAGACTGTCAAAGTCGCCGTTCACAACGTTCAGCGTGTTCAATGAGTTACGAAGACGCCTTTTTTCGTGCGACACAAAAGTCCCCACATTCGCACTCGCTCCCCCGCGGAGCCCAGTCCCAGTCTACATGACATTCCTTGGCCCCCTAAGATCCAAAGATGCATCGCAGACTTGTGTCCGTCAGAATATTCCCGGAACCGTCAGAAGCTTGCCCTTATCTTGAGAAGTCGTGGCGGCGGCGACATTGCCGATGTCCATCGAGATTCGCGCACTGTTGAAAAACGCAGGGGCATAATTTGAATCCAAAGCAATGGCCTTCTTCACATCCTGTTCGGCGCCCGGAAGGTCTGCCAGATCCCGCCTGGCGAGCGCCAAATTGTTGTAGGCGACTGCATAGCTCGGCCTACGCTTGAGTGCGCTTGTGTAATCCTCGATCGCCTGCGTGAGATTGCCGGTAAGGTGATACGCTACGTCGCGATTGTAATATGCCCACGGGAACTGCGGGTTCAGTTCGACTGCCCGAGAAAACGACTGGATGGCCGCCTCGTGACGACCGAGATAAAGAAGGCACGTTGCATAGTCGTATATGATCGAGCCGTCAGATGGCCGCAACGCAAGCAGTTTCTTATATGTCTTCACGGCCTCCGTATAAGCTTTTTCGTAAAAGAGTCGTTCACCCTGATTGGCCATTGCGATGACTTCCGGTGGGGCGTCTTGTGTATCGACGGGGACTAACCCAACCGCCTTTACAGTTGATGCCATGAGCGAGCTCAAACGGTCCTCCGCTGCCTTAACGTGCTTTTTGTCCGAGAGTCCTGGCGCGAGAAATGCCGCAAAATCATTCGGGTTATCGCTCACCTCAATTGTTTGCCATACCTTATTTCGGCCAACTGTGTTTGAGACAGTGCTCAACTTCCGCGATTCCTCGGTTGTAGTGCGATTGAATATAAAATCACCAATGACGCCGTCATAAACGAAGGGAAACTGAACATGACCCGACGCTGCGTCAACAGCCTCTCGCACGCTGTCAAACACTTTGCAAAGGTTCTCAGAGTGTTTGTCTAGCTCGTTAATCAAGTGCTTCGTAAACAGGCTTAAATCTTCAGTGTCGTTGTCGCTCGCCGATTGTCCTTCATCGGCGGCGTACGCCACCAGCGCTCCTCTACTGAAAAACGGGGCCAGTCCCTCCGACCCACCTTTAGCAGGCAGGCTCAGGCCTGTCCGACAGGCGTCCAGTATGATCAAACTCAGTTTTGCGCTGTTTAGGGCATCTCGAATCAATGTCAAGGGAATTCCAATGCCCTGCACCGTAGTCGAACCTGCACCGGAAGGCATAGTCACTGGGATTAAGTAATTCGTCCCTCCCAGTTGAACCCCATGTCCAGAATAATAAAAGAGAGCTATATCCCCAGGTGCAATCCTGAGTTTGAATTTCTCTAGTGCGCCAACGAAATCATCGTGATTGAGGTCGTATACAACGGTAGGTTTCTCAAATCCAAGTTGCTCAAGCTTGGCCGCCAACTTGTCAACATCGTTCTTCGGGTTCTTCAAGGGATTTAGATTTTGATATTTTGAATTACCAACTAATAAAGCCAACCTCTGCGGAGGGGCCTCCGTGTCGGTTCCGAGCCGCGGTCGCGTTTGGCCCGCGGCGTTAGGCAGAGGAACGACAAGGACAAGTGCACAAGCGCCTAAGCGGATCATGATTGACATGAGGATCTCCTCTCGTCGCAGCCTCCCCGTACGTTTCATGGATTCCCCTGCTTGCTCTGATCGCCGCCACTTGAGTCTCTCGGCGATGTTGGGCTTGGTTTGGCATACTTGTCTCCGCCAGCGGCGGTTATGTCCTCTCGTTTATATTCAGTTGATTCTGCCAGCGTAATCTCAGTCGCAACCGGACAAGGTGCGGACGTTCCGGGATAGTCAACGAAGCGTGCAAGGGTGTGGCGATATCCAGAAATAGATACAGTGAGTTGGAACGCCTCGACCTCTGCGACGGCGGCAATACTCTTGCCGCCCAACCCAAGCCCTCCCGTGATCACACTACTGATAGGAAGTGCGTTAAGTATTGTCTGAAGTGTTTGGGTTTGCACTTGCCCTGACGCTTCTGAAAGTGATCCATCGGCTGCGACCTTAGCGTCCACATTGGCACTGCCAGCCACCGGGAGCTTTGCATTCACGTAGTATTGGTCGGCATAGTCGACATATACGGCCGGCGCAGCAGAGCGGCCAGCCAGGATGCGGTCGCCAACAGCCAGGGAATTGAAGTCCCTGCTCAAAACGTGAGAGTCAGCCCGAGCAACAACCTTCTGCCAGTAGCCGAGCACCGTCCCCTCATCGGGACGGTTGTTGAGCACCTTCATGAAATCAACGACCTCTTGGGATTCAAAGCTGCTCCGCGATAGAACCACGACGCCCCTAGGATGGCTTTGCAACGCGCCATTTTTATCAGGAAGCATTGCCGCCAAAGTCAGCGTATAGATCGGTTCGAACCACACCACCTCTTGTCGACACCGCGCTCTCTTCGGGTAAAAGGGCACGCCCGGCACTGACACTGGCGTCGCCGTTGTTCCAACGGGTCGGTGGTTAACTCTCAAAGCCACGCCGCACCCAGCGCTGCACAATATGAGAAGGGGGATTGCTGCTGTAGCGATTAACAACGGCATTGCAACGTAGCGGACACGCACCAATTTTGGACGCACCAGCATAATACCTCCCTGAGATACCGGAGACGCGGTTATGCCTGGACGCGATTCTCCTTCCGGGAAAAACGCGAACCAGATCAATTGTGGGGAAGTCGGCGAGTAGAAGCCCCCTCAGATGTGAAGCCTTCGTAACTTCACTCTTCCGTCGCCGATTTGCCGGACACGATATGCCTTGGTTCTCGGAAAGTCAAGCCGAATTACTATTTCGCACGGAGAAGCCCGCAAAGATAACCTGGCTGGTGAATCGTGGACCTGAACTTAAAACAAACGGAAACTCTACTCTTTGAACTTCAACAAATGAAGTCGCAGGGCTAGCTGTAGGTCTGCGTCGTCGGATCGGATCAACTCCGAGTCCTTCACATTGATCTGAAAAGGCTCGAACAGAGCCCAGTTCTCCACGTCGTGTCCATACTTCGATCGATAGTAGATTCCTGCCAATCCCTCGGAGAACACGACGCGCGATGCTAACTGCGTTAGATTTCGCGGAGCCGTCATTTGCAAAACAGAGGCGTCCAAGTCATCCAACCCAAACCTCCCCAGATGACCTGCCAACACAATCCGCAACCGGCTGATCCATTCACTACTACAAATGTCGGCATACTCTCCGCCTGCAGTAGCCACTCCCATCATTCGCTTCTCGACCCATTCCAGCGGCACTTCCCCAAGCGGAAAATAGTCATCCTCTCCCTCAATTTCGGCCAATTCAGTCAAGAGTTTGAGATCGACGCGGAATCGAGCTAAAGTTTCGAGGAAACAACCTAGTCTTTGTGACGATGCATAGAGAACACGGTACATCCCTTCGGGATCGTCAAACCGATTGCCGAACGTTCCGTCCGGTCCCGCCGAGGCCCAGTCGGGGACAGACCAAGGATCGGGTTTTCTCCCCAATCGAAAGATCGCGCCGGGGGCTTTCAAGAATAACTATCCTCCGGCTAAGAATGCACGAGCCGCACCAAGAATCTCCGGGCCCACGGCCTCTACATTCTCTTCTCGCAAAAGCCGAATCGGCACGCGATCATTCAACTCTGGATTCAGACCGGTGAACCAGGCCTGAACCACGCGTGGCCCTTCGTGATCGCTAATCATCTTCGCCAGTCGATAAGCAAGCCGCAATCGTTCTTCAACTCCCTTGTACGATTCTGAGCCCGCGATCCAACGCTCTACTGCTCTTGCGTCTTTAACCGAAGCGATATACGCCGTCAATTTCTTCCCAAGGATTCCCGTTAGCTCCCTGACGAGTTTGGAAAACTCCAGAGTTGTCGCTTCCCGGTACGCCAACAAATCCGGTCGTGGAGGGGTCAATACTGCCATGTGCGAGATCTCCTAACCTCAATGCAAGTGTATCAAAATACCATCTAAATAACAATATAATTACTATCAAATATCAGTCGTCCGATTCGAGATGTAAACTACTGAAAACACGATACAAAGTGCCAGCAGCTCACGCGACCCAGTCCTTGCACAGCAATTCCGCTTGAGCGAGAACCGTGAGCGTCGCCTGTTCCTGTTTATCCGGTGGATATCCATGTGCCCGCAAAATGCGTTTCACAATCGCCCGCATTTTTGCACGGACACTTTCCTTGACTGTCCAATCAATCGAGGCGTTCTTCCGTACTGCATCAACTAATTCCAAAGCAATTTGCCGCAGCGTTTCGTCGCCCAAAACTTTCACTGCGCTGTCGTTCACCTCAAGCGCATCGTAGAAAGCGATTTCTTCTTCGCTCATTTTCAGCTTTTCACCACGACCTTGAGCCTCGCGCATGTTCTTGGCGAGGTTCACCAGCTCGGCAATGATTTCCGCCGTGTCCAACGAGCGATTCTGGTATTTCTGGATCGTTTTCTGAAGCATGTCCGAGAAGAGCCGAGACTGTACCAGATTCTTCTTCGATTGCGTCTTCAACTGGTCATTAAGCAATTTCCGTAACGCTTCAATGGCCAAGTTCTTTTGTGGGAGCCGTCGGACCTCTTCAAGAAACTCGTCTGACAGAATCGAGATGTCGGGCCTGCCCAAACCAGCCACAGAAAAGATGTCAATCACTTCGTCAGAGGCGACGGAACGAGACACGATCTGGCGCACAGCAGAGTCCACGACTTCCGGGTTTTTCTGCTCGTCTTCAGTGAGCGTTGTCTTGATGAGCGTTCCCCGAACGGTCTGAAAGAAGCCTATTTCCTCGCGGAGCGCCATCGCTTTTTCGTGCGGTACTGAAAGTGCAAAGGCGCGCGAGAGAGCCGAGACCGATGACAAATAGCGAGACTTCCCGTTTTCTTGGGGAATGATGTAGTCCGCTGCGCCTTTCACCAGTTGCACGCGCTCAGCGGGCTTGCCAGCAAGGTGTTTGGAATAGTCGAATCCATGCAAGATCCCTTTGACCACGTCAAAGTGCTCCAGCATCTTGCGGACTGCGGCCTCCTCGTCAAATGTAGGCTGGCCCTTGCCACCGGCCTGTGTGTAGTTGGCCATGGCCTTCTTGAGCTGGTCAGCCAATCCCAAGTAGTCCACGATCAACCCGCCTTCTTTGTCTTTGAACACGCGGTTCACGCGTGCAATGGCCTGCATCAGGCCGTGGCCCTGCATCGGCTTGTCCACATACATCGTGTGTAGGCAGGGCACATCAAAACCGGTGAGCCACATGTCGCGGACAATCACCAGCTTCATCGGGTCAGACTCGTTTTTGAAGCGCTTGCCCAATGCCTCGCGGCGTTGCTTGTTACGGATATGCGGCTGTAGCTTGGCATCATCGGCGGCGGAGCCGGTCATCACCACCTTGATTAGGCCCTTGTCATCATCCTCGTGGTGCCACGAGGGACGCAGCTTCACAATGGCTGCGTACAGATCCGCGCAAATGCGGCGGCTCATGGCCACAATCATGGCCTTACCTTCCATTGCATCGAACCGCTTCTCTACATGGTCAATGAGGTCTTTGGCCACAAGTTCAATACGGTTGTCGGTGCCGACCATCGCCTCAAGGCGTGCCCATTTGGTCTTGAGTTTTTCCTTCTTCTCGACTTCTTCACCTTCCGTGGCTTCCTCGAAATCTGGATCGATCTTGGGTCGTTCGTCAGCCTTCAGCTCCAGCTTGGCCAGGCGGCCTTCGTAGTAGATGCGGACTGTGACCTCGTCTTCCACGGCGCGTTGAATGTCATAAACGTCGATGTAGTCGCCAAAGACCGCAGGAGTACTGCGGTCGCCGCTCTCGATTGGGGTTCCGGTAAAGCCGATGAATGACGCGTTGGGCAGCGCGTCGCGCATGTGCTTCGCGAAGCCGTCAATAAAGTCGTACTGGCTGCGATGGGCTTCGTCGGCAATGACCACAATGTTGCGTCGGTCTGAAAGTACAGGGTATTTCTGGCCTTTGTTTTCGGGAAAAAACTTCTGAATGGTGGTAAAGACCACGCCTCCGGACGACCGCTGCAGAGCGGACTTGAGGTCGTCACGGCTGTCTGCCTGCTCGGGTGTTTGACGTAGAATGTGCTCGCAACGTGAGAATGTGCCGAAAAGCTGGCCGTCCAGGTCGATGCGGTCCGTCAGGACAACAATGGTTGGGTTTTCCAGTTTAGGGTTTTGGATCAGTTTACCCGCATAGAAGACCATCGAAAGGCTCTTGCCGCTGCCCTGCGTGTGCCAGACCACGCCTGCTCGGCGGTCGCCACGTAACGCGGCTGCCCTGAGAGTGCTGCCCACGGCTTTGTTCACCGCATGAAACTGGTGATATCCAGCCATTTTCTTGGCAAGCTGTCCGCCGTCATTCTCGAAGACGACGAAATTGCGCACCAAGTCGAGGAAGCGGTTCTTCTCGAAAATTCCTTTGATGAGCACGTCCAGCTGCAATGAGCCTTTAGAAGCTATATCTTTGCCGTCCACCGTGCGCCAAGGCATATAGCGTTCCCAGTCAGCAGTGAGCGTGCCAGCCTTGGCATGAATGCCGTCTGAAATCACAGCAAGCTCGTTGTAGGCAAAGAGGGTGGGAATGTCACTCTTGTAGGTGTTGATCTGGTTGAATGCACCCCGAACCGTGGCGTTCTCGTCGCCAATGTTCTTGACTTCGATCACCGCAAGCGGTAAGCCGTTGATGAAGACCAAAATATCCGGACGGCGGTTGGCCTTGTTCTCAATGACGGTGAACTGGTTGATAGCCGCCCAGTCGTTTCTTTCCAGATTAGCGAAATCAATCAGCTTGACCAGATCGCCAGCAATGGAGCCGTCGTCGCGGCGGTATTCCACGGGGACGCCTTCCACCAACATTTGGTGAAAGCGTCGGTTGTTCTCGATTAGGCTCGCAGTTTCGGGATGCAGCACGCGCCGGATCGCCTCGTCAACGGCTTCAATTGGAATGTCGGGATTGATACGCTGAAGCGCTTCGCGCAAGCGCTTTACAAGAACAACATCGCCGTAGCCCTCGCGCTCGGCAAAGAGCTCACCCGGCGCAATGTGTGGGCCGTGGACAACCCCGTAGCCTAGTTTTTCAAACCACGAGAGCGCGGCTTCTTCGACCGTTGATTCGGCCACGCTGGTCATGCTTGGGCCTCGACGATCTTTTCAGCTCCTTTTATTCGAATCGCGCCGGACATAACTTTGGGCAGAAGAAAATCACGAACGTTGGCGAGTGCCTCATTTTCATCATCATTCTGTCGGAGCTTGCGGATAAGCGGTTCGACGACACTCTGGAACGCATCTAGAACCTCTTTTGGTGGCACCAGCAGTCGAATCGAACGGAGATAGGTGACCGGTCGGGCTATCGAGGGTACCCCCGATGAGGATGTATTTGCTAATAATGCTTGCTGGCCCTCCGCAGAGCTGAAATACAGCACGGCGAATGTCGGCGTAATCTGCGAAAGATTACAGCGCATGAAGAACTGCCGCTGCGAAAGGATGTAGCGATCATAACGGGAATTTGACGGAATTAGAGCAACTTGCCCAATATTGCCCGCATGCGTAAATATCACGTCTCCTCGTCTGACAATCGCATTCGCAAGTCGCTCAGCGTGTTCATCCTTGATGAAATTGAAAGTATTGTCATCAAGTACGAATCGGCGTAGGTGTTGGCCGCTGATGATCGGGATTCCTTCTGAAACGAAGGTCTCAACCTTGATTGATGCACCGAACGGCCCCATCCCTACGCGGTCTGTCACTTCGCCCACCGTCTTGAAATTCCAACCCTTCGGAGCAAGTCCGCGTTCGGAGTTTTGAAATCCGCTCGGGAATAGATCGCTGATTTTCTTACTTCCGGTTGCGTGCCGATCCTCAGCCTTGGCGCGGACGATATCGAAGTCCACAAACCACGACTTGAAAACTGCGCGCGCGATGGCCTCCAGCTTCTCATTCATGCGCCGGTTCAGCTCAATCCTCTCATCCAATGCGCGCAGCAGCTCTGCGATTCGACGTTGCTCCGCCATCTCCGGCAGCTTCAAGGGAAGCTCTGCCAAGATGCTTTGGCTCAGATTCTGGATTCCAGTACCAGAGCCGAATGCGGAGAACCGCTGACGCACAAATGGCGAACGGAGATAATAGGCCGCGAATGCAGGATCAATGCGATTCTTGTCAGGCCTGAACCGGATACAGAACCCTGAGAATGTTGTCGGCCGTCCAGCGTCTTGAAACACAACAGACCTACCCACTAGAGCACTACTCCCGTTTGATCGAATGATGATGATGTCTCCATCTTTCAGAAGCTGATCTTGAGGTAGCTCTGCGAGGGGAATGGACAGTTCGTCAAGGCCAACCGCTGGCGCAAATACCTTGGAACCGAAGTCCTTCACCTTGACAACTGGAAGGCCGGGTCCCTCCTGCCCGCGATTAAAGTTCACGCCGTTGCGGAACTCTCCTAAGGCACCCAGCTTCGTTGTCTGCCATTGTTCAGCCATATGTGAGCCGCTTCAGGTTCTTGCGAATCGCGGATTCTAGGTCTACGGCTTCCGCAAATTGCTCGTCCAGCCTCGCTGTTAGGCGTTTGATTTTTTCTTCAAACGGCTCATCATCATCTTCGATTTCTTCCGCCCCAACGTACCGACCCGGAGTAAGCACGTGCCCATGCTGGCGGATTTCCTCCAGCGTGGCCGATTTGCAGAAACCGAGAATATCCTTGTACGCGCCCGCGTCCTTCTCGCCGCGCCATGCATGATAGGTCCCGGCGATGCGCACGATCTCCTCGTCGGTAAGCTCTCGGTGAACGCGATCCACAAGTACGCCCAGCTTGCGAGCATCTATGAACAAGGTCTTGCCGCGACGGTCTGCAAATTTACCATTCCGTTTTGTCTTTGTAAGAAACCACAGGCAAGCCGGAATCGCGGTGCCATAGAAAAGCTGGCCAGGGAGGGCGATCATGGAGTCCACCTGATCGTCCTCGATCAAACTCTTGCGAATCTCGCCCTCACCTGATTGGTTGGATAACATGGAGCCGTTGGCCAGCACAAAACCGGCAATTCCAGCGGGCGCAAGATGGTGAACCATGTGCTGCACCCATGCGAAGTTGGCATTACTGGCTGGCGGCGCACCGTACTTCCAACGGACGTCATCCTTCAAGCTCTCGCCGCCCCAGTCGCTCATATTGAACGGCGGATTGGCGAGAATAAAATCTGCCCGCAAGTCCTTGTGCAGGTCATTGCGGAAGGTATCGGCATGATGCGGGCCTAAGTTGGCCTCAATCCCTCGCAGCGCGAGATTCATTTTGGCCAGCTTCCAGGTCGTGGGGTTTGACTCCTGCCCGAAAATGGATAGATCGCCGATGCGCCCGCCGTGCTTCTCTATGAATTCCTCGCTCTGCACGAACATGCCCGACGAACCGCAGCATGGATCGTAGACGCGCCCCTTGTACGGCTCGATCATCTCCACCAGCAACCGGACCACGCAACGGGGCGTATAGAATTCGCCGCCCTTCTTGCCTTCCGCGCTGGCAAACTGGCCGAGGAAGTACTCATAGACGCGGCCCAGAATGTCCTTCGAACGATTCTCTTTGTCGCCAAGGCCAATGGTTCCAACGAGGTCAATCTGTGCGTCATCAGAAGTTGTGAGACCAGCTTGGCCCGGGGGCCAAGCTACGGTTTGAGTTTAAGTTCCACCCTTGGTGTCTGGTTCCAGCGGCCCAGATTGTAACGCAGCCGCTGCTCAATCGTGCGTTGTTTTTGTTCGGCCCTCCTGCGTAAGATTTCTTCCCGCCGTCCGTAGTACACATCGGCCGGGGTCACGTTGCCAAT
>Ga0208191_1000672_pt1 | contig 22265 bp, 20 predicted proteins | sample June2015DPH_13_5_FD_184709 | JGI IMG/M metagenome (GOLD analysis project Ga0208191, IMG submission 184709) | Peatland microbial communities from SPRUCE experiment site at the Marcell Experimental Forest, Minnesota, USA - June2015DPH_13_40... | ecosystem: Environmental > Terrestrial > Soil >... | reverse complement strand
GCGTAATGAATTCCACAAATTGATCGATGCTTTCTTTCCAGAGCTTGGCATTCCATTGGATTGTCATGAAGGAATGCTAAACTCGAGCAAGATAGAAGTCAAGTTAAACTTAACAAAGTAATACTAGCCATGTGGTTTCTCCTTTTTTCAGAGATGCCCGTCGGTGACGGGCGAGCTTCCTGAACGCCGCCCCTGAAGCGGCGCCACAGCCTGGTTCTCCGTTTCCGCCGACGCCGCCAGCGGTTCGTCCGGAAGCCAAATCTACTAGGCTATCAGATAAAAATGGGACAATGGGTAAAGTTGGGACGTCTGTGAATAATTATTTTCGGCCCATGAAATCAAGGTATTACAGGGACTCCAAGGGACAATATGCCCGCCCCCTGGCAAAATGTGTGGCATTCTGGCACACCGAAGCGCTTGGCTACATACCAAGGACCAAGGGTTCATTGCCCCGCCGCGGCGCGATGACCCTTCCGTGCTCCGTGGAAGCACCCAGCACTGAGAACTCGGGGTAAAGATGTGATTTGCAAGACACAGGCGCTCCCAGGTGCAGTCATTCCCGCGAAAGCGGGAATCTACTCCGCAAGCCATTGGAAATGCGCCCCCGACGGGGTGGATTCCTCCCGCCATGGCGGGACGGGAATGACCAGTGTTCAAAGGGGATTCCATTCCAAATGACACTAGTAGTGTGATTCCTAAATAACGTCTCAATGCGTCTAAACGACCGAGAGCGTTTCCAGCTTGTACTTCCATCGGAAGACGACCGGTTCTTCGTTCACCTCACGCAGGTACATCTCGATGCGTGTCTTGAGCTCTTCTTTGGACTTCACGCGTATCCCGCGCAGCAGGGTCTTGGCCATCTTGCCAAAGAACGATTCGATCAGGTTCAGCCAGGAACCATGGGTGGGCGTGAAGATGAATTCAAAACGGTTCTGTACCGTGGCCAGATAGGCTCGGGTCCCTCGCGAAAGGTGGGCGGAGTGATTGTCCAGGACCATGCGGATACGTGCCGAGGCCGGGTAATGGGCGTCGGCCAAGCGCAGAAATTCGATGAACTCGGCGCTGCTGTGGCGCTCCCGCACCAGGCCCAGAACCTCGCCGTTCCAGAGATCGATGCCCGCCAACAAGGACAGCGTACCTTGGCGGATGTATTCATGATCGCGCCCCGGGCCGGCGTACTGGCCAGGGACGGGCGGCAGGTCGGGAGCCGTGTTCTCGATCGCCTGCATCCCCGGCTTCTCACCGTAAGACAGCACCGCGATCAACTCCGAGGGAGCGCCCAGCTTGTGCCAGACCTCGATTTGCTTGTAGACGTGCAGCACCTGTTTCATCTTGCTCTCAAACTCGGGATCGCGCTGCTCCAGATAATAGCGGATCTTCTGAGGCTGAATCACATTGGCGCGCAAAATCTTCGATACCGTCCCCCGCGAGAGCCGTTGCAAACTGGGATGACCGGCGGCCACGCCATGCTTGCGCGCGTGCTTGGCCAGCAGTCGCGTGGTCCAAAGTTCCTGGGCGTAACCCAACTCCTTGGGTTTCTGACACGCCAGCGCCACCACCCACGCCCTGGCTTCAGCGCTCAACGTCGGGCGGCGGCCTCGGCCCGGCAAATCCTGCAAGGCCGCGCGTGCGCCCAGTTCCAGAGCTTTGGCAATGCAGCGCTCCACTTTCGGCCGATGCGTGCGCAGCGCAGCGGCAATCGTAGACACCGTCTCACCGGTGTGGTAGCGCAGCAGAATCTCCGCTCGCTCCACCCGCCCGGCAGCCTCGGAACGGGACTGGACGAGTTGTTCCAGCCAAGTCATCTCTTCCTCGGTGAGCTTCAACTTGGCGCGTCTGCTGATAAATGGCATCGCAGGTCTCCTCCCAGCAATGGTATGTCAGCAGCCTACACCACAATTATGGTACTGCAATATTATTTGGGAATCGATCTACTAGTCGGCGGGTAAGTGCCGAACTTCGCTGAGGAAGTAGACCGGCGCGCGGAGTTTGCCGGTGAGCTTCCGCGATTTCAGACAAGGGTGTGGGTGGTCCTGGGCCAAACCGTACGAGCGTACTGGCTACGAGACCACCCTTAAGTCTTCGAACAGAAAGTGGCTGCTCTACGTTCTTTCAAGATCAGCTAGTGTCCTGAGTCAGAAGTTCGCCGATAAAGTCTTCCCCTCTCGCGTGGCCGTTCCATAGCCCCGGCAGGGGCGTAAGATCGTAGCCCAGGGCGCCAGCCCTGGGGTGGAGAGCCCTCACCCCGTCCCGCAGAGCGGGACACCCCTCTCCCGCGCGAGCGGGAGAGGGGACGGGGGAGAGGGAGGGTTCGCGTACCCACGGCTGACGAAGCTGTGGGCTACATTCTTTCGCCCGCTGAGCGGCCTGATTTCTTCAACGAACTTTTGACTCAGGACACTAGTCTAGCATTAATGCCTCAACGGTGGGAGCTCTTCCGGTCGCATTGGACAAACCAGGAGCCTAGCAGTGGTCATTTTGTGGAGCAGTACCAATGTACTATTGATAAATCGGCTTATATGAGCGATAAGAGGGGAAACGTATTGGCTCGTGGACTTTTTAACGGGTGGCCGCAGGGAGGCCAAAATGCGCGAAGCCTCTCCCTTTCTTGCCTTCTCCATATTGGGAGATAGCTTAAACAGTTCAAGGAGGATAAGTATGAGTAAAGGGGATCGTGTGTTTCTGCTAAAGTGGTGACCTCGGTCGTATGTCAAGACTTCGGGGACAGCCCGACCCAACCACTGACGACCCGTTCGGGGGGAGTTTCATTGGCGTCTCATACATTGTGAGCGCTGCCCTAGAAAATGGCGAGCGAGGCACGAGATCGATCTGTAACTGCTCCTTAAGCGATATGGTTTTTCAGGTGGCAGATGTTCCTTGAAACGCCAAGAACCGGCGTGGACAACATTTACATTGACAGGATCCTGCTAGTAGACGATGAGCCAAATCACTTCAAGTCCCTTGAAGACTGAAGAAGAAATTCCGGCTGAAGATAGTCTGCTCCTGGTTTGAGGGTATGGACACGTTGAACTTATCTGACAGATCTGGGAAACGTTCTTCAAATAAGCTGGCCGCCGAACAGGCGACAGCGCAACTGCAGGTAGCTGAGCAGAAGGGGGAGACGAGTTTCATGGCTCGGACTGCCGCTGCAGAGGAACGCCTGACGCGAGTGTCCTTGGCGGTGGAAGCACTGGAGGGGCGCGTGGGGGCGCTGGTGGAGGACTTCCGGGGGCGGATCGAGGGCACTCTGCAGGCTTTCCAGGGGAAGGGCGCGAGGCAGGCGAAGGATTTGGAGAAGATCGCCCAGCTTCTGGGGGAGCGGTGGTTCCAGCAGTTTCGGGAGCAAGGCAACGCAGCGGTGGAGAGGCTGCGGGAAGAACTGAAGAATTCGGGGCGGGTCGTGGAGGAGAGCAAGCAGCAACTGGCCAGCCTGGCCGAGGCGAAACTGGCGGCCCTCAGCCAAGCTACCCGAGAGGAATATGGCCAGCAACTGGCGCAAGCATTTCGGGAGCATGCGCAGGCGATGCATGAGCCAGCGGATGTGGAGGTGGAATCCATTAAGCTGGCCGCCGAACAGGCGATAGCGCAACTGCAGGTTGCTGAGCAGAAGGGCGAGACGGGTTTCATGGCTCGGGCGGGCGCTGCTGAGGAACGCCTGACGGGAGTGTCCTTGGCGGTGGAAGCGCTGGAGGGGCGCGTGGGGGCGCTGGTGGAGGACTTCCAGGGGCGGATCGAGGGCACTCTGCAGGCTTTCCAGTGGAAGGGCGCGAGGCAGGCGGAGGATTTGGAGAAGATCGCCCAGGATCTGGGGGGGCGGTGGTCCCAGCAGTTTCAGAAGCAAGCCGACGCAGCGGTGGAGAGGCTGCGGGAAGAGCTGAAGAATTCGGGGCGGGTCGTGGAGGAGAGCAAGCAGCAACTGGCCAGTCTGGCCGAGGCGAAACTGGCATCCCTCAGCCAAGCTACCCGAGAGGAATATGGCCAACAACTGGCGCAAGCATTTCGGGAGCATGCGCAGGTGATGCATGAGGCAGCGGACGTGGAGGTGGAATCCATTAAGCTAGCCGCCGAACGGGCGATAGCGCAACTGCAGGTTGCTGAGCAGAAGAGCGAGACGGGTTTCATGGCTCGGGCTGGCGCTGCCGAGGAACACCTGACGGGAGTGTCCCTGGCGGCGGAAGCGCTGGAGGGGCGCGTGGGGGCGCTGGTGGAGGACTTCCAGGGGCGGATCGAGGGCACTCTGCAGGCTTTGCAGGGGAAGGGTGCGAGGCAGGCGGAGGATTTGGAGAAGATCGCCCAGGATCTGGGGGGGCGGTGGTCCCAGCAGTTTCAGGGGCAAGCCGACGCAGCGGTGGAGAGGCTGCGGGAAGAGCTGAAGAATTCGGGGCGGGTCGTGGAGGAGAGCAAGCAGCAGTTGGCCAGCCTGGCCAAGGTGAAACTAGCGGTCCTCAGCCAAGTTGCAGATAACGCTACAGCGGGTCTCGAAGCGGAGCAAAGACGGTTGAAGAACCAGTACGAGACCTCTCGAAGAGAACTCGAGGGCCTCTTAGAGGGGGGTTGGACAAAACCGCCCTCCCCTTCCCTTCAGCGTGGAAGCCGCCCAAAGCGTAGAGGGGTAATTGCGCAGCTAGCGCTGGTGGCAGGGGTTTGCCTGGTAATAATGGTCCCTCTTTTGGGCGTATATCTTTCGGCACGCCCTGTGATGCGACTGCAGCCTGAGGCTCCCGCTGAATTCATCGATCAAAGTCCAAACTGGAGTGCCAAGCGACGCGCCCGGGAGGAAGAGGTGGCACAGGCGTATTGGCAGGTGGCGGTAGTAGGCTTGCAGGAGAGGTATCCGTTTGGTAGCGAACTGCCAGCCGAGCCCCCTACCGAATTTCAAGTCGAAAACAAATATGTCCCGCCGGGCAGTGCGAAGGCTTTTTCCGAAGCAAGGGAGCGTTATTGGGAAAAACTTCGCAGAAGTTGGGTGCAGCGCCAGTCCTGGGTAGAACGCCATGAATGGAACACGCAGTGGGCTGCTCGTCTTCGGCACATCTGGGAGCAGTTGCGTTTACCTAAATAGATCGACACGACAGTGCATCTGCATGTGAGATGGCGGCACTTTACCCCCGAGATCATTCTCTGTGCCGTCGGTTGGCACCTATGCTATTCCCTTGCCTATCTTCTTTTCAATCTTTGCAGCACATCCCTTTTTCGTCACCGTCCGCCTACTCAAGCGGCGCCGCGAACTAGCTGACGTAGATTTCGAGCGTCTGGCGCTGGCCATCCGCAGGGCACGAGCGGTTCATCCATTCTTCTTGACTGCCTGGGTGTTTCTTCCCGACTCCTGGCGTGCGATCTGCACCCCGCAAGATCCACTGACCATTTCCGAGGTGATGAAATCCATCATGAACAGCTCGACGACACTCATCAACCGTGCACGCGCTGCGTCGGGCGAGTTGTGGTAGGGCCGTATTTTTGATCGTGGCCTGCGAACCGTGAAGGCGGGGCTGGTCGGTCGGGCTCAAGAGTGGCGATGGTCCAGCGTGAATGAGCATCCCGGCATGAGTGCGGCGCAACCCATGTGCCGCTACGGGTATCGATTGCCAGTTTGCCCTTGGATTCGAAAGCGCGAATCTGAGGAAGACCCACAGACCTCAAAAACGGAAGTCCGCGCCAGGCTTGCTGCTAGTGGCCTTCCGAGAACTTCTGTATTGTCCAGGCCTTCCAATAATCTAAATAGAGTTGCTCGTTCTCCTTGAACTGGTCGTAGACAGGGTACCATTCCTTCTGATGAGTGATCTCTGCCAAGGCCATTACTGCGTTCCAACGAACCCAAATGTCGGAATCATATAGCGCCTGAGACAGCGGCTCGAGCGCCGCCTTTGATCCGGTGTTGCGCAATCCCGCGACCGCTCCTTGGCGTATCTCGGAGTCATCAACCGTCAGCATGCGCGCCAAGGCAGGAATAGCAGCAGGATCCTTGATTCCTCCCAACGCCCCTCCCCAGTGATACTCGAAAATCGCGTGCCCCCTATCCGATACCTCCAGCATGGGCGAGGTTCGTACCCCCTCCTCGACTAATGGCAGGGCAGAAATATTGTTGCGTTGGACCAGGTGAATGGCTGCCAATAAGTTGAGTGGAGGGCGAAGCTCCCGAACGGCGCGTCGCAGCACTTCGGTGGCGGACGGGGCTAGCACCGTGGCAAGCGCTCACAGGGAGCTTAAGCGGTCGAAAACGGAGCTAGTGGGAGACTGGATCACGCAGGCGAGTTCACCTACGACGCGATCGACGGGCTCACCGTCCGTGACGCACTCCTCTTGCCCGGCGATTATCTTGGGATAATAATGAGAAGCAAATATAAGACCGTCGTCGGAATTGCGGAAGAAGAACAGACCAAACTCGCCCTTGTCGACGCCAACGAACCCAGAATCGCCAAGATTCGAGCGAAAAAATGTAAATGATAGCTCATCCACCGCGTCGCCTTTGAGCACTCGTCGAATACCAAAGCGGGCTCGCATCAGCCGCCCGGACTCAGAGATTCCGTTGACCTGGTACTCTTCCTGTCCATCTTCCCAAACGTCAGTCACCTCTCCGACCGCAATAAGGTTGGCGTCACGAATAAGCGCAGAAACATCCATAGTCGGAGCTAGATAGGACCATCCCCGGTGGGCGCCAAGGAATACGATGATCAGCAGGAGCGTCAGAAGCAACAAAACGCGACGCATGGAGGGAAACTCCCATCCTGTAAAATGCGATAAAGCCGAGTCTCGGCCGCTACAGAGACTCGGATGCAGCTTTTCGCTCTTGGGGCGCCACGCCCCATCACCACATTCGCGCAGTCGCTCCACAGGAATCTGTTCACAGCCAAGCAATACCGCTTTGCCGGGTGTTTGTCAATCTGTCGCGATGACGTAGCGGTCTGATGGCGGCGATTGATATTGCCCGCGTCCAGGGCTCGCGGTAAGAATTGGCTCCGGCTTTCCGACCCGCCGATGGCCTTGGCTGGGGTAATCGCTCCTCCGAGGCTCAACAGCCTACTCAAACGGCGCAGATTTCCACTCCCTACTCCCCATAGAGGTCGAAGATGAATCCTCTGGCGAACCTGGCTCTCAGCGTGGGAGAAACACTCGTTCATGAAGCTGGAAGGCTGCTGTTCGGAGTTGCTCTCGGCAGGGCGAAGGAACTTCTGGGTACGCCCCAGCCGCTCGGAACCCGGCAACTGGCCTTGAATCGTGCCCTCCAGAAGAAAGCAGTAGATGGCGTTCTACTGGCAGGACCGCGGACCGGGAAGGAATACGCCAAGTTCACACTGAAGAAAGGTCTGCCCACCGATCAGCGGCCCAGAACGTTGGCGGTTGAGAATGAGCCTCACTCCGTAGACGATTTCAACGGAGTCATCAAGGAAGGCTACGGAAGCTGTGTATCGCAGCCATCGGCCGGAAGGAGAGTGTTACTACGATAAGCTCCCGGCCCTCGAAGACCTCCGCAATCGCTCTCCCGTATGGCTGGCCCGCAGGCTCTTCCCAGGCCCCGAGCAGGAAGGAACCGTTCTGCGTGGCGAGCTTCACCATTCCGACGGAGCCGCCCGCGTGGGCGGAATCCTAAATGCCCTGCCTGAGAAGTCCATCCGGATTCAGCAGGAGAGAGGCCCGGTTGAGTTCTACGCCTGGGACATCGCGAAATTCAAGGGCAGGGACGTCAGCCAGATGCCCTATGGGCAGCGGCGTGAACTCTACGAAGCCGTGATCGCGGAGATTCGTCTGTTCAACAGGCATCTCCATATTGTCCCCGCCATGCCCGAGGGCGGTGACCCTGTGGAGTTCTATCGCGCCATCATCCACGATCCCCGCGGCCTGCCCTGGAGTGAGGGTGTGGTTGTGAAGTACCAGGGTGGTATTGACGACTGGTTCAAGGTTAAAGCTACCGATTCAGTCGACTGCAAAGTGTTGGAAATCCTGCCAGGAGGTGAAGGGAAGTATGCGAACACGCTTGGCAAGATGGTGGTCCAAACTCCCCAAGGAGGAACCGGTGAGGTTGGCAGCTTCATGATCTCGGATTCGGAGCGAGATTGGATCTGGAAGAATAGAGATATTCTGGCTGGTCAGATCGCAGAGATTAGGCTGCAAGACATTACAGCCAAAGGCGCGCCCCGCGCGGGGGTCTTCACTCGGTTTCACGCAAACAGTTAAGGCACTGTTCGCCGTTCGCTGGAAATGCACTGTGCCGCGAAGGCGCTTTCTTGCAAGATGTACGCCGGCTGATGAAGCGGCGGCAGGCTCTGCAGGAGTGCAACCTGCCAAGGAATAGCCAGATGGAAACTCATCGCGACGATAAGGCCGGGGGGGGCGTGGATCGGCCGCCCCGGCAAAGAACCGGAAGCCCTTTGCATCGTACGATAGATTTCCCCATGCCTGAGAAAACTCATAAGGGAAGCTGCCGCGCAGCGGCCTCCTTGGGGTTTTGAGCCCGCAGCCCGCGCTCGAACTCGACCGGTGGCAAGTAGCCGAGCGCCGAGTGCAGGCGGTTTTGGTTGTAAACCTTTTCCAGGAAGACGCCGATGCTTGCCTGGGCCTCGCCCAGATCGCAATAGTCGGTGCGGTAGACCTCTTCGTACTTCAGGGTTTTGATGAACGATTCGCACGCCGCATTATCCCAGGGATTGGCTTTCCGCGACATGCTGATCCGGATGCCGTGGTCCTTGAACAGTTGTGTGTAATCGGTGCTGGCGTACTGCACGCTGCGATCGTGAGCCAGTCGAGCGCGGTGATGCGCGACTCGCGGGTTGCGGAAAGCAGCAACAGGGCTGGTAGGGCCAGCGTTTGGAATTTCCTCTCTGTCGGTTGAATACCCGGTTGTCGCAAATTGGGGCAACGAGCCGGAAGCCCGATTATACTGCGTTTTATTTGGCGCGCTGCAGGCGGCCGCCTTCGCGGCGGTCGGCGCGCAGGAGCAGAATCGAGAAGATCAGGCCGCAGAAGCCGAGCGCGGCGAACATGATCTGGCTGGCGGTATAGCTGTGCGTGGCGTCTCGCAGCGCGCCGTTGGCGACAGGGTAGGTTGCCAGACCCAAGTTTTGGATGGCGGTCATCAAACCGAACGCCGTGCCGACGCAGCGCGCGTCCACGATGAGCGGTACCGACGGCCAGATGCAGGCGGGGACCAGAACGAAAGCTGCGCCCAGCACGGTCATCGAGAGGACCGGAGAAAGGTGCGTCAGCCCCAGGAGCAGATGCGCGGGAATGATGAGCAGCGAGCCCACCACCATGAGGGTGGCGCGGCGGCCCAGACGATCGACAAAGTTGCCGGCGAAGGGTGCGAGCACCATGGAGGCCGCGATGATGATCGACGTGGTGCCCTGAGCGGTGGTAAACATGTGCGTGAGGTTGTAGAACACCCCGGCGAGGAAGCCTAGTCCTCGAGCGGAAGCCATAGGCATGCCCCACTTGTCGTGAAAGAAGTCGGTGGCCAGCGCGGTAAAGGGAAAGATGGCGGAGTAGAACGTAACGCAGATTCCCACGGCGTACCAGTAAGAGGGACGAAACTTGCCGACGTCGCTCCAGGCGATCTTGTCGCCGGCGCCGGCTTCGGGCAGATGCAGGATGGGCTCGGCGTGGCGATCCATCAGGGTGTAGATCCAGTTGCAGAGCAGGCTGGCCAGGCACAGCGCCGCCGCGATCCAGAGGGCTCCGCGCCATCCGAAACGGCTGGCCAGCAGTTCTTCAGTATTGAAGGAAAACAGCGTGCCGAGGCGGGCGATGGTGAGGGTGATGCCGAATGCCATGGCCAGTTCCCTGCCGGTGAACCAGCGCGCGGTGATGGCGCTTTGCGCGACGATCATGGATTCGGAGCCGATGCCGAAAAGCACGCGGCCGGCATACAGGACGGGCAGGCTGGGCGCCCAGGCGACCATGGCGGCGCCGGCTACCACGAAGCCGGAGAAGATCAGGCTGGCGCGGCGCACGCCGACACGGTCGATGAGGAAGCCTCCGGCCAGGACCGCGAAGACGGCGGCCACGCTGTACATGGTATACATGGTGCCGATGGCGGCGCGGTCGGTGTGGAACACCTGGATGAGAGTGGTCTCGATGGCACCGACGCTATCGTAAGCGAAGTAGCTGCCGAAGGCCATCAGGGCGGCGAAGGCCAGGATGATGAAGCGGTAGGGTCTGGCGGTGGGGTAGAAAGGGCCGTGTTCCGAGGGAGACATGAATCTGTGAGTATAGCATAGCGCGGTGGCCGGGCGTAGTACAGTTATGACGCCTGCATTTGCTGGCCTGATTCGGTTCTGGCATAATGGCCTTTGGCAGCCAGTGTCACGCTCGTGGGGGGCTGAATGAATATTACGACCTCCAAAAGGCAGCTTCACGATTTCTGTTACAAGTGGAAAGTCGCGGAACTGGCCGCGTTCGGGTCGGTTGTCCGCGACGACTTCCGCCCCGACAGCGACGTCGATCTGTTGGTAACCTTCGCCTCGGACGCCCAATGGAGCCTCTACGACTGGACCGACATGATCGGCGAGCTCCGGGAGATCTTCGGGCGTGACGTGGACCTCCTCTCTCCCCAAGCACTCCGCAACCCCTTTCGTCGGCACGAGATCCTGAAGGCCCGAGAGATCTTGTATGCAGCCTGAGGCCAAGAATGCCGCACACCTGTGGGACATGCTCGATGCCGCCTGTGCGATTCAGGAATTCGTGGCCTCCCGGTCCTTCTCAGATTACGTTGCTGACCGCATGTTGCGGGGGGCCGTGGAGAGGCACCTGGAGATCATCGGCGAAGCGGCCAACAGAATTTCATGCAGTTTCCGAGAGGCCCACCCCGAAATCCCTTGGCAACCGATCGTCGCGCAGCGGAACGTCCTGGCCCACGAGTACGGCGAGATCGAGCACGCGCTGGTCTGGAGGGTAGCGACGATTCGTATCCCTGAACTCATCCAGCAGCTCCAGAGGCTCCTCCCGCCCCTGCCTCCGCAGCCGAATAGCGGAGGGCGAGGATAGGCCGCCGGGAATAGCCGCATATCGCTGGCTGGCGCAGACCCCTGGTCTTTGGGCTCTGCGATTTCCCGGAGGGACTTGTGGGAGTCCTCAATTGGCAACAAAAAGCCGCGGACCTTCAAAGCAAGTCTGATGCGCTACGCTCACTCCCGCATCGCAGCAGACGACGGAGCATTCGCGCCCTGAGAACAGCACTGCCCCGGCTGACGGGAACGGGTCGGGCAAGCCACTCGCCGAGGCGGTGGCCTCACCTCCTGCGCACAACAACGGGAACGGTTCGGCTGCAAGTTCCGGGTTCAACCAGCTTCGCAACGATTTCCTGACAGCAGCACGCCGCGTTGCCACGACCAAGAAGCAAGCCATCGGTGAAGTGGTGGAATGGGCAAGTGGTGGCGCGTTCAAGTACGGTGATGTCGGCCGCATGACGGAGGCTGATACCCCGAAGCTGCGAGCCGCCACTGAACTCATGGCGTCAACGCTCGCAGGCTCACCTCGCTGAGCGAGAGCGTCTTTGTTTCCCACGTTGACCTACCCTGTAACCCCTGTCCCGACTCCCACGACTACCTTGGACCGCTGGTCAACCTCTCAACCGCAGCCACAATCGAAGACATCGCACTGTTTACCTCGTGGCTTGGCGTCAACCTGACCATCAGGAGGGATAAAGACGATTTTAAATCGCATTAAGGCCAATGGCTTCAATGGGGGCATGGTGACGTGAAGTCGCCTCAACCTGTTGTTCAGCAACCTCCCAGGTCGTAGATTCTGCCCCAAACACACTTTCCAAGGGGATTAAAGATCCCGGGGCCGCTCTCCTGAAAATCACCCCATGCCAGTCGTTCCCGCGAAAGCGGGAATCCAGCCGTATGTGGACTGAACTGGACCCCCGCTTACGCGGGGGTGACAACACCGGCGATTTTCATCTCCTTGGGTGGGCCGCAGGCCCATGAATACTCTCCAGAAACTCGACGCATTACTCGTTTCCATTGAGCAGCTTGGGCCGAGCCTGCCTGATCCGTCCTCGCCCCGCAACTAACCCCTCACCCGGCCCGCGACGGCTGGTGAAAGCGCCGTCGCGGTCCACCCTCTCCCCTTGGGAGAGGGCAGACCCACTTTGCGGTGCGCTCCGTTTCTGATACCACGGATACCGCTCTCCGGCTATCCTCGCTCAGAATGAGTCGCAAAGGTATCTCGCCAGGCACTCGGCGAGAGATTCGACGTGCTCCGTAAGGCAGGTATGGTGGCCGCCAGGAATCGGTCGAACCTCCAACTGCGAGGTGACATAGCGCCAGCCGAGGGTTGGGTCATCGGGTGCTCGTGACTTCAGGGAATCGGTGCGCAAGAAGACCACGCGCCCGGGATAAGGTCGAGGAATGTAGCCTCCAATAACGCGTTTGTAGGCGGGATGCCTTTGGTCCCGATTCAGGCTGCGGGGTATGGAGGCGTCAACGCGAGGGCGGCTTTTGGCAGGCATGAAGAGCTTCTCAAGGATCTTCCTCATTTTCTCGATGACGAAGAGTCCCGGGGCTCGCTTCACTTCTCGATATAATTCTTGCCAACGAATCATCATGCGCCGCGTAAGACTAAACCAATCGGTCAGTGCGTCATGGTTCAGTCGCAGGCTGAAACCGAGAAACGCGATCAGATTCCAAAGCCAGCGGTAGCGCACGTTGACGGCCGACGCATCGATGATGAACAGTAGGTCCACTTTCAGTCCTCTTTCCAGCATTTGTCGTGCCATCTCGAAGGCGACGAGCCCTCCATTGCAGTGGCCGCCCAGTACATAGGGCCCGGCGGGCTGATAATCGAGCAGGACTCGTACGCGATCGGCAGCCATCGCCTCAATGCTTCTGGGAATAGGCCCTCCATCCAGGCCGTGGGGTAGGATTGCGTAAAAAGGCTGTTCCTCTCCCAGGTAGCGGGCCAATTTTAGGCAATAAAAACCTCCCCCGTTGTAATCACCATGCAAGAAGAAAAAGGGTCGATGGGAGCCCCCCCGCTGCACCGCCACGAGCGGCGATCGAAACTCCTCGCGGTTTGTGTCCAATAGCGCCTGGGCCAGGTTCTCCACCGTCGCCCCGGAATAGAGTGCGGCAAGTGGAAGGCGTGTGCCGAGGGATTCTTCTATTCGGTCGATCATTTGGACCGCGAGCAGCGAATCGCCCCCCAACTCGAAAAAATCGTGCCGGATCCCGATGGTGCGCACCTCGAGGAGCTCTTTCCAGATCTCTGCGATCTGCCATTCCAGGGTGGAAGAAGGTCCCACGTAGGAGGCCTCCGCCTTCGATTGGAGGGACGTGGTCGAAGCGAGTAACTGGCGGTCTACCTTCCCACTCGGTGTCAGAGGAAGCTCCTCCACCACAACGAACTCGGATGGAATCATATGGTCGGGGAGGCTCCCCTTCATCGAGGTCCGAATCAATTCAACTGTGGGAGCGGAGTCCTCTTCCGGTATGACATAGGCCTTCAATCGCGTGACGCCGGGCCTGGCTTCTCTGGCCACGACGGCGGCCTGCTTGAGCCGACAACAATCGAGCAGGGCAGCCTCCACCTCGGCAACTTCCACGCTGAACCCGCTGATTTTTACCTGGAGGTCTTTTCGGCCAAGATGTTCGAGGCATCCGCTTGGCGACATCCGGCCCAGATCTCCCGTGAGGTAGATCCGCGCGTCTCCTCCATCAGGATCGGGTAGGAACGCCGCCCGCGTAAGCTCGGGTCTCTGCCAGTAGCCGGGAACTAAGTAGCGACTCTTAATGGCGATCTCGCCAGGGGAGTCAAATCCGACCCTCCGGCCGGCATGGTCGAGCAAAAAAACCTCCATGTCATCGACCGGGAATCCTACCGGAACCACGCTTCGGCGGACAATCGTTTCCTTGTCAATGAAAATCTGTCGCAGAATTCCTCCTTCGGTCGAGGATAAGGCGTTGACAAAAATACAGTCAGGTGAGAAACGTTTCTTCCACAGCTCCACATCCCTCTTGAAGACTTGTTCGCTCCCCAGTTTGGTTACTCGAAGGCTTGGAAACTCCTCCTTGCTTCCCATTGCGTCAAGGAGATGGCGAAAAATAGATGCGCTCGAGTGGTAGATGGAAATTTCTTCCTGCTTGAGCCAGTCCGCCAACCGAAACAGCCCACTTTCTTTGACGTTGAAGGGACAGAGGGTGGCGCCGTTCAATAAGGCGCTGTAAATGTCGGTCACCGCCTGGCCAGTACTAACGGACGCCAGCCACGTCAGACGGTCATCACTCGAAATATGCAGGCTGTTCGTGTGCCTCTTAATATTGTGAAGCACGTTGCGGTGGTTTTGGACGACTCCTTTGGGTTCTCCGGTCGACCCGGAAGTGTAGATGATGTAAGCCAGCGTATCCGGCAGGAGCGAAAGGCCGACGTTTTGGTCGGACAGGTTTGGATCCAATCGGTCAATATTCAATAATCTTCCTGAGTCGTGTTCCAACACGCGGGCGGCACGGTAATTCACATTGTCAGTAACGATGAGTTTCGCTCCCGCATTCTCCAGCATTTTGGACGCCCTTGCACCGGGGTGCGCGGGGTCCAGTGGGACATAAATCTGGCCTGCTTTCAAAGCCCCGATGAGACCTGCGATCGTCGGAGCGTCCTTCTCAAGAAGAAGCCCCAAAGTCTTTTCCTCTCCCTCAGTGCGCAGGGCAAGGATGGCACGGGCCACTCGATTGGCCCACCGATTGAGGGCGTCGTACGTGAGTGAAAGTCTCCGCCCCTTGACGGCAATGCGGTCAGGGCGCCGAGTGACTTGCTGCTCGAAGCGTTCAGGAATGGATTGCTCGGTCTCATTCTTGTGGAACGGAACAAAACTATGGGAGGGTCCAGACGAGCAGCGGTCAACAGGTTCCTGGGGCCGGGAGGGAGAGTCTGCCTTCGAGGGAGTGACGTCGCTCATATGTGAAGCGAGTGTAGTTCGATTAGCCTCTCGCGGCAAATCATTACCAGGCTCTTGAGACTTGGCGTTCCGCAGCGGGAGGCGTGGCGATGGCCTTTACTAATCTTTCCGTTCCGCTCACCGGACATGGTATTTCTCTGTCGTCTCGACAGGCTGCGAACAGAAAGGCCTTCATGGCTGATCGAGCATTCTCTCCATTCCGACGATCTCTGGGTCGAATGCCTCAAAAAGGTCTGGATCTTTTAAATGGCTGGGAGACTTGTGATGCAAAATGAACTCTCCAACGACCGGCGCAAGTTTCGACATTGGCACGCCGCTTTCTTTCTCGACCATCTCAGACATCTTTTTCAGATTCCTCAATGTAACTCCGGTTTGAAATCCTCCGAGATGCAAGGCCAGCACAACTTGCTCCAAGGAGGCATTGCCGGCTCGATCCCCGAGCCCGTTCACGGTTACGTCCAAGCCGTGGGCGCCGCCGCGAACAGCGGCCAAAGCGTTCGCCGTCGCGAGCCCTAGATCATTATGCCCATGAAAGAAAACGGCCACCTCGAACTCGCTTCGCAATCGGGTGACCAAGGCGTGGACCGAAAAAGGATCCGCGCTCCCATTGGTATCGTAAATCGTCAAGCGCGTTGCACCTTCCTTTACCGCTCGATGAGAAATCTCCAACAGGAATTGCAGGTCCGTCTGCGTGGAATGAGGAAAGCCAACCCCGACTTCGGGATGGTGAGAAAGCGAAAAAGCCAGAACTTCCGCGAGAAGAGTCAGCTTGGTGGATCGGTTGAAGGGTTGCCTTCTTTCCGAAACGGGCATCAAGATATCGAATCGATGCAGCGACTCACTTGCCTCTTTTATCTCCTCACGCGCGCGTGGGTTGTAGGAATAGATCAAGCCCGAGGTTATTAAGCGCGGGATTTCGTCCCTGACTCTCCGGGCAAATTCCAGGTCCTGTAAGACCCTGCTCGGCGCGACAATCTCGATTTCCCCGACATCCGCCTCATCCAGTAAGGTTGCGATGCTTAGTTTTTGTTCCGGGGAAAAGGATACTCGCGGCGTATCCAAGCCTTCTCTCAGTGTCGAATCCCTGATCCTGATCTTCTTAGGATGGTCAATCATGTCGCGCCGGCAAAGAAATTTGTTTTCCGTAATCTTTGAGCATGCTCTGTAGGCTCGAAATCCTGAACTCGGCCGTTGCCCGACCGTCCGCCTGGCTGACACCACTGGTAAGGCACCACAGGACCCGGCTGCCCTTTCGAATGGTACCGGCATCGATTTCTTTCAAAGTCCCGGCCAAGGCCATCAGCCCTGTCTTCTCTTTCACTTCGCCGATCTCAATGCCATGTTCTTTGAGCAATCCCCGGATCCCCGTTCCGTCAAAGTCACGGTCCAGGAAACTGGTAAACTCGGAGCGGTTGATCGTACACAGAGCCCCTTTCGTCTCTTCGAGGACTCCGCGAAGGTTCCGGTAGGTTCCGTAAGTGTGCGGCTTCACATCGTACATAACGGGTATCAAGAGTCCGGAGGTCGAGTCGATTTTGAGGGGGCGCAAGTTCCGCCGCCCTGCCTTCCAGGCTCGATACATGGGGCAATTCGCCTCCTGCTGTATGCCTAAAAATCGGGGTACTCTGCCGATGTTTCTTCCCAGGTGCCATAAAGACCAGTAAATCCCGATGGGGCCGAACGCGGCGCTGATCGTCTGAGTGATCCAATCGAACCTCTTGCTTTCCAGGAGCATGTATTCCAGGATGCGAAGTCCCCTGAATCTCGAAGCCTCATAGCGCCAAGGGGTTTCAGGAATGTGCCTGAACCCGTAAAGCTTGCCAAATAACTGCGCGCTTTTTTTTACCAACCCCGGATCCTCGACCGAAATCAAATGTGCCTTTGGGGAGGCAAAGAATTTGCTATTCAACAGATAGAGATTCTCTCGAGGAATGAAACAAAACGTTTCGAGTCCGGAACGCGTGCCGTACGCGGTTAGGGCCGACCCCGTATTCCCGCCCGTTTCCAGGACAACGCGGTCATATCCTGCCCCTTTGCACCGGGCGGTCGTCACGCACCCATCAATGGATTTGAGCGTCTTCGTGTGCATCAATGAGGTCTCGTCCAGGGCGAAGATTTCTACGCCCTTGTACTTCAGCAGAAAAAATATCCGCGACCCTTCCCGAATACTTGTGCTCTCGAGCAAACCTTTGAATCGCGAGTCCTCTTCTTCCGTCCCGAACGTGAAGGCATTCCGATATCGGAGGACGATACTCGTCTCTGCCGGGTATTTCTTATCGATCGATTCAAGGAAATGGGAATTAGAATTGCCCGACATGGATGATCTCCTTCAAAGGACGTAACTCCCGGGGCTTGGGAGTTTCATCCGGGTAGCCCAAGGGCAGAATCGAGACGGGCGCAAATCCCTCTGGGATTCCTAGTTCTGTCCGAATCACTTCGGAAAGCTTCGGCTCATCGGATATGTACGCACTCATGTAAACACTTCCCAATCCGCGGCTCTGTGCTCCCAGCATGATGATGGATGCGGCCAGAATGCCATTTTCGATCTCTCGTCCGAACGATCGGCTTTTCTCCACGCAAACCACAATGATCAGGGGTGCCTTCCGCAAAAAGTCGGCTTGGTATGCTTGCTTCTCTGGCGGGCAAAACCGGTTCTTAATCTCGGCGAGCGCTGCCTTGGCTTTGTCGTCCTTGACAATTAGAAAATGCCACGGCTGGCCATTCATGGAGGACGGGGCATGCCTGGCCAGATCGATCAACAATTCAACTTCGGAATCTGGAATGGTCCGCTCCTGATATTTTCTGACGGACCTTCTTCCCCTCACCACGTTGGAAAATTCCATAGAGTCAACCCAAGTTATGCAGAATTTCCGTTTTCAGTTTTCCCACCACCGGTAATGTACACCCGAGCGCCTCGGAGTTCAATGTCCAGCCGAGCTTTCAGTGCTGGGTGCTTCCACGGACCACGGAAGGGGTCGGTTTTACGTCTCCGGAGTTACGAGGATCGCGAGGGCCAGAAGCGCAACGTGACAGAGGCAGTCGTCACCACACTCAGGTTCCTGGGGCCATCACAGAACGGAAACGGTCCAAAGGCAACGGAATCCTCGAAGCCTGCGGAGCCCGCCGATGAGGGCGACAACCCCTTTAACGAGCCGGGAAGCGAGACGACGGATCAAGAAATCCCGTTTTAGGGCTGTTCCCCGGCAGTGCCCACATTTTACTTCTTGCAGGGTGCCTCGATCCTCCGTATGGACCGACTAGGATGAGCTGCCAGCTCCCACAAGTCCCTTCGGGAAATCGCAGACCCCCAAGAACAGGGGTTTGCGTCAGCCAGCCCTTGAGCGTGGCCTCAGTTGTTTTCAACTGGCGTGGCACGTTGTCGACGGTGACCTTGCTGAATCAACCGGACAGAACCGACAATCGTCAAGACTCCGGCGCCACAGAAGCCAACAGGTATCAGGGGTAGAAATATCACTGCCCAACTGTGTATGTTTATTATATAGGGTCCATCACACAAGTCAGCTTCTGCACCAACTCCAGAGAAAGGCGGCGGAGTCCGCAGCATGGCCTTGAGAAGCACAGGGAGCTTAGAGAGCCCCAACTCTGGTTTCAATGTTGAAGAAGGCGCCCACAATCGGAGCAATTGGAACACGGCGTACCTGCTAGGTAAATGGCAAGGCGGGATGGCAAGGACAGCGACAGGGTCACCGGACACCTCTGACGTCCATGTCGATGAGTGTGAGTAGGTCATAGTCCGTCTTCAGGGCTGTGAACGAAGGAAGCACTCACTCGAAGTGTATCCGTTGCCTTTCGTCCATATGCCTTACCTACTGGAATGGAAAGGCGTAGTATTCGAGATATAAAGGTCGATCGGGTTTTTGGCAGGGACAACACGCCAGCGAGACAACCAGCCGCCCGCTCGCGGAATCGAAGAAGGAGCAGCAGACAAGCGCACCCGATCAGGAAGGTGGGAGACGATGGGGAAAGTTTTCAGCTTTACAGCAAAGGCAGCAGTTCTAATTGCGGCGTGTTTTCTGGCGGCATTGCTGGTGGTAGTGGCGCGCGCCCAAGACAAGACGCAACTGACCGGCCACTGGAATTTCAACCAGGACCAGAGCGACGATGCGCAGCAGAAGGTTCACGACGCGCAGCAAAGCAGCCAGCGCAGCGGTGGCTATCCTGGTAGCGGAGGCGGGTACCCCGGCGGGGGCGGGGGCATGGGACGTGGCGGCATGGGCGGCATGGGCGGAATGGGGGGAATGGGCGGCGGCATGGGTCGCGGCCGGGGGGGAATGGGGAATCCCGGTGGCGGCGTCAGCAGCCAGGAGTGGAATCGCCTGGCTGAGAATCCTAAGTTCTTGCGGGTCGACCAGCGCTCCGACCAGTTTGTGGTCATCGACGACTCCGACCGCGCCCAAACTTTTTACCCTGACGGAAAAAAGCATAACGATAAAGATGCGGACGGCAACAAGATTTCGACCAAGGCCTCGTGGGAAGGTGGCGCCTTCATCGCGGAGACCAAGCTGCCCCACTCGGAAAAACTCACGCAAACGTTCCGCATGAGCGAAGACGGCAAACAGCTCCACGTAATTACCCGGTTCGAGGGTTCCTCTGGCAACGTGTCGGTCAGCATCCGGCGCGTGTACGACATGGGGAAAGCGCCAGCACAGTAGGGCTCGGGTTATAGGCGATCACGCTTAGCCACAGCCGCACCTCGTTGGACCAGAACCGATGGCATCCCGCCAGGAGGGACGCGTCATTTTCACCACTTGCTTCCCTTCCTTGATCCACTGTTCGGCCGTACCGCGCTTGTAGAACCGCACCACCGCCCGACCCAGTAGGGTCAGGTTGGTCACGACGAATCCCACTCGCGGGAACTGCTCCCCCGGATGATGCTCGCCCTTCGCCACTACCCGTCCCGATCAACTCAATCCTCTTGCCAATTAACAACACACGTGGCGCTGGTGAACGTCAGCGCATGTGCCACGATAAAGAGGTCCTGTCTTCGTTGAACTCATGCCACTTCTTGCCGGCCGCACTGTGCTCATCACGGTGGCCAAGGTGGATGATCCCGCTTCGCCGGACTGCGCGTTAACGTCATTAACTTGCGACTGCTGTCTCCGTATGCGAAGGGACGTTGACTTGAGGTGTACAATGACGCCGGTAAAGATATCTCGATTCCGCTTGGAATTTCTTCAACGGGGTGAAGAGATGCGAAACCTTACTTTCCTTACTCGATGGGTGGCCTGGGCCGTCTTTGGCGTCCTCCTTGTCGTCGCTTCTGCTGACGCCGGCGTGCGGTACGACAGCTCGAGCCAGGTATGGACGCTGACGAGTGGAGGGACAGAGTATCGTCTTCGACAAAAAGAAGGCACTGTTTACCTGGATTACTTTGGGCCTGCGGGGGGAGCGGCATGGAAGGAGCTGCCACGAGAGGAAGACCCACGCTATGAAATCGACGGTTCCGTGGAAGGGCAAGGGTTGTCTCCCGAAAACCTCACGCTGCTGTCCCAAGAGATTAGTCACCCGCAGGGAAGCGTTGAGGAGCTGCACTTGGTTTTCAAGCACCGCCGCTTGGCGCTGGAAATTGAGGTGCGTTATTCCACCTGGGGAGCGACAGGAGTATTAACACGCCAGTTGACGTTCACCAATCGAGGCGACCATGTCTTATATGTCGATTCGGCTCCATCGCTGGCTTGGCGCCTGCCTCCAGGCGACTATGACCTCAGTTATCTATGGGGCGCCTGGGGTCACGAACGCCAATTGACAACGGAGAGGCTGCAAGCGGGCCAGCGAGGGTTCGTTTCCACCCGGGGCCGTTCGACCAACGGCTACTCGCCCTGGTTCTGTCTCCATAACCTGGAGCTCGGCACCCGCTACCTTGCCCAGCTCGCTTACTCCGGCAACTGGCAGATGGGCTTTGAACGTTATCCCAACCCGCGGCCCTTGCGGGAAGAAGATTTGAGGGTCGCGCTGGGAATGCGCTTCGATTTTGGCGGTCCGCTGGCCCTTCAGGCAGGTGAGCCGTTTTCGACGCCGCAGGTGGCCTTCACGGCCTCTGCCAGTGATCTCGACGATACCGCGAATCAGCTCCATCGCTACCAGCGCCAGTATGTTGTTCCGCGCACGCCTGCGAACGACCCGTTGCTGGTGCAGTTCAATTCCTGGTATCCCTTCCAGGGAAAGATGACCGTGGAGCAGATGAAGCGCTGTGCCGATATCGCCAGCGAGATGGGCGCGGAAGTTTTTATGCTGGATGCCGGCTGGTTCAACAAGAGAGATTGGAGCCGGGAACTCGGCGACTGGGAGGCCGACCGCGCTGCGTTTCCACACGGCATTGAAGAGCTGGCGGGGTACGTGCGCAGTAAGGGGATGAAGTTTGGCATCTGGATCGAGATTGAAAACCTGGGGGTGGATTCGCGAACCTTCCGCGAGCATCCCGACTGGGTCTTCACTTACAACGGTCAGCCACTTCTAGCCTCCGACCGCCACCACCTGAATTTTTCCAAGCCTGAGGTGCGGGGCTGGGCTCGTTCAATCATCGACCGCCTGGTGCGCGATTACGGAATTGAATGGCTGAAGATCGACTACAACATCGATATTGGCGAGCGCTTTGATCCGCCCGGGACCGGCCGCCCGGGAGACGTGCTCTACCGTCACCTGGTGAATTATTACGCCTGGCTCGACGAAGTGCGTTCGGCGTATCCCGGCCTGGTCATCGAGAACTGCTCGAGTGGCGGAATGCGTTTTGATCTCGGTATTATGGCGCACACGCACACCACCTGGCTTTCTGACATTGTGTTGCCGTTACCGTCGGTCCAACTGGGCTATGGGTGCACAGTCGAATTCATGCCCGAGGTTTGTAACCACTGGATGGTGGGTGACAAGGACAACGGTGAGGTAGTACTTACGAATCCACCAGGCTGGTGGGATTTCATGTTGCGCGTCCCCATGAACGGACAATATGGGATCTCCAGCCGCGTGTTCGACTGGAACCCGGAGCTAAGAAAACGCGCCACTGAGAATGTGGCGCTTTACAAACAGTTGCGGAGGACCATCATGGGTGCGGACGTATACCACCTCACGCCTCCCCCCGCGCACGAAGACCCGACCGGCTGGAGTGCATTGCAGTATGTCGCGCCCGACCACAAACGGAGCGTGGTGTTAGCCTATCGCCTGGGGAAAAGCAAGGCTCAGGAAATCTTTAGGCTGCGTGGTTTGGACCTCGGGCGCACGTATCATGTGACCGTAATCGGACATCCGCAGGGTCCACTGAGTGGGCATCAGCTCGCGACCGAGGGTCTGCCCGTGAATCTCGATGCCGAATGGCGGGCCGCAGTCATTGAGCTGGAGCAGGAACCTTAGGTGGGTCAGGCCC
>Ga0208191_1000666_pt1 | contig 22495 bp, 21 predicted proteins | sample June2015DPH_13_5_FD_184709 | JGI IMG/M metagenome (GOLD analysis project Ga0208191, IMG submission 184709) | Peatland microbial communities from SPRUCE experiment site at the Marcell Experimental Forest, Minnesota, USA - June2015DPH_13_40... | ecosystem: Environmental > Terrestrial > Soil >... | reverse complement strand
GCGTTCCCTACACGAACTTACAGGTGCTTAGGTGTCATCCGTGCGCTTGTAAGTTGTTCTGTATCAGTTTCCCTTTGAACTCATAACCCAAAGGTCGGTGGTTCAAATCCACCCCCCGCAACCAAACTTTTCAAAGGGTTACGAGCATCGGATGTTTTCGCCGCAGGGGCAAAAAAGGGCAATAAACCCGCCTCCGCAGTGAAATGGGATAAAAAACCGCTCTGGCAGCTCTTTTCATTTCGCCTTTCTCACCTCTTGCCTGAGCGCCATCTGAACAACTTTGCTGTTGGCCTCGCGTTTCGATTCCATCATGGCGTTGCCGTAGACGTTCATGGTGGTCGCGATCTGAGCGTGCCGCATTAGCTTCTGCTGGACTCCAATCGGAGTACCGACCAAATCGAGCCAAGACCGATAGGTATGCCGAAAGGTGTGCCACCCGATGTCGCCCAGACCCAGCTTGCGACCCGCAGGACGAATGTAATCCTGCTGGATCGGGCTGGCATGGTAGCAGCGTCCGGTCACGGGACTGGGAAAGACCCAGCCTTCCTCTGACTGTGGACATTTCCGTTTCCAGTTGAGCAAGACAGTACCGAGATCGGGATCGAGCGGAAGGTCATCTTCGGAGTATTCCGTTTTGACCTCATCCACCACGCCGTCTACCACAGCGCGAGTCACGCGCATGGTGAGTTCGGCGAAGTTGATGTCTGGCCACTGCAGAGCCAGAATTTCGCTTACCCGGAGCCCTAGGCACTGGGCGACAACCACCATCGTGCGGTACGGTTCCGTCAGAAGTTGGAGTATCGTGAAATACTGATCGACGGTCAGAACGATCGGCCTCTTCCATCGCCGACTCGATCCCGGTATCTCGACCAACCCCATCGGGTTCCGCTCCGTGCGAATTAGCTCCCAGAACATTGCTCTTTCAAAAAGGCGATGCATGAGAGCTTTGATTTTTCCTTTGGTGGTTGCGGTTAGGGTCATGTTGTTGAGCCATTCCTGAACGTACATGGGCCTCACCTGGGACATTGACACGTTCTCCCACTTTGGCATGACATGTTTGTTCAGAATGGTCAAATAAGACTTCCTTGTGGAATGCCGTAACGGCAGGGCATCCGCAATGTACCGATTGCACAAAGCGCCAAACGAAACTTGTCCGTCTGCCGCTCTTTCCGAATCTGCCTGTATACGGTGGGACTCAGCTTTCCTCCAGGCGTCAGCTTCCGTCTTGATTTCCTGGACTGTCCCGAGTAGCACCGCTACCTTCTTGCATCCTCCATCGGCTTGCTTTTGACGGAATCGCCAAACCCAGACCGATGGTCCTTCCGACCTTCTCTGTCTTTCAATCCAACCGAACTGATACGTGTTTCGCCGCAATAGAGACCTCCTCTATTCGCGGCGCAAAGAGTGTCGTGAGAGTACCGCAGAGTGCGCCCAATCGTCTAGCTCGGAAAAACGGAAGCGCCAACGGTTGCCAATGCGAAATCCAGGGAGACGACCGCTGCGGGCCAATCGCTTCACCGTCGCCGGGTGAATGCGTAGAAACCGCCCTGCCCCTTCGCTGTCGAGCAACGAGTCAAAATGAACGTTCGAATCGACAACTGTCTCAACTGGCCTGGGTAGATTCTGTGGCATAACAGATCCGACTTGATCGTTTGAAGACGAGACATTGGACATCAGGGCTGGGTTTGATGCTGACTTGATTGGGGCTTCACGGATCAGGTGCGGGGATTGCGGTCGAGCAATCCGACTGGGCTGGGTCGACATTTTAGTCCTCTGTCGGGCCGGACACGGCGGTTCCGAACCGACCAATGCCGTTTTCGGCTGGTCGAGTCCGTGTGCAACCGACAATCTTTCCCATCCTCACCAAACCTACGGCACTTGGCTTTCACGCTGAAGGTGTAGTGGTAAAGCCGCTTTCTGATACCTCATTGTGTTTCGAAACGTGTGTAATTATGAGAACCGACAATGATTCACGATTGGCAAACGAGTTTGCCCGCTCCTTTCTCCGCAAATATGCGCCTCAGCTCCTGCCGCCAAAGCAAATGGAATTGTGGCTATCTGCCTGAGTTGTCAGCTTGAAAGCGGCAATCCCAGCGCCGAGCCCTTGACAGCTCAGCGTCGCCCGTGCGGAGCGCGCCGCATCTGAGGCTATTTGTACAGATCTGCCCCAACTAACGTGTTATTCTTTGCCTTCGCTAATTGCGGGCAGGAGAAGAGAATTTGAGTCCTATCAAGAACATCATTCAAGAAGTGAAGGAAGAAATTGCGAAATTGAGTCAGGTGCTCCGGTTGTTGGAGGGTTCAAGTACAACAGGGAAGAGAGCAGCACGAAAGAGCCCGGGACGACTGACACGCAAAATCTCAGCGGCAGGCAGGAAAAGAATCGCAGCGGCACAGCGGGCACGTTGGGCGAAGATCAGGGCAGCAAAGAAGGGGTAGTGCGCCACCTTGAAATCAGCGGGGCGACCGCTTTACGCATTGCCGCTTGGAATCTGATTCGTGCGGCAAAGCCGCCTTGGGTGCCAAGTATCGCCGTCTCCGAAGCTGCTTGGGAACGCCCAACGGCAAGTGATTTTTGCTTTCCTGCAATCCTTGAAGAAGGCGACCGCCGTCCATGCCTCACCCTCGCTGCCAGCGTTAACGCACGCTTGTGCCACCCCGTCCTCGACGTGCTTCGTCAAGGGCGGGATCCCATCGGTCCACCCGTCAGGTAGCACCAAAGTGGTCTATGCATCGTTGGTTGAGACTGGTAGATAATGGTTCGGACCGAGGGGGTCACGGGGAGAATGCCCGTGTCCCCCTTTGCTTTTGGCAGGCGGAATGGCTCAAAACGAAACAAATCATCAACCGGGAAAGACTCAAGTCCCTGGCCAGCTGCTAGGGTATGGACTCCAGTACACTCGAATGCTGTCGCTGCTTCTCGAGTCCGATAGCAGCTCTGTCGTGTCGCTCGAGGTCTTCGAGGATGTAGGAGTAGAAAGTGGCGAAGGCACGGTTGCCTCGCAAACAAAGAGCAGCACCACCAAAAATCCGGTGAGCAACAGCGCTGAGCCATTGTGGAAAACCCTCCAGAACTGGCTGGACGCAATCAAGAATAAGCAACTTGCGATACATAACACTGTCTTTGAGCTGTATGTGTTCGGCGATTTTGATGGCGAGATCTGCACTCTTTTTTCCGAGGCGACATCTGAAGTCGATGCCCAATCAGCTTTGTCTAGTGCGAAAAAGATCCTGCTGAAGGACGTTAAGCACCTGCCGAAGCACATCAGCGACGTGCTGGGAGCCGACGAAAATGAACTTGTGCCACTCATTATGCACTTCAGCTACGAGCACGGCAGCGGTCAGTCGATTGAAGACCTGAAGCAGAAACTGAGCGCCACATTCATCCCGGAGGAATTCCTCGACATTGTTCTGACCTACGCTTTAGGCTGGGTTAAAAAAGAGGTCGATACTCTACTGGAACAGAAGCAGACCGCAGCAATCGCGGTCGCTGCGTTTCGGAGAGAGATCGCAGCGTATGCTCGATCAATCGTTTTTTCCGACTGTTTTGCTGACCTAGCTGGCCCTGCCCGTCCCGAGGATATTGAAAAGAGTCGATCGCAGCGCTACGTTCGCGCTTACGTTCACGAGGTATACCGAGCGCTTGACGGCAACTTTGCCTCGTTTGTGGTCACTCAACCTTTGGAAAGGTGAATGGCAAGGTTGAGGGCTGTGCGTTTTCCGGCTCTTGTGCTGCGGTTGTATGAGTTGAGCTTTCGGATGCATTCCCCGATAGCCAAATGCAGTTTCAGCGCTTCCTCGAAATCGATTTCGATATTCAGCATTTTCGTGGTGGGAGAAAGTGCTCCAACGGCTGGACTGGTGCGACCGAAGTCGCAACCACCGAAGGAGAAGGTTTTGAGTACCGGAGACGCCTGTGCAGCCATGTTGGGTCCTCATGGCTTGGTCCAAATTACTTCAGTTTGAAAAGTTTCTCGGACAGTTGCCAGTGCTTTCGCAGTGCTCCACAGGCATCGGCCAGCGAACCACGCTCGATCGCCGCGATGATCAGGCCGTGCTCAACATAGGAGTCCAGCGTACGAGCGGTGCCGGCAAAATAAGCGGCCTCAATGCGATGGAGCTTCAATTTCTGGCTCGTCACAATCGCTGATAGTTCGTTGTTCCCGGACAAGGACAACCAAACCCGATGAAACTGCTCGTCGGAACCCGCAGCTGTAAATGAATCGCCTGCATCGGATGCGGCTAGCATTCTGTCGTTCGCGAGCACCATTTCGCTGAGAGCGTCCTCGCCTATACGCTCGAATGCACAGGACAACGCTTCAGTTTCCAAGGCTTGTACAACGGCATAGGATTGAACAGCCTTTACGGGATTCAATAGCGCTACACGCGTCCACCGGTTCCGTGCAGTTTCGACGAATCCTTCATCTTCGAGCCGTCGCAGCGCCTCGCGAACGGGAGTACGGCTGACTCCAAGAGAGTCCGCTATAGCTTGATCTCGCAGCATCTCGCCCGGCTTAAGATCGCCAGCAATAATCCAGCGGCGGAGCGTAATGTAGGCATCTTCTCTCGCTAGCCTACGGGACAGATCAGGTACGACCTCTGGAATTGGCATAGAATTCCATTGACATGTAATATATTACATGCATAATACTACCGTGCATTTATATTACTACATACATGCACGCTGGCTGAAGATATGCGTGCCCCCCTCAAAGAATCATCCCTACTCAAGAATCGACCGGCTTCATATTTAGGAGACCGCCATGAAAACACGCATCATCTTGGTGTTGGTACTTCTCACTGCGCTGAGTTTGTCGGCGCAATCTTTTCGCGGCACCATCCTGGGAACGGTAACCGACCCGTCCGGGAATCTGGTGACCGGGGCGACAGTGAAAGTGCTCAATACAGGCACGGGGATGGAGCGCACGACTACGACCGGAGCCGATGGAGGCTACAACATCCCCGAACTACCGGTAGGAACCTATACTGTTGCAGTTACGCAGAGTGGATTTCAGACCTCGGTGACCAGCAACGTTGCAGTCGATGTGGCCACGGAACGTCGCGTGGATGTGCAACTGAAAGTCGGACAAGTAACGCAAACGGTGCAGGTTGCGGGCGGCGAGTTGCCGCAGATTGAAACCAGCAGCACCGACCTGGGCGGCGTGTTGACCAGCGTAGAGATCCAGGATATGCCCCTCAATGGCCGCGACTACAAAAAGATGTTTTTCATGACTCCCGGCGTTGCCGGATCGCCCAATCTGGGCGATTCGCCGGGATCTTATGGCGAGTTCAGCATGAACGGGGCCCGCGGGCGGTCGAACAACTTCCTGCTCGACGGCACTGACATGAATGACGGCTATCGCAACACCCCAGCCATCGGTGAGGGTGGCGTATTTGCCGTCCCGGCGGCAATTCTGCCCGTCGGCGCGGTGGAAGAGGTGAATGTGCTCTCCAACTTCCAGCCCGAATATGGACGCAACGCCGGTGCGGTGGTCAACATGGTGACCAAGAGCGGCAACAACAACCTGCATGGCACGGTGTTCGAATATTTCCGCAACGACGCGCTGGACGCACGAAACTACTTCAATCTTGCGAGCCAGCAGCGAGCGCCCTTCCACAACAACCAGTTCGGGGGCTCGCTCGGCGGCCCGATCGTGAAGAATAAGACATTCTTCTTCCTGGACTATGAAGGGCAGCGGGAGAGTGTGGGAACGGTAACCCTGGCGTGCGTGCCGGAGGGCACGGGTCCGGGTGGCTCCTTGAGTCCCAACGATGCGAGCAATCCGGTTATCAAGCAGCTACTGGCAACGCACAACCCCTGGCCGGCGCCAAACATTCCGAATATACACTCAGATGATCTCGGATGCCCAAATGGTCCCAACGCCTCGGTGATCACTCCTTCTTATAACAACCTGAGCAGCGTAATTGGCAAGATTGACCAGAATTTCAACCAGAACAATATCCTGACCGGCCGTTATTTCTTCGGCGATAGCACCCAGTCTTTTCCGCTGGCTCTGACCGCTTCCGGCGGCCAGCTTCCGGGCTTCAACACCATCACGCCCACACGAGTCCAGTTGATCTCCCTATCCTATGTGCACACGATTGGCGCAAACAAAGTGAACGAAGTGCGTTATGGATGGAACCGATTCGCCGAGGGATTCTCCCCTCAGGACCAGAACTTCTACCCCAGTTCGATCGGGCTATGCGCGGCTGGTTCAACCGCCGATTGCGCAGGCGGCGGCCCGCACGACTCTGGCCTACCGATCATATATGTTTCGGGGACCCCCACCGGTGGCAGCTTCTTCTCGCAACCGGGCGCCACTTCGGCAGACCCTCGGCAGCGCGTGGACACGAACAATCAGTTCATCGAGGATTTTTCCTGGAAGCTGAGCAAACACAATTTGAAGTTCGGTGTTGAATTCCGTCGTACCAGCATCGAACAGGACTTCGACAAGTATTTCCGCGGACGGATGAAATTCAACGCCACCCCCGCTATGGACCCACTGCAGAACTTTCTTGCCGGCAACGTTACCAGCGGCCTACAGTACTCTGGAAACTCTCGGCGCCACGCCTTCGAGAACGGGTACGGTCTCTACGCACAAGATAGTTTCCATCTAGTGCAGCGTCTTACACTGAACTACGGCCTGCGGTGGGATTACTACGGAGTGGTCGCAGAGAAGAACAACCTGTTTGCCAACTTCCTCGTGACCACGCCCGTCGACCCGGTCACTGACACAGGAGCGGGGAGCTACATCCAGGTGGGATCTCCGGGTCTAAGCCGCTTGTATGACCCAGACTACAAGAACTTCTCCCCGCGAGCCTCGATCGCATGGGATGTGACTGGAAAGAGCAAGACCGTGATCAGGGCTGGTGCCGGTATCTTCTATGACGCTTTCTCTCAGGACATTTTTCTAGGACATCTACCGTATTCTGCCTACTACGCTCCTGGCCCGGCATATGGCAACTTTGGCCCCGATCCGATTCTTTCAGCGGGACTGTCGCCAAATCTGGGACCGAACAACACGATCATCGCCGGTCAACCAATATTCGGGAACGAAGCCGGGCCCGTTTGCAATTACGAATGTGACATTTTTGCTGTGGATCCCCACATCAAGACTCCTTACATGGAGAACTACAACATCAACATCCAACAGCAGATCACAAGCAAAACTACGCTGCAGATCGGCTACGTAGGGTCGCAAGGGCACAGGCTCTTCCGTTTCTACGACATCAACCAGCCAAACTCGGAAGCGGTCTGGAGGGCCGACTGCAACAGTACGCAGACGGGCATTGCCTTTCAACCTTGTCCTACTACTGGGACCATCCAAGACTACTCAGTGCCGCACCCATTCGCCGGCAGTGTCAGCCAGTACGGTACGACTTATCTGTATCAGGAAGTGTCCACCGGGAAATCGAATTACAACTCGCTGCAGGTCAGCTACAAGATCACCGGTTGGCATGGGATTACTTCAGCAGTGAACTATGTGTACTCGAAGTCGCTGGACAACTCGAGCGATCTGGAAGACTACGTACCCAACGCGGCCCAGCCGCAGGACAGCAACAATCCTCAGCGCGAATACGGCCCCTCGAACTTCAACATACCCCAAAGCCTCCACTGGGTATTCGCCTATCAGATGCCGAACCGGGGAGGCAGTCTACAGCGGCTGAAGAACGGGTGGGGCTTCGACAGTTCACTGTCGCTGCTAGCCGGACAACCGTTTACGTTGAATTACAACGGTGAGGACGATTACAGCGGCGGCGGCGAAGGCGACGACCGGCCGGATGTGGTCGGGCCTATCGTCTACCACAAGAATGATCCCAGCAACTTCCTCGACCTCAGCTCTTTTGCCATGCCCTGTGTTATTACGGCTGCGGCACAGGCAGTGCCGGCTGGTGCTGCCTCTGACTGCGTGCCGGGAACGCGGCACTACGGAAACCTCGGGCGCAACTCGCTGGTTGGTCCCACATACAAGCAGTGGGACTTCGCCATCTACAAGGACACTTCAATCAGTGAACGCGTGAAACTACAACTGCGTGCAGAGTTCTTCAACATTCTGAATCATCCGATCTTCGCCAACCCGGTGCTGCCGGCATACATTGCTGACCCGGCGTCAAACCTCTCTCAGACCTGCGGCTGCGGTTTTCACTCCACCACTGTAGGCGGAGCGAACCGTGAAGTCGGCAACGGCCAATACCTACTCACCGCCGCCGACGACGTCGCTGAAGGTAACCCGTTCCTGGGAGGAGGCGCGCCGCGCGGGATTCAGCTAGCGGCCAAATTTACGTTCTAGTGGCCCATCGCATTGAAAACGTTACCTCGCATCCGGCTGACACTGGCCTTTCGCCGCCACAAGGGGCCGCACCGCAGGCTACGAGTGCGGTGCAGAACGCGTCGTGGGGACTAGTAACGAAATTCTCTGCGGCAGGCCACGCTAGTACCTCCGTATGAGCCGCACACAGAAGAGCTCCTCCTACGCAGGGAGGAGGAGCTTCTGATCGTCCTGCCGCGTCGCGGGAGGCAGACTGTCCCGAAACTTGGCTTGTTGGCCGACGATCCAGACATCAGCGCTCTACTCCCTGCGATGACTTGACCGCTCCAGCGAGGTATTGGGCGAGGGCTGCGAAAAGCCAGGTAACCGAATACTTAAAGAGGAAAAAATAGGCATGCTAACAACTGCACGATGTGAGACTGTTCTCGATCGAATCGGGAATACACCGCTGGTTCGCTTAAGCCGGCTGACCCGCGAGTGTGATTTCGATGTGTACATCAAACTTGAGTATCTCAATCCCAGTGGGAGCTTAAAGGATCGCATTGCTCTACGGATGATCGAGCAGGCCGAACGCAAAGGGTTGATCGAACCAGGGAAATCGACCATCGTCGAAGCCACCACCGGCAATACGGGTATTGCCATGTCTCTGGTTGCCGCCGTGAAAGGCTACAAGCTCATTCTATTTGCTCCAAATGAGACCAGCGAGCATGAACGGCTGGCAATCATGAAAGCGTATGGCGCAGAAGTGCGCCTGATCGATGTTTCGCAGACCTCCAAGGAGTTTTCTTTCCTACCCAAAGTCATCCAGAACGAACGAAGCGTTCATGGCGGATATGTCGAATTCATTCCCCGAAAACTCTGCAAACAGATGGAGGCGGAGCAGAAGAACGTGTGGTGGGCCAGGCAATTCAGTTCTCCGGATAATGTCGGAGCACACGAGTTCACCACCGGCGTGGAGATCATCGAACAGATGCGAGGCCTCAACCTGCGGCTGTTCGCTGCTTCGGTGGGAACCGGAGGCACGGTCGCCGGTGTCTCCAAAGCCTTACGCAAAGAGTATTCCGGCATCAAGGTGGTTGCCCTGGAACCAGCGGGCCATCCCATACTATCCGGCGGCGGCGAAATCGTGGTGGAAGATGTCACGGATGGCATCGAGCACGAGTTGGTCATGCAAGGGACCGGCCAACCCAACGCCCTTTTGGACAGTGTGGAGATGATCGAAAACCTTCAAGCCATTCGCATGGCGAAGAGACTATGTTCGGAAGAGGGGCTATTCTGCGGCGTTTCCTCGGGGGCAAATGTCTTCGGGGCCATCGACGCCGGCAAGAAGATGGGACTCGGGCGGGGCGACTGTGTGGTTACGGTTGCGCCAGATAGCCGGGACCGGTATCTAACCGAGATGCGATACATAACGTAAGGCGTGCCTTTCGAGTACCTGGAGGAGGAGGTGCCACCCCTTCAAGGGGTTGGCTGTGCCGGTTTGAGCTGGCCATGCCCATCGGCCCAGGAAAAGATCTTCTCTCCTCGGTCGGCACTGGCTATGAAAGCTTCCGTTCACGAGGATTCGATGAAGTACGATTTTGATGCGGTTTACGACCGGCGGGGAACACAGTCCTTTAAGTGGGACTGCAATGGCCACAACTTCGGTAACCCTGACGTATTGCCGTTTTGGGTTGCCGATATGGACTTCCCCTGTGCGCAGCCGATCGTTGCAGCTTTGAAAGAAAGGGCAGAACACCGGATCTATGGCTACACGGAACGCAGTCCTTCTTTCAGTGAAGCCATCCTCGAGTGGCTGCGGAACAGGCATCGATGGATCGTCGACAAGGACTGGCTGGTATTTTGCCCACCGGGCATAATCCCGGCGATCGACATCTTGCTGGGACTGACGACTCCCAAAGGGGATAGTGTGGTGATCCAAACTCCAGCTTACCTGCCGCTGGAGGATGTGATCGCAAGAAACAACGTCATCATCGAGAATCCTCTCATTCAAAGGCAGACCGGGTATGAATTCGACTTTGACCATCTCGCCGCCTGCATTAGGCGGGATACGAGGGCACTTCTTTTGTGCAGCCCACACAGCCCCACGGGAAGAGTCTGGACGTTGCAGGAACTTGAGACACTGGCGGATATTTGTCGTCGCCACGGCATCCTGGTCATATCCGATGAGGTCTATGCCGACGTGCTCCTGTTCGGCAATCGACATCACCACTTCGGCTCCTTGCCCGGCGAATGCGGATACCGTTCTGTAACCTGCATCTCAGCCGGAAAGACATTCAATATTTCGGGGTTGCAGTTGTCGACCCTCATCATTCAGGACCCCGAGCTACGTGCGGCTTTCAAACGACACCTAGGTGTCCTGCAGATGACTCAGGGCAATCTCTTCGGCGAAATCGCCGCCGAAGCCGCCTACCGCCAGGGGGCCGACTGGCTGGATCAAGTGATCGCCTACGTCGAGGGAAATGTCCGGTTCTTGGAGGAATACGTCTCGGAGCACTTGCCGAACGTGCGTGCGTTTCTTCCCCAGGGTTCGTATCTCGTCTGGCTGGATTTTGGAGCGTTTGGGAAGCCAGTCGCGGACTTGAACCAGCGACTGATCCATCGCGCCGGAGTCGCATTGTATGAGGGGCGATACTTCGGGACGACGGAACCCTACTACAGGATGAACTTGGCCTGTCCCCGCATCTATTTGGAAACCGCCTTATGTCGAATGAAGCGGGCGCTGTTTTGAGTGAGACCGACTTAAGGCGCCTTTTGAATGTTGTGTCAGACCTGGAAAAGTGACACGGTGTCTGGGGAATCAGTGGCGAGGGAAAAGGGAAATCAGTATTGAGGCGTCATGTCAAAAGTGAATCCGATGGGTTACAAGGGCGCACGGTCGATCGACGTGAAATACGCTTGCCTCTCTGGGTTGGAATCGAGAATCCGCTACAAAATCGCCCCATTCTTAAGGAACAATTCATAAATGAACGCGCCGGCAGATCTGACACGCAAGCTGGGACTCACTGCGGCACTGGCCGTTTCAATCGGTACCACGATAGGGTCTGGCATCTTTGTTTCGACCGGCGAGGTGGCAAAGGCGGCAGGCGCGCCGCTGCTGGCCGTGATCGCTTGGATTGTGGGCGGATTGCTCATCATCCCACAGATGTTCGTATTGGCTGAACTCGCTACAGCCTATCCGGAAGATGGTTTTGGATTCGTTTACCTGGAAAAGGCGCGGCTGCGTCCTCTCGCCTTTCTCTTGGGCTGGGGTAGCTTCCTGGCCACCGATCCCCCCTCGATCACGATCATGGCCATGGCAATTGTGAACTATCTTGGGTTCTTTCTGCCAAGCGTCAACGGACCCTCAGGACGTCTGGTGGCCGTAGCAATCATCGTTGCATTGACTGTGCTCCACTGGCGCAGCGTCAAGAAGGGCGGTGCATTCCAAATCGTGGTCACAGTCGCTAAGATCCTCCCTTTCGTGATCCTCGTGGTTATCGGTTTGCGCCACCTTCACCTCGATTGGCTGATTTCGGTCCACACGATGAGAGGTGGACGCTCTCTGCTGACTGCGCTTTGGGGCGGTGTGTCCGCTACCTTCTGGGCCTATACCGGCATGAATGCGGTGTGTTACATGGCCGGCGAGTTCAAGAACCCAGGCCGCACACTCCCGCTGGCACTCGTCGGCACCTCACTCTTTGTGATGGTGCTGTACACGCTGATCAGCGTCACCGTCATTGGCGTGATGCCCTTTGATCGCCTTCTGCAGTCGGCGACACCTGTGGCCGATGCCTTGACCTTTGTGCCGGGTCTTTCCAATGTGGCCGCTGGTTTTGTGGCACTCTCAGGCATCATCGTCATTCTCGGATCACTCAGCTCTTGCATCATGTATCAGCCCCGGTTGCAATATGCGATGGCGCGGGGCGGCCTTTTTTTCAAAGCCTTTGGCCATGTGCATCCTAGATTTGAGACACCCGATTGGTCCATCCTGCTCCAGGTCGGTTATGCCATCTTGCTGCTCTTCATCACCGATCTGGTCAGTCTATTAGGCTATTTCACGCTGATTCAAACGCTATTGAACGCCGCAGTTTACTTTTCGGTGGTGCGATGCGAGAAGAATTCCGACTACAGGCCAATGTACCGAATGCCAATCCGGCGCACCATGACGGCTCTCGCTGTCGTTGGCAGTTTGGTGCTCGCTTGGGGAACCTTCATTTGGGCGCCCATCCCGGGCTTGGTGGGTACCCTGGTGATAGTAGCGAGTGGCCTGCCGCTGTATGCCTATTGGAACAGGCGCAGACTCGAAGTATAGGAAAATCAAAATCTCGTGTTCGGCGTGAACGAGGCATTGTGGCGGGTCGAGTGGCTGTCGTCGGTTGGAAGAAGCAATCCAGTTCATCGTGCGCGGGCGAAGGTTTGGCTGTTTGGGATTAGGCGAGGGCAGAGACCATGGGGAGCACACCTCCCATCGCGGATTGGGCCGGCTCAAAAACATCTGTTTTTGAACCGCGCACACTTGTGCATTCCTGGAGATTGTAGTGGAGGCAGTTTGGCAACGATTTCTCGTTTTTGGGCGGTGCTTTCCACCCGAACTGGTGAGTCCCCAGAGAAAGAGGCACACTGCCGACGCACTTCGGCCAGCTAAGTGATTGCTATCTAAGGTGCTCGGATAGGTTTGCAGCTGATCGGCCGTTAGGCACACGGAAGTCCGCTGCTGCAATTGCGCCGGCTGAGTCGGCGCTTTGGCCATGAGCCCGCTCGGCCCATTGGATTCGCATCGCTCGATCTTGACGCGAGGCGCGCATGTTGCGGCCTTTGACGTGGAGCGGTTCATCTCCGTCGGGCTCACGCTGGTTCGGTCGCGGAGTAGAAGTCGAGCCGGTATTGAGACTGATCATGATGATGGCTTTGCTCGCGCCGCCAAGCAGGTCTCTCGAATCTGCTCACTAGTGAGGGTCTTCTCGTTCAGGAGTCGCTTGGCCACTGCTTCGACCTCCGGCCAGAACCGGGCTACCAGGTTCTCGGCACGCATCTGCAGCAGATGAAAATAAGCCCTGAGCTCCTCGTTGCTCCCTACGAGATGAATCAAAATCTCTACGGCTTGCTCTCGGTCTCCACGGCTGCATGCCGGGTAGCGCCTCTTGGTTTTCTTGTAACGGCACGACGCAGCGTTCCCAACAAGGCAGCCCACTACGAACTTCTCAGCTTGAAGCGTGGCTCGCCCACTGTAGCCGCCGCTCTTTTCCATTTCTGAGATGAACCTCGGCGGGTTGCGCAGGTGTCCCAGGGAACCGGTTTTCGGATCGGGGATGATCGTCACGTGGTCCCGCTTCTTTAGTTGACCGAACCACCACGCCGCTATCGCATGCCCTGCTTCATGATGAGCAGTATCGCAAAGCTCGTTTTCTTTCATGGCTGCCTCCAACTAAAACTATTAACGTCGCACCCGACATTTTCTAGGTCGCACTAACAATGGCAGAAGAACAATAGTATCGTATCGGACTTTCGCTCGATCATACAACTAGAGAGGTAAGGATATAAGACAGAAGTTATGTTGTCACTTACATGCACATTATCAAAGCCACTTAGCAATACTCATTGTGGACTACAACTTAACAAGGCACGCGTAGAACCACAACTTAGCAGCGCAAAAAAGTAATTGGCCTCCTATTATCTTTGGTTACTTTACGAAGCGGCGACCTCCGCCTATGCTGCGTGTTGGTTGTAGGCAGGTGGAAAGAAGAATGGTACGTATCCGCGAGGCAGAGCAACGTCGTGGGCCGGGTCATTGGGGGCCGCTTTTCCCTCTTGACGTAACGCACCGGAGGGCTGAGCAACGGGCTAAAAATGGCAACATGGCCGGTAACAATGGGGACGCGCATGTCCACTATCACAACCATAGCCCAATCCAAGCCCTCGATTCGGACGGCGTGGACAAAGTGCTTCAACAGCACGGGGAGAAATTTGTTAACCACGCGGCAAACGAGCTGCGTAGAAGGAATTTCTAAATGATTGCTCAGCAGATGCACGACGATGGGATGTTTCCACGGGTTTTCTGTGACGCCTGCCACAAACCGATTGACGTGGCCGAGACGGGCATCGTTCTCTGGGATGACCAGGGACAAATAACCTTTGCGCACATAGGCGTGTGTAGTCGCGCGTTCCACGCCATCCCCTATTCATGGCCTCTGGCCGCGTTCTTTGTCAACCTGCTCAGAAATACCAAGATCACGGCGAAAGAACTGAAGGCGGAAGAAGAGGGCGGCATCAACGCCGTGCTTGGCGCAACCGTGAGCCGTACGAAGGTGGACAAAACGGCATGAGCCGTTTTCTGGAAATCGCACTGCGCAACGCGGCCCGAGGGTTGCGCGTTTTCCCCGTCCACGCGAAACTGCCTCTTGTCAAAAACTTCCCGGACCTTGCAACCACTGACCCCGCGCATATAGAACAGTGGGCGCAGAAGTGGCCGGACGCTAACTGCGGAGTGATGGGTGATGACACTTTCTTGATCGTGGACACAGACCGTTGGGCGAAGATGCAAGAGCTATTCGCAGAGCAACTCCGGGACCCCGCGTTGTTTGACACGTACTGCGTATCCGCCCGCGAGGATAGACGGCAATTCACATTCCTGCAAACCGAGCGCAGCCGGTCAATGCAGAAACGCAACCTTGACTGTGCTGTGCCCGGCGAGCCGGACAACGTTTTTGAGTTTAAGAGCCGCCGAAAATTTGGGATGGGTGAAGGCTCCATACACAAGACGGGCAAGACATATCTGATAGTACAAGACCGGCCATTCAAACCCGTGCCGGATGCCTTGATAGAGCGGGCGGAGGAGCTGTACCGCAGTTTGAAGCAAGAGTCGCCGGACGGGTCCAGACAATCGCTGCCTCTGGACAACGGCAGCCGTCACAACGCGCTTGTGCAAGTAGCCGGAAGCTTGCGCCGTGCGGGACTCGGCTCCGCCGCAATCGAAGTGGCCCTGCTCCAACACTGCGCAGACAGCCTCACTGATGACACGGACTTCAACGTAGAAGATGAATGCAAGAGCATCGCTGCGTCCGCTACGTGGCCCATCCCGGAGCCGGAGGGTAAGGTGTTCATTGGCAGCTCGCAGCCCGAAGAGAAAATTGAAGAGGCAACGGGCGCGGGCGCACTGCGGAAACTCCCGGACTATCCGCTCCACGTTTGGGAAGGAACCATCTACCACGAATTTGCTCTGCGGGCCGCGTCCGTCTGCTACGTGCCATCGGAGATATTCCTGGAGACGTTGCTGACTTGCGTAGGCGCGGCAGTGGCAAACCAACTGACTTGTGAGCTGTCCAACGTCACGTCTCGCTTCTTCACGACGCTGATTGCACTGGCGGGGTCTGGCAAGGGCAGCGCACAGAATTTGGTGCTGGACACGATGTTGCAACCCGTCCGCCTCAGCTCCACATTTTTTAGCGAAGCGAACCTACCGCGCCCGTGCTCGGCTCTGTTGGCCCGCGCCGCATCCGAGGCCGGGCTAAACATCGCTTTTTGCAACCATGCGTCCGTGCTCTTTGACCTGGAAGAGATCGACCAACTGATGGAGAAGACTTCCATTCAAGGCTCGGGAAAATCGCTGCTCGGCGTCATACGCAACCTCCACGATTCCGAGCGGCCTGGATTCAGCATTGCATCCAAGCGCACAGACATCGCCCCGTTGGGCCGCCTGTCCATCCTTGGTTCCATGACGCCTTCCATCTGGCGAGATGCGATGCAGGGGAAAGACGCATACGGCACGGGCATTGGCGGGCGCCTCAACTTGATAGTCACCGGCCCGGTCAAAACCAAGGCGCAACTCCGCTGGCCGGACTTCGGCGATTTAGCCGAGCGACTAGAGCAGAAGTTTTTTGCTTTAGACGCCGGACCAATCCGCATGACGCAAGAGCCGGAGGCCGATGCGGTTTTTTCCCGATGGTGGGAGACCCTGACATCAGGACAGTGGGGCCGCGCATGTGGGCGCGTGAACGTAATCACGCAACGGAAGGCTTTGCACTTGGCTTGGATGCTCGGGCAAACGTCCATCACGGCTGATGTGGCGGAGAAAGCCATTCTGTTGGGTAACTATCTCGTGGAGGCTCGGCAGTCCGTCATGGTGGAGGAAGGCGGCGAGAAGCAAGCGGTCAATGAGAACGTGGTATTAGCCGCGGTCCGTGACGCACACCCCAAGGCCCTGAGTGCTGCAACCATCTGTGTGTTCGTGGATCACGCCATGTCTCGGCGGAGCATATATAACGCGCTTTCCATGTTGGTTGAAACTGGCGAAGTTAGGAAGATCAAGGGCGCACCCGGCAAGAATGGGCGGCCCGCCACGCTGTATGTGTGGAATCTCGTGGGGAGGAGTTAGTGCAGCGCAACGTACCCCGCGTGCGCCAGCGCATATATTCACACACATACACGCACATCATGCTCCGCATTGCACAAAGCCACAAACACCTAAAGATTGAATGGCCTACGGAGACTGAGTTTGTGCAGTGCAGATTGCACAAAGTCCCACGCGAGGCGAGTGCTGGGGTTTGTGCACGCGTTTTTTGAGATTTTGCACAAAGTGTGCCCGGCCTAACCGGGTAGAAACGAGGTTTGCAATGATGAAGGGATTGAAATACGGAGCACCGCGCTGGTTAGTGGAGGCACTTGGTACGAAATGGGACGCGGGGCAGATTTACTCCCTTGACCGCGAGCCCGGCTTTGACCACGTGCGAACCTACAAAGGCCGGGTGGTCATCTCGCAGCCATATGAAGCAAACGAAGAGATAGCCAGCGTTCTGGCCAAGCTGGTAGCGCAAGGCGTCAAGGCTAGGTTGTGGGGAATCTCGCCGTACAATCCCGGTCGCACATTCTCAATCGTACTGTGGCGTCAGGAAGACGAAGCTCTGGCACGCGAAATCATGGGGAAGATGTTTGCACCTTGGAGCACCGTAGACAAGGTAGAGCCGCCAACGATGAAGCAATGGACGGGACGATAGGGGGAGGGGCGGGTCAAAAATCTTGAGCACTGTTTGTGCAAAGCCCTCCGCCGATCCTAAATTTACACAAACAAGTTATTTCTCAATTTGAGAAAAGCCCAGAGCTAAGACATGCCCTTGATTGTCAAATATCAGCCCACCAAGCGCCGTGGACACTTGAATCCGGCCCCAGTGGACCCGGACCCGTTGCTTACGATGGCCCAGGCCGCAAACATGCTAGCCGTCTCCAAGCGCACGATGGTAAGATGGGCCGCGCGGGAGGACCAAGGTGTCCTAGATGTCTCCCCAACCGGCAGCGAGAGGCGGCAATTGCGTATCCGGCTAAGTGCGATACGCCGTCTCCAGCGGAAAATGCTAGTCTGAAACCAACCCCCGCAACCCGTTTGTACTGTTTTTGTACTGCCATACCGCCTTTCATGCCTCTGTTGCTTCTAATACTACTCAATATAATCAATAACTTGCATAGAATCAATAGATAGGAGCGGTTCAAATCCACCCCCCGCAACCAAACATCTTGTTACACTTCAACGGCTTGGCAGCTTTTCTCTCCTGAGCCGCTTTTGTTCTTGAGGAGCGTTGATCGGGTATGGCCGCAACCCACGAACTTCACCTCTGCTGGCCTCTGGCTTCACCTCGCTGAAAGTTGAGGGGTGGCCAAGCAACCCGCGGCTACGCCACGGTTGCAGCATCTGCTTCCTCGTATAGGTCGTCAATTTGCTTGCGATAGCGCGTGAAGGCGTCCCGGTCCTTCTACAGCCCGGTGCCGCCGGAAATTGCCGCCTCAATGCCTCCGGCCGTGACCGAGCGATCCCAAAGGTCCTGAGCGGTCAACTGCCTTCTCATGATCTCGTGACGGCAATCACAGCGGAGGCACTTGCGCTGGCCTATCGTATAAAGGGTCAGGTGGCCCCTATGGCGGGTTCGTCTGTCACCGATTCGTCTATCGTTGGTTTGTCTAGCATTGGTTCGTCTAGCATCGGGTCGGCCCTCATCGAAGATGGTTTGCGCCGCCTAGCTCCGGAACAGTTGCGCGCCGCCCTTACTGGCTTCCTGCCCAAAGGGGCTACGGCTGCGGAGCAGACCCGCGCCATTGAAGCCGGGCTGCGAAGCCCGGCTGGCGAGGCCCTGCGGGACGCGATGGCGAGATGGATCGTCGACGAAATCGTTCCGGTGAAGAGGTTAGTTCCGCAGGCTTACGAGAACTGGCGTCCGCCGGTTCGCGATGCCATGATGTTCGTGGTGGCGCGCCTCTCGCCCGCGCGCCTCGCCCCCAAGCTCCTGGAACAACTTGAGCTCCCGTCGAATACTTCCGCGGAAGTTCGTTTGCTGCGGCTGATCGCCAAAGTCCCCGGCCTGCAAAAACTGGGACAAGTCATCGCACGCAACCAGCACCTCCGTCCGCCTCTGCGGAGTGCGCTCGCCCGGCTGGAAAATGGAATTCGCGATGTCCGGCCGGAGGACGTAGTCGCGATCATTCGACAGGAGTTGGGGCCACGGCTCAAGAAATACGCCGTGCACATCGCGCCGACTATCCTCTCCGAGGCCAGTGTCAGTGCGGTGGTGCGTTTCACCTGGCGTAACCCGCGCAGCGGAAAGCGTGAACGGGGTGTTTTCAAAGTCCTGAAACCTCACATCCCCGAGTACTTTGCGGAGGACATGGATTATTTGCAGGGACTGGCTCAATACTTTGCGGACCGGCACCACAACTACAGATTTCCCCGGAACCTGCTCCCCGATACTTTCAAGAAAGTCCGGCGCTTGCTGCGGCACGAGGTCAATTTTGTCCGGGAGCAGAAGACGTTACTCGAAGCATGGAGTCTCTATCAGTCCATGCCTGGCATTCGCGTGCCGCGGCTGATCCAGCCACTGTGTACATCCAGAATTACGGCGCTCACCGAGGAGCGTGGGATCAAGGTGACGAACGCGGCCGCCCGCCTGCCGGAGTCGCGGCGCAAGAAAGTTGCCGAGCAACTCATCGAAGCGCTGGTCGCGGTTCCTCTCCTGGCGGCGCAGGAGGATGCCATTTTTCACGGCGATCCCCATGCCGGCAATCTGCTCTATAACAACCGTACCGGCGAACTGACGATCATCGACTGGGCGCTGAGGGAACGCTTAAGCCGCGATCAGCGCCGTCATCTCGCGCTCTTGTTTCTGATGGTGACCTTGCGCGACCCGGTGGGCACCTGCAACGAAGTCTTGGCACTCAGTCAGCAGCACATCGGAAGCGCCTCAGCGCGGGGGAAGATGGTTGCGGAGTTCATCGCGCGTTTTCTCGGCGAACTGCCCGTGGCACCCAGCGGAGTGGATGCGATGGTGCTCCTCGAACGCCTTGCAATGAAGGGTGTCAAGTTCCCCGGGCCGCTGATCATGTTGTCCAAGGTGATGTTCACGCTGGATGGAATCCTGGGCGACGTCGGAGGATCAAGCAGCGGCATGGGCTTCGGCTTAACGATTGCGCGCCACGTTGCCCAGCATTGGATGAAGAATCGCAAAGAGTTCCGTTCGCCTCTGAAGACCAGGGACTGGATTACGCTGCAGTGCAGCGCCTTGCTTTACACCAGCCGTTTGTGGCTGCAGGGCGAGCAGGCAATATTGGACCGCTTGCTGCCCGCCGGTTCGACGTCCCCCCTCGCGTCAGGGTGAGACATGAGGGGCGACTGAGGCGGCATCGTTCAGCGCGTTGTCGTTTCAAGCTTTATCGTTCCAATCCGTCTCTGCCGCTGGAGGGATAAAGCTCATCGCCCGTTCGGCCAGCGCGGTAATGGTAAGGCTGGGATTGACCCCGAGGTTGGCCGCCACTACCGAGCCGTCACAGATGTACATATTCTTGTAGTTGAAAACGCGGTGGTGAGAATCAACCACGCCGTGGTTGGAAGAATCGGCGATTACGCAACCTCCGATACAGTGCGCCGTCCCCGGAACGTTGAAGAGGATCTCTGGCAGCATGCTCATTGGGAAACCGCCGGTAAGTTGTGCATATTTCTGCGCGAACTCATTTGCCTTCGGAATATAGGTAGGCACCTTCTCGCCCCGGCTAACCAGAAATTTCCTGAATGGCCAGAACCAGGGGCGTTGCCAGCGCATCTCGATCTCTCCATCGAGGGCCTGCATGCAAAGGAGAACCACAAACTCCCGGGCCCATCCCAGGGGTTGCAGCACACGCACGGTCTTGAACGGGTGGCGGAGCAGAGAGACGATGACGTTCTTCAGCCAGAGCGCAATCCGCTGCGGACCGGGGCGGCCATTGGTCAGGATTGTGGTCAAAAACCCCAACGCGTCAGAGCCCTTTGGGTAGCGGACGGCTTCAATGTGGGTGTGCTCGTCAATATAGATGCCGGAGCCGATGGCTATGCCCTGCGACACATCTTGGGAGTAGCCCGGTGTGCGCGCCCCGATGAGCGATTCGGAATTGGTGCGCACATGTTGGCCCAGCTGGCTGCTGATGGTCGGCAATGAGCTCCTTTCTTTGAGATGGAAGAGAAGCTCCATCGTGCCCAGCGAGGAGGCGGAGAAGATCACCCCGCGGCAGGTGAACCGCCGAGGCTGGCGGCGAATCCACGCGGTGGACTTGACTGTGCCCACTTCGTAGCCGGCGCTGCCGTCGCCCGCGCCACCCAAGGGCTTGACGTTCACCACCCTGGTTTCGGGAAAGAGCCGGGCCCCGTGCTTTTCCGCTAGATACAGATAGCCGAGGTCCAGCGTATTTTTCGCGCCATACCGGCAGCCCATCATGCAGCCACCGCAGCCGAGGCAAGTGGTTCGCGCCGGACCTTCTCCCCCGAAGAATGGATCAGGGAAGGTCTGATTGCCCGGCTCTCCCTCCGCAGGCTGGAAGATGCCGACGTTCGTGCAGTAGAAAGTATGCCCAATACCGGCCGCTTCCGCAGCTTTCTTCAGGAGATGGTCGGCCGGTCCGAGGATTCTGTTTTCCGTCACACCCAGCATCCGCTCGGCAGTTTCGTAGTGCTGGGGCATTTCCGTTTTCCAATCGGCCAATCCCGTCCAGGATCCCGCTTCCCACACTTTCTCAGGAGGAGGAAGCAAGGTGCAGGCGTAGGTGATGGACCCTCCACCCACCGCGCAGCCATGGAAGATGGTGGCGTGCCTGAAGAACTGGATGTTGAAGAAGCCGCGCAGGCCGAGGTTGGGACGCCAAATCCAGCGATGGATGGACCAACTGGTGCGCGGCAGGTTGTCAGGCGTCCAGCGCCGGCCCATCTCCATGACCGCAACTCGATACCCCTTCTCTGCCAGCCGAAGGGCGGAAACACTGCCGCCGAAGCCCGAACCGATAACGATGAAGTCGAAGTCAAAATCGAATTGGCGGTTGCGAGGCGCCACAGATTCCTCGCCGCTCGGTTCCAGATTTCTTGCGATATTTCGTGTGATCGTTTTATTCACAGCCTGACCGTCTCTATATTCTTCTGCCCTCGAACTCTTACATCAATCACTTGCCCAATCCTGTGCAGAGCTTTGGCACTCTGTGGCGAATCGAGTCCAAACATCTGAAAGTCATGGGTCATGTCCTCCCAGGTTTCGAGGACGACATCCGCTCCCTGCTTCTTGGCGCGATCCGCGAAGGCTTGAATGCTCGCGTACAGAATCTCGGCGCGGCCAGCTTGGATATAGATCTGAGGAAGTCCGCGCAGGTCAGCCCATATCGGCGACACCAGCGGATTCCGGCGCTCGGCCGAGTCGCAGAACCAGTCTGCCCACTGCTCCAGCATTCGCTTCTCAATCCAGTCAAACTCGCCCTTGCCGGTGAGGTCGGTTTCAAAGTCAGTTGCCGGAGAGAGCGCAATGGCCAGTGCAGGCAGAGGAAGCTTCGACTCCCGTGCCGCCAGAAGCAAAGCCAGCGTCAGATTGCCGCCAGCCGAGTCGCCGGCAAAAATCAGACGGTCAGGATCGGTGCCGCCCCCGAGCAGCCAGCGGTAGGCGTTGAGCGCATCTTCAAGCTGCGCCGGGAACCGATGTTCCGGAGAAAGACGGTAATCGAGCGCAAATGTTCTGGATTTCGCAGCCTGCGTGATCAGCGCGATAAAGTTGGCATAGGCCTGCGGATAAAGCGAGTATCCGCCGCCATGAAAATACAGGACGCTCACGCGCGGCTCTGTGTTCTGACCGGCGAACCAACTTCCTCTGAACTTTTGCTGCACGACCGGCGTGATGCTTACTTCCGACAATGCCGGAGAACTAATCACGACCGAGTCCAAATAGCGGCGTGCTTCCTTCACATCGCCCATCTGGAAGGCA
>Ga0208191_1000664_pt1 | contig 22540 bp, 17 predicted proteins | sample June2015DPH_13_5_FD_184709 | JGI IMG/M metagenome (GOLD analysis project Ga0208191, IMG submission 184709) | Peatland microbial communities from SPRUCE experiment site at the Marcell Experimental Forest, Minnesota, USA - June2015DPH_13_40... | ecosystem: Environmental > Terrestrial > Soil >... | reverse complement strand
AAGTTCACATGCTCTTGAGTGAATCGCAAGTCCGCGAGGTAATCCACGGCGTCTTCGATGCCACCGGCCACGAGGTAAGCGCGCTCGGGGGGCAACTGGCGGACGAAGAGTTCAAAAGTTGCGCGGCAGTCCACATGTTGCTCGAAGTACGCTGCCGCCATGGTCAATTCGTAGAGGTCCACCAGCAGTGCGCGATCGGAATCGAGTTCAAGCATCCCTACCCCTGTGCGTTTGTTCCCAAAGATTGCGGAATAATGACGCGTTTGTCGCGCCAACGTCATACAACCGGATATCCCGGCGGGCGGCACAGGCTGGCGGGTGGCATTCTCCTACCTAGGAGGGCTGACTAGGCGAGCGCATAACCGGATGGACTTCGTCACCACGCTGCTGCCGCTGGACCAGGTGACCTCTTCCGTCTCTCTTGCCCAGGAGGGCCGGCTGGGGGGGCGGATAAGCGGATGGACTTCGTCACCACGTTGCCGCCGCTGGACCAGGTGACCTTTACTCTCTCTCCGGCCTTGTGGCTAGCCATGGCGGCCTGAAGGTCTTGCGGCGTCCTTATTCGCCGGCCGCCGATGCGGAGAATTGTATCGTTAGCGTTCAGCCCGGCCTTGTCGGCAGGTCCCCCGGGTGCGGCATCTGAGATTACAACCCCCTTGCTCCCGGCCGGCTGTTGTTTAACCAGGCGAACGCCCAAATAACCCGCCGCAGCCGAGACAGTGGCCGTTGGATTAGTGACTGTTGCGGCCGGCTCCGCCGGGGCCTGGACGGGCGTTGTAGCCGCTGCTTGTAGATTCGTGGTGACCAGGGTGGTTTCTCCCGAAGTCAATTGCACCGTTTCTTCATGATCCTGGAAGCTCCTGTGCGCAAGCCGGACCCGATGCGCGCCCGGCGAGAGGGTGCTGATTTTCAGTCGCCCTTCGGGGCTTGTGGTCCCCACCGGCTCATCATCGATATAGACGTGCGCGTCGCCCGGGGTAGCCTCAATCAGCAGAACCGGCGGACCTGTAGGCTTCGGCGGCGCAGGGGGCTTCGCCTTACCAGCCGGCGCAGCGGGAGGCTTTGGCGCAAGCTCGCGAATTGCCTTCAAGAGCTCATCATTGCCGCCAGCCTGACGGATCTGGTCTTCCGCAGCCTGGTCCAGTTTAAATGAAACCCCACGCTCGCGAACGATGCCGGCAACCCGCTCTGGTGGTACATCCCCGGTCAGAAGTTCGAGTACATCTTCTTTCGCCAGTGGCTTTGAACTCTTCTGCGCCTTTATACCAGGCAGACAAAACGCGAGCGCGATGAAAACTGCCAAGATTGCACTGAGTCTTTGAACAACCATCCCGCGAAACCTCATATCAAGATGCAAATCTTTTGGGTCTGTCACCCGTTACCCTTATAGCCTTAGTTGTCCGCGCGGTCAAGAGCCATCGCTGCCAGGTGGTCTGCTGAGAATGCACAACTGCCTTGGTAGCGCTATCCACCCTCCCCTTGCTCGGCGCCTCGCACGGCAAAGCCATCGGGTCGTAGAACGTACGCGCCGCGCATAAGCCGCTACTCGCCGCCTACCACTTACTTCAAAACTCTCTCTTCCGCAGCCTTAGCTTTCTTCGCTCGCTCCATTTTGTCACGCAGGTCAGGATTTGAAGGATCGAGATTCAAACCTTCCTGGTAAGCCTTGATGGCGTCCGCATATTTCCCATCTTTGATGTAAAAATCCCCCAAGGTGGTGGCAGCTTTGATCTTCTTCGGGTCTACTGCCGAAGCGACTGTCCCCGTAGGGGCTGTACTCATTGGAGTTTCAGAAGGCGTGCGCGCCGCTTCGGGTCGATTCCCCTGGCCGCTCGTGGTCTGCTGGGATGTCCCCCCTCCTTGGCCGGGTGTTGTGGAAACAGGAGTTGTGCTAAGTGACGGTGAATGTCGAGACGAGAGATACCAGCCCCCTCCGCCCAGGCCTCCCAGCAGGATTACGATCCCAACCCAGATTCCCCAGCGAGATTGTTTCTCTGGCTCCGGCGTTGGTATTACGGCCGGTTCCGGTGTACGACGGGTAACAACCTGAGATTGAACGGGAGCAGGCGAGGCCGGAACAAGATTGCTGACAAGGGCGGCCTGGCCCTTTTCGGGGACTGGAGGGACCGCCTCTGGTGCGGCTCGAATTTCCTCCCGCGATATGGCTTCAGTCGGTCGCATGGCCCACCTCGCGCCCGACGGTGCATTTCCCTTCTCCGCAGCTTCGACCTCTTCGATCAGAACCTTGGCATTCGCGGGGCGCTGGGCAGGGTCCTTTTCGAGCAGGCGCATTACCAAGCCGACAATTGGCTCGGGTATTTGCAGCTCCGGGCGGAGTGTGAGGATGGGCCTTGGCGCCTGCTGCAAGTGGGCCATCAACATTCCCATGGTAGTTTCGGCTTTGAAGGGGAGAGCGGCCGTCAGCATCTCATACATGACGACACCGAGCGAATAAAGGTCCGAGCGCCCATCGAGCTCGTCTCCGCGCTTCCCCATCGCCTGCTCGGGGGACATATATTGCGGCGTCCCGATCACCATTCCCACCCCTGTTAGCGTCATGCCTGAGGCCTCGCCAAGGCGTGACTCCTTCATCTTGGCAATACCGAAATCAAGCACCTTCACTAGCTCACCTTCCGGGCTTTCAATCAGCGCAATGTTATCCGGCTTGATATCCCGATGCACCATCCCAAGGCGGTGGGCAGCGTCCAGGGCCAAGGCAACCTGTTTGACAATCGAGCAGACGCGGGCTACGCGCAGTGGTCCCTCTTGCTGAATGAGTTTCTTCAGGCTCTTGCCCTGGATGAACTCCATGACGATGAAAGGCCGGCCGTCCTCGGCTTCGTCAATATCGTCCACCCGCACGGCATTGGGATGCTGGAGCTTGCGAGTGATTACGGCCTCTTGTCTAAACCGCCTCACGAAAAGTTGATCGTGCAGTATCTCCGGAGCGATCACTTTGAGGGCGCGCAATTCGTCGAATGCCAGGTGCACGGCCTTATAAACCGCTCCCATTCCTCCCTGGCCCACTTTGCTCAGAATGCGATACTTCCCGCGGATTACGCTCCCTTCGGTCCAGATACCAACATCTTCAAGCGCCGAGCCATCCTGTGGGCACACTGTGTAGTCATTGGGGTAGCTTCCCTGGCATGTGGAGCAGGTTTTCATGTAGCACCCTTCAATTGTGGTTCGCTAGAGTATATCACAGCGACCCCAGAGATTGACGGTCTTAAGAGCGGGCATGACAAACTGATGACCGCCAATTGGCCTTTGCGTTCCTCGCTCCGCACGCCAGAACATCCGGCGATGGGGCGCGGAAAGGCTCTGCCGATGGTATAGTGTGTGGTATCGCACCCAGGAGGGTTGCCATGCATAAAAATGGTTTTCCGCGACGGCGCTTTCTTCGCAACGTCGCCGCAGGCTCCACAGGAGCAGCTCTGATTTCCCTGCCGGCGGTGGCCCACGCCGTGAGGGGCGAGGTGGCCCCTGAGCCACCGTGGCCGGTGACCGTCGAATCATACCCACTGCTTGAACCCGGTAAAGCCGCCCGTCTGACGCGCGTCAAGCTGGTGACGATGAATGAGATTCCGGCAGCCTATCAAGAGAAACTGCGCGCCTATGCGCCCAACCTCGATCTAACGTTATGTCGAAACCAGGAACAGTTCCGAAGTGAAGTTGCCGACGCACACGTGATTCTCGGCGATTTCTCCCGCGAAGATCTTCAGGCCGCGCGGCATCTGCGCTGGATTCAATACACCGCCGCGGGCGTTGAACACCTCCTTTACCCGGAATTGGTGGACAGTCCCATTGTGCTCACCAACATGCAGCGTATTTATTCGCCCACCATTTCAGAGACGGCCATGGGGCTGCTCCTGACCCTCACGCGCAGGCTGAATCACTACGCGCTACAGACTCGCGAGCACGTCTGGAAACACGTGAATGGGCTTACTGAAATCAGCGGACTCACCATGGGCATCGTAGGGTTGGGCGGCATCGGCACGGATACCGCCTACCGCGCGCACTATGGTTTCAACATGAAGATCCTGGCCTTGGACCCCAAGCCCTTGCCAAAGCCCTCCTTCGTTGCCGAACTGCATTCGGTCGAGTGGCTTCCGAAGATGGCGCCGCAGGTGGATGTGCTGTTCAGCGCGGCGCCGCACACGCCGGTGTCCGAAGGCATGTTCAACGAGCCGATTTTCCGCGCCATGAAGCCGACCGCCTATTTCATCAACGTCTCGCGCGGCAAGCTGGTGGACACGCCCGCGCTCATTCGTGCCCTCAAGGAAGGCTGGATCGCCGGCGCCGGCCTCGATGTGGCCTACCAAGAACCACTCCCGCCCGATGATCCCTTGTGGACGGCGGGCAATCTGGTCATCACCTCGCACTCTTCCGGGGTTTCGGAAGGCTCAACCCAGCGTGGGTACGATCTGTTTTGTGAGAATGTTCGCCGTTATGTGAGCGGTCTGCCGCTGCTCAACGTGGTGGATAAGAAGCGTGGTTACTAAACTAGCGTAGTGTCCAGCAATTGAGTGGACAGCGCAGCGCCACCCTGCGGGCGGCATGTGCTGGTCCCGCCGCGCGGGACCAGTGCTACGGCGGGCGCATTTTCCTGGTATTTGGTGGACAGGACACTAGGACCTTGCGATGAGCCTTGGCTGAGTCGCGCGCCTCACCGTAGTCGAAATCGCAGAAGGCTCTGTTAAAGCCGCGAACCCGGAGAACAGGTCTGCGCTCCGGGCTTCAGACTTGCGTTTGCTCTTCGGGGGGAAGCTGCCCGATGGGAATGGGGGCACGGTATTCCCAATCTGCCGTCAAGCCTGCCTTGTACCGGAACAATCTACAAAGGGCGCAAACCTGCGACAGGATGAAGGGACTTTCCTGGTTTTGCCATTTGTGCTGGCAGGATCCAGCCAGGGGTTTCACCGCAGGTGTGTCCACAGCCTTGCTCATAGCCCAACCATCACTTGACTTTAACCAGCACTACACCGTGCTTCGGCACCTGGGCTGTGAAGCTCGAATTGAACACGCCTAGGTCTCTTTTCTCCCAGAGGTCGCGGACTGTAGCCGTGTCCCCTACACCGACATCCCGGAAATGTGCCGTCACCGGCATTACGGATTCGCCGCGGTTAAAAAGGCCCACAGCCTTCGAGCCGTCGGCGAGTAGCTTTACCCAAACTTCGAGTTGGCCTTCCTGTGCCACGCGATGGCCCTGGATGCCGAGAGCATCCTGGTCCACAGCGATCACTTCCGGGTTCGTCAAGATGGCCAGAGTGTCGGGCGTCATCTTGGAAAGGTCGTTGCCCGCCAGCAGCGGCGCCGCGAGGAGGCACCAGAGGCTCATATGGGTGCGATACTCATCCTTGTTCATTTTGCCGTTTCCGACTTCCAGCATGTCGGGATCGTTCCAGTGCCCGGGTGCGGCAAAGCGCTCCAGCCCGTTCTGGCCGAAGCCAATGTACGCCATGCTGTCGTAGTCATCGGAAATATCCTCGGTGGTCCGCCACAGGTTGCCTCCCACCGAAGGTCCCCAACGCCACACCCTGTCCATGCCGTATTGACAGAGACTGAAAACAATGGCTCGGCCTGTCTTTTCCAGCGCCTCGTGCATCTTCTTGTAAGCCGCCATCTGCGCAGGAAAGTCGCCCTGGAAGCTGCAATAGTCGTATTTCAAATAATCGATACCCCAATGGGCGTAACTCTGCGCATCCGATTCTTCGTGCCCAAGACTGCCTTCGTAACCCGCGCAGGTTTTCGGACCGGGCGACGAGTAGATTCCCAGCTTCAAGCCCTTGGTGTGAACATAATCGGACAGCCCCTTCATGTCCGGGAACTTCTCGTTAGGATGAATGACGCCCTTCTCGTCGTGCGTGCCTTGCCAGCAGTCATCAATATTCACGTAAATGTAGCCGGCGCTCTTCATCCCGGTTGAGACTATCGCGTCTGCCGCCGACCGCACGTCAGCATCCGTCACTTTGCAGGCAAAATGGTTCCAGCTATTCCATCCCATGGGCGGCGTCCGAGCAGGCCCATTTCCCTGGGCAAATACAGGCGCGCCAAGCAAACCAAGCCCGACCAGAACAATGCATCCTCGAACAATAATTGAAACAAATCTGCCCATCATGATTTGCACTCCTCCCAACAAAATGCCTCGTCCAGAACCGAATGAATAACTCTGAGGCCAGGACAGCGGGAGCAATTTTACTACCGAGCTTCGAAGCGAGTCCAGCCTGGAATGCGACCTTTGGGATGTGGAGGAAATCGGAGTACAATTTCTGCGCAAAAGCTTTGAGCCACGGATTTGCACGGATGAACACGGATACAGGAACCGGAAGAAACTTGAAGACAAAGAAACACACAGGAACGAGGCAGGAGCGCGCGGCCTCAATTCTGGCGTTCTTCGAGTTTTATCCGTGTTGATCCGTGCTCATCCGTGGCTACTGCGAGGGCGGATGAAACATCAAGAGATTACAGAGAAGATCATCAAGGTTTTCTATGCGGTCTACAACGAACTCGGGCACGGCTTTCTCGAGTCGGTATATGAGCAGTCAATGGCAATTGCGCTGAGGGAGAAGGGGCTGCCGGTGAAGCAGCAGGCCCCGGTTGCGGTCTACTTTCGCGGACAATTGGTGGGCGACTTCCGGGCGGACCTTCTGGTTAGCGATGCGGTCATTGTCGAACTCAAGGCTGCACGTGCAATTGAGGGCGCGCATGAGGCACAGTTGATGAACTATCTTCGGGCCACGAGGATCGAAGTCGGGCTCTTGATGAACTTCGGTCCCAAACCCGAGTTCAAGCGGTTCATCTTCGACAACGAGCGGAAGGGCCAGCGGGCCGCGGATCAACACGCATAAACACGGATCAAGGACCATGAGAAGGAGTGAAGAGCGCCTCGCTGGCAACCCGCCTACACCCCTCGAACTGTGTGCAGGACGGTTGACACCAACGAGCACCTGATCGACGTGCAAACCGCCGAGGCCGCTCATCGTCCGCGCCTGCCTTGCTTTCTTCTTTAGTGCTTCTCGTTTCACTTTTTGTTCTGCTTTGTTCCTCCCTGTTCATGCGTGTTGATCCGTGGCTGAATAATCAGATCGACCAGGCAAGCCTGGAGCAGGCGGAGAGAAACAGGCTCATCTTCAGCAACAACTATTCTCATAGTCTTGCCTCCTTTCCGCCGCGCCGCTGCCCCTGTCTGTCCCTCTGGAAAAACCGTCTATCTCTCGGGGCTGGCCAGCTCAAATTCCTGGCCGAGGCTCTGCACGGCCTCCTTAAGTTCAGCCGCTGCTCTCTCAATGTCCGGGATCAAGGAAGCAATGGAACTGGTGTCGTTGGCGGCGTTGGCCCGCGCCATCGTCCCGATGACATCGGTAAGCGCCTCGGCGCCCAAGCTCTTGGCAGCCCCAGAAAGGCCGGCGAGCAGGGTGGAAAGCTCTTGAGAGTCGCCGCAATCGCATAACCTGCTGATCTCCGGTAAGTCGCGAGACAGCTTTTCCAGGAGCGAAGTCAACATTTTGAGGTAGCCGGCTTCGTCTAAATCGAGCCTTGACAAAGTCTCGGGAAAATCCGCCAAAGGTCTAATCCGCCCTTCTTGAATACGCGCCACCTCTTGGCGAAGTCTTCGGAGGTCAATAGGCTTGAGCAGGTAGCCGGCGATTTTGAGACGAGCGGCACGAAGAATGGTGTCCGGAGTACCCAGCGCGGAACAAATCAGAACCGGAAGGCGCGCCAGCGAGGGGACCTTCCGAATGCGATCCACTAAATCGAACCCATCGATCTCGGGCATCATCAGATCGGTGATTAGAAGGGAGATCGCCCCATCGGACTGAAGTAATCGGAACGCTTCGCCAGCATCCTGCGCTTCCACGGTGTCGTACCTGGCTTTTTCAAGGCCTCTGACAATCAGCGTTCGGCAGATGGCATCATCATCAACAACCAGTATTTTCATGGTACAGTCACTCCACGTAACGCAATGAGGGCACGCTCAAGGTGATCCATTTCCCGCTCCAACGCACTCATAGCTTCCTGGGCGCGCGAAAAATCTCCCTGCTCGGCAAATGCCTCCAGCCGCTCCGCAGTCTCGAAGGTGGCCCGGGCAATGAAATTCCCGGCTGAGCCCTTAATGGTGTGAGCCGCCCGCGCCAGCTCTTGCCCATTCTTCTCTTGAAGGGCTCGTTGCGCCGCCGCGAGCAAGGAAGGGCTTTCGCTCAAGTATATCTCGATGAGGTCGCTCAAAAGCTGCGAGTCGCCATCGAGGCGCTCCAAAAGGGTGCGCCTATCCACTTGTTCACCTTCGTCGCCCACATACCGGCATTCCTCTTGCTCATGTGGATGAGAGAGCTCCGAGGTCTGGACGGGTAGCGCCTCATGTTCGCGCAAGAGGTCGAGCAGTTCCTGCACCCGTATGGGTTTTGACAAGTACCCATCCATTCCGGCAGCAAGGCAGCGTTCCCGGTCGCCCTTCATCGCATAGGCGGTGACCGCAATGATCGGCACACGTCCGCCCGTCAACAATTCGCGCGCTCGGATGGCAGCCGTAGTCTCGAATCCATCCATGTCCGGCATCTGCACATCCATTAGGATCAGGTCAAATACACCCCCAGGGCCGTGCTGCACCGCCGCCACTGCTTCCCGGCCGTTGCGTGCCACCACTACGTTGTGTCCCTGCTTTCCGAGCAAGCGGGTGACAAGATTGCGGTTCACCTCGTTATCCTCCACGAGGAGTATCCGCAAGTTCCGGGTTGCTTTCGCCTGCGGAGGTCTGTCAGGTCCTGTCGCCTGCGGCGTCTGCCCCTGTACCGTGCCGGAGGCGCGCAGGATGGCATTCAGAAGCTCCTGCGCAAGTACCGGTTTTGTCAGATAGGCGGCAATTCCCGATTTTTGATACTGTGCGATTTCTGCACTTTGGGTCGCGCCGCTCAGCATCATGACTGTGGCCTTTGCCAACTCCGGCTCGTTCTTTATTCGTTCGGCAACGGTAAAGCCATCTGGGTCGGGCAGGCGCGCATCCAGCAGGACTACGCCGAAAGGTCTCTTCTGGTGTTTTGCCTGGTCCAGTTTGATGAGCGCCTCCCGGCCGCTTCCGCATAGAGCCGGCTGGGCGTTCCATTGCCGGAGCAGACTTCCCAGGATTCGAAGGCAGGTGGGGTTGTCGTCCACGACAAGTACTTGCAGGTTGCGAAGGTTGGGCGCCGGCGCTTCTTGCAGGCGTGGCACGGCAGAGCCAAAGCAGGCGGTAAAGTGAAACGTGCTTCCCTTGCCCACTTCGCTCTCCAGCCAGATCTTCCCCCCCATCATCTCGACCAGTCTCGAGCAGATGGCCAACCCCAACCCTGTCCCACCGAACCGCCGCCTTGTGGAGCCATCGGCTTGGGCAAAGGGCTCGAATATCACCTGGTGCTTCTCCGGGGGAATCCCAATGCCAGTGTCTCGGACGGAGAAATGCAAACACAGATTTCCCAGCTCCTCGGTTTGCCTTTCGACTGTTAATACAACCTCCCCCTGTTCCGTAAACTTGGTGGCATTACCCAGAAGGTTGACGAAGACCTGTCGCAATCGCCCGGGATCACCTTGAAGTATGCCCGGAACGGCGGGAGAGATCTCCACACAGAGCTCCAGCCCCTTCTGCTGGGCAGGAAGCGCCAGCGGCTCAAGGGCCTCTGCCAGCGTGTCGAGCAAGCGAAACTCGACGGAATCCAAATCAAGCTTTCGGGCCTCGATTTTGGAGAAGTCGAGGATGTCATTGATCACAGTGAACAAGGAGTTGGCGGACGACTTGATAGCTTCCAGGTATTCACGTTGTTCAGGGCTCAGAGGAGTATCGAGAGCGAGCTCCGTCATGCCCATCACGCCATTCAAAGGGGTGCGGATTTCGTGGCTCATATTGGCAACGAACTCGCTTTTAGCGCGGCTGGCTGCTTCTGCGGCCTCTTTGGCCTGCCGCCATTCTTCTTCTGCGCGTTTCCTTTCCGTTATGTCGATCACGGTGCCTTCGATTTCGGGAGTCGCACCGTTGTCACGTTCGACCAGGCTGGAGTTTGCCAATACCCAGGCGCGACTACCGTCTTTGCGACGGAAGCAAAGCTCATAGGAAGCAACGGCCTTGTACTCCTTCAGCCGTGAAATGAGCATCTCGCGCATTCCGACGTCCACATAACAGTCCTGCACCCGAAGGCGGAGCACTTCCGCCGGGGAGGAGTAGCCAAGAATCTGCGCAAATGATTCGTTGCAGTCGATGAACCGGCCGTCCAGCGAGGTGCGGAAAACTCCCGCCATGTTCCGCTGAAACAACAAGCGATAGCGTTGCTCACTCGAACGCACGGCTTCTTCCGCGCGCTTCTGCCGGATCAGTTTCCACATCCCATCCATCAGCAACGTCAACTGCCGTATGTCCGGCTCGTCGTACCCATCGTCCTTGTTGGCGACACCCGCAATGGCCACAACGTTCTCATGGTCAAGTACCGGGATGCTCATGAAGCGGAGGATGTCGATGTGACCTTCCGGATATCCTTTCTTGAGAGAGTTCGTTGCCGAGTAGTCATTGACGATGATCGGCCTGCGCTGCTTCACCGCCTCTCCCCACAACCCGACAATTGCCAGGGAGTAGGCTGTTTGCTTGTCGTCCAGGGCGCACTCCTCCATGGCCGCTCTGGAGCTGGAGCGCACGGTCAGCGCCGATCCATCTTCGTTGATGAGAGCCAGTAAGCCGTGCTTGCTTTTGGTGAGCAAGATTCCCTGCTGGAGCGCAAAATCGGCTATTTCCTGGAGAGGAGACTCCGCCATCTGGCTGAGCTTCAGGAGGGTTTCGAGGCGTGCCTCATCAAGTCGCAGAGCTTCCTGTGAAAGTTGCCGGTGGATGGCGGCGCCTAGAGTTCCCCCCGCCGCGCGAAGCGCTTCCATCTCGGGTGAAGACCATTGGCGTTCGTCTATACAATCGTGGAATCCGATGCTTCCCCAACACTCGCTTCCTGCAAAGAGAGGGATCTCGATTAAAGAGCGTATGCCCTGCGGGAGCAGCGCACGTTGTTGTGGAGGCAGATCCGAGACGCGGAACTGAATCACCTCCCCCTGGCGAAAAGTCGTCGCCCAGTTCCCTAAGCCTCCGGCTTCCCAGGGAAATCCTTGCAGTTTTGGGTTGTTGATATCAGAGGCGATTCCCGGCGCCACCCATTCAAATCGTTGGCTTGTCAACAACTCCCCGTTCCGGCCGCGATGATTCTCGAAGATATGTACCCGGCTGACCGCCGTTGCCTCTCCCAGCCTGGCCAGAACGCTTTGGATGGCTTCCTTCCAGTCCGCCGCCAGCAACAGCCGCTGGGCGGCGAAACTAACCGCCTCCAGAATGGCGTCACGCCGATGGAGCGCCTCTTGCGCTCGCTTGCGCTCACTTATGTCGCGGGCCGCTCCTTGTATTCCCACGACCTTGCCCTCTTTCTCGATCAAGCGGGTGCTGACTTCGACAGGAATCCGGCGACCATCCCTGGCGACGAATTCTATTTCATAAGTGGTGCTCGTACGGCTCTGAAGTTTCAGGTTCAACATCTCAGTCGCCCGCTCAACTGACCCAGGAGTAAGCAGGTCCGAGATCTTTTTCGTCAACATTTCGTCGCGTGTATATCCGGTGAGGAGTTCGGCGGCCCGGTTGCACGAGGTAATTCTATTGTCCAGGTCGTGCGTATAAGTCGCGTCTGTGGAATTCTCGAAGAGATCGAAAAACTGTTTCCTCAGCGCGGCTTCACGCCGCAGCCATTCGCGCATGGTTCCCGTATGGTATCGCAGCCGGTTCCTGAGAATCGCCAGCCATACGATTCCCCCCAGCAGAATCGCAGCCATGACGACCATCACCCAGAGATCTTGGTTCGGGGACAATACGGCCAACGCGCTTTTGTGCCGGAGACGCCCGGGTGTGAAAAGCGCCCACAAACCGCTGATGGGAGCCCACGACGGGGCCTGTGCCCGAAGAGTCGGGCTGACCCGGAGCGCCCTTGCCAGCACCATGAGTGACCCCGCGGGCTTCATCATTCCTCTTCCTCGCGATTAGGCAGCCTCTCCAACTGGGGCTTTAGATGTATCTCGTAGCAGTCAGGACAAACTCCATGGCTGAATCGGGCTTCCGAGTGGCTCGTAATGTAGGCGTCAACCTGTTCCCAGTAGTTCCGGTCGTTACGAATCTTCTTGCAGTAGGAGCAGATGGGGAGGAGTCCTTGAAGTTGCTTCACTCGCTTCAAAGCGTCTTCAAGCTCTTGAAAGCGTTCCATAAGGGCCCTCTGTAGCTGGACGATGCGCACCCCCACATGCAAACGCGCGCGCAGTTCGCGCGGATCAAACGGTTTGGTAATGTAGTCGTCAGCCCCGGCCTCGAGCCCCCGGACAACGTTTTCAAGTCCCCCACGAACCGTAACGAGGATGATATAGGTCGCCGCATTCGGCATTGTGGCGCGCATCCGACGGCAGACCTCCAAGCCGTCGATCCCGGGCATCATCCAATCCAGCATGGCGATCTCGGGCCCCCTCGACCCTTGCAAGACACGCAAGGCCTCGCTCCCATCCCCAGCGACCAGAACCTCAAATCCCCAACCCCCCAGGGTCGCCTGGATCAGGTGTCGCGTCGTAGCCTCATCATCGGCAATCAGAACTCGCATGTCGCTCCTCCCGCACCAGCCTATCAACCCCAGGCTTTGGGTCTGGACAGTCCAGGATCTGGATTTTCAGTGCTTGAGCTCGCGCTCAACGATTCAGGCCGATGCAGCGCACGGGAGAGTTCCTCCAGCGAGTACGGCTTGCCGATGAAGCCCATGGCGCCTGCCAACCGCGCTTCACGTGCCACACCACCTGAGCTGTAGCCTGAGGAAAGAATCACCTTCACCTTGGGATTGATCCGCCGCAGCCGGCGGCAAACCTCCAGACCTGTAGTGCCCGGCATCACCATGTCGAGCAATACCATATCGATCTGGTTGGCGTGGGAGGAATAAACCTCGCCGGCCTGCTGGCCATCCACGGCCGTAAGCACCTTATAGCCGAGCTTCTTCAACGCCTCCTCGACAAAGGCCAGAACCATGGGCTCGTCGTCCACCACAAGAACTGTCCCGGTCCCGGGTTCGAGCACGGAGCTTCTAGCTGCAACCGTCCGCTCCACGGGTGGGCCCTTCAGCGGCAAATGGATTGAAAAGGCAGACCCAAGCCCGAATTCACTTTCCACCTGCACAAATCCGCCGGCGCTGCTCGCCATTCCATAAACCATGGAGAGCCCAAGCCCTGAGCCTCTACCGGGTTCCTTGGTGGTGAAGAATGGATCGAAGATCCTGGCCAACACTTGCGGGGCAATACCCACGCCCGTATCCCGAACTGTTAGGCGCGCATAATTACCGGGGAGACAATGGCTGGGCCGAGACGAATCGCCTTCACCGAGTGTGACCCGTGAACTTTCAAGCGCCAGGACTCCCCCCTCGGGCATGGCATCTCGCGCGTTAATGCACAGGTTTAGAATTGCCTGCTCAAGCTGGCCCGGGTTGGCATCCACCCATAACGGTCCGGACTCGGTGCGAGTTTGCACCTGAATGCACCGGTCGAACGTCCGGGTGATGATCTTTACTACGCGACCGAGGACATCGCCGACTCGAATGGGTACTGATTCACACTTTCCTTGCCGGCCAAGGCCAAGTAATTGCCGAGCGAGGTCAGCGCCACGCTCGGCAGACTGTTCAATCATCTTCACAAACTCCAGAAGTGGGTCGGAAGGGGCTAAGCGCAGCCGCACGATGGAGGCAAACCCCAGGATGACACCCAGCAGGTTATTGAAATCATGCGCAATGCCCCCCGCCAAGGTCCCAAGAGCCTCCATCTTCTGTGCCTGGAAGAGTCTTTCTTGTAGTCTGCCACGCTCTTCCTCCGTGTCCTTGCGCTGCTGAATGTCCTGAATGAGGGCTAACACCAGGACGGGCAAGCCCGGAGTGTCTTGGATAAGAGAGAAATTCTCCAAGCACCATTTCGGCGCACCGGACTTTTGCACATAGAGTCTTTCCGTGCTGTGAACCAGCAACTCCCCGCTCTGAATTTCTCCAACTACCTGACCAATGTCGGCACGATTTTGGGGGTGGGTCAAGTTCGCGTACCCGGTGCCCAGCAGTTCCCCAGTCTGGTAATCCAACATGCGTGCGAAGGCGGGACTTACGGCGACAAGTTTCCCTTCCACAGTACAGAGCGCGGCGCCGAGGGTTCCACAGGCAAAAAGGGAGCGAAGAACATCACCTTTTTGTAATAGCCCTCCCTTCAATAAACTGAGGTCGATTGCGAACTGCGGAGACGCCTGTTGTGGCCCTTTCAAACCTTCAACCGATTCGTTGACCTGGCAAACCTCAGCGCCAGTTGGAACCGTGGAAGAGGAAGTCTCAACACAAGACTCCTCCAGCAACGCTCTGGCGGTTCGCTGCGACATTCGGGGCCTCAACTTGTCTTTCGGCAGAAAGGAACACAATCTTAAATAGGCGGGAACGTGCGAACGTGTCCGCGATCCTGCGCCCAAAGGCTATGACACCATTCCTCTACAAGGTCGGGGTTACCTCATTTGTTATGTCATTTATAGCGGCCACAACTTCCGCTGCGGCTTCGTAAGCGCGCTGATAGCAGATCAGGTTCGCGGCCTCTTCATTCAGGGACACACTCGAGATATCCGATCGCTGGTTTTGCAGTTGTGTGAGGACCAAGCCCACGGCTTCTTGCTCGTCCGTGGCGCTTGAAACATGGTTTCCGACAGTGGAAACAAGGTTCGAGTAAAAGTCCGTCGCCGTTTCGCCATTGACCACAGCCTGATCCTGAATATTAGCCATCGCCAGAGCATTTGCGTTGTCCCCTTGTGTTCCGTCGGAGCTGGCGGCGATTTTGGAGGGGTCGGTGATGGCCATGGCCATGTTCTCAGCCGCGCCGGCGTTCGATCCCGGTGAAGGCTGGACGGCCGGTTGGAAGAAGTTGCCCCCCTGGCCGCCCTGCAAATCACGGCCTTTCCGGTTCTGGATGTTGACACAATGGATGATACCCTCTGCAAGGTTATCTAAATCAGAAATAGCGGACGAGATCGCCTGGTCCCGCGCTTCCAGCAGTCCTGCCAGCCGGCCACCGGTAAACTTCGAAGTCACATCGGCGCCGGGAGAGAAGATGTGCAGGAATCCAGTGTCCGTGTCCGCCGCCGTGCTTAGGGCAAAACTTTGGGCGCCGGCGACCAGCGGCACTCCGTTGCTCGTCGTAACTGCAAGGCTTCCGTCGCCCGAGTGCGTCACCACTACGTCCGCAAGTTTCGAAAGACGGTTAAGCACCGGGTACCGCTGATGCTCGAACCTCCCGGCCGGCTCGCTGTCGCCCTGTAGACTTGCGACTGGCTGATTCAGGCCGGCCAACTGTGTGGTGTCCGAGTTGATCTCTGCGACCGCCTGCCTCACTTCCTGGTCAACCCTTTCCTGAATGGCACGCAGTTGCTGCCCGGTCTCGCGGAAGGCCGAAGCCAAGTTTTGTGCTGCGGAGATTACGACTTGACGCGCAGGGACATGGGTGGGATTTGCAGAAAGCTCCTGGAAGCTGTTAAACAACCGGTTGATGGCGTCGCTGAGTCCGGCGCCCTCCGTTTCATTGAAAAGCGACTGCACCTGATTCATGGAGCTCACAAAAGATTTGAGACGGTTCTGCTGCTGGGTTTCTTCGTCAATCAGAAGTTCCAGGATATAGTCGCGGACACTTTGGACTCCCTCGAAATCTACCTCATTGCCAATGGAAATCTGCTCTGTAACCCGTGGGGGGAACTCTGTCAGAATTGCGAGCTGCCGGGAGTAACCAAGCGTGTTGAGGTTGGAGAGGTTATTCGCAGTAGTGTTAAACGCGCCTTGCCGGGCAAGAAGAGACCGCAGCGCAATCGCAAGGCTTCCGAATAGACTCGACACAGCTCACATCCCTACCCGCCATGGAAATGACCACGCACTCCGGCCCGGCGACGGACTGTAAGTTCCAATGTAGTTGGCCATCACGTTAATCAGAACGTGGATCGAGCGGCGCGAGCGCCTCAACAGCCCGGCGTAGACTCGGTTCAGCCGCCGCACACGCTTCCGGACCACTTCGAGATCGTCCATGACTTGTTGCAACTGCAATGAGGAGTCAGCATCACACAGCCCTTCGAACGCCGCCAGACTCATCCCCTCAGGTTGCAGGCCCGAAGCCACAGCCATTTGACGCCGCAGAACCCTCAACTCGTCATCCAGTGCGCGGATTTCGGAACAGAGGCTTTTCTGAAACAAGACATGCTCACGAATCGCTTCCAAGTCCATGCTCGTGAAGGACTCCCGGCATTCGCGAAGTTCCCTGGCCGTCAGCCGCAGACTTGCCACTCGCCTCTTAAGAAGCTCAATGTACTGGCGAGTTTGTGACCTCTTCATGGCTCAGACCGAAATGTCAACGTGATGCTCTTGCTCGTTGTCGTCAATCGGCTCCTCCCGTTCATTCATTTCTATTTCACGGTTCTGGGTTCGGAGCCTTTTCTCCAGGTGGTACGGGGCCGCATGTGCCCGCTGTTGTCGTGGGTCTCCGGCGCGAATGGGCTCAGGAATGGCAGGGGTTGATAACTCATCCATGGGCGCGGCCTCCTAGCTTTCATGGCCCCCGTTACTCTTTGCCCAGCAGATCAGAAGACATCGCCTGCGCAATCTGCTGGTTGGGCACCTTATAGCTACCCGCCTCGACCGCTTGTGTGAGGACGGCAACACGTTCTTGGCGCAGGTCCGGCAAACCGTCGAGGTCTGCCTTGAGTTGTTGAACCTTTTCACCGTCAACCGAAATCCGGACCTCGTCTGGAGAAAGGCCCACCTTCTCTGCTTGGTTTTGGGTTGGTGAGGGCCCCGCCACCCCAACCCTTTGTGGCCCAACGATTTCCGGGAAGGCAAAGGAAGCATCAATTTTCATCCACTGTCTCCTCTATTCCCATTCTATCGGCACCGTGGCCAAAACCTTTAGGCGTTCGTGCCTTCCTGCAAATTCCAGGCGCTTTCTCGGAACGCGATAGGGCCGGGACAGGTAGCCAAAGCTGATAGAAGGGGCTGCGGAAGTCTGAAGTCTAAAGTCTGAATTATGAATTGTCCTCTATCTACTGCCTACTCCTTGCTGCGCACCTACCGTCTTCTGATCCTGGTTCCTGAATCCCGAGACCTGGATCCTGTTCTTCCCCCACCTACCTCCTGCCCGTATGTGGTAGGTAGTAGGTGGTATGTCGGGGGGGGAGGCTTTTCCCCACCTACCACCTACGATATACCACCTACCGACTACCGCCTATCTCCTTTATTTTCATTAACATTCCCGCTTTAAACTCGTAAGTGCCTTTGTTTTCTGTAACATTCCCGCTTCGCCCTGGGCTACTGAAAGCCGATCCTTTGTTTTCACATACATTGCCGCTTCGCTCCCTCAAAAAGAAAATTCCTTTTCAAGGTTGGTAAGCCTTCTTGAGCCGCAGGACAAATTGAGCGAGTGATGCTGGCACGCGTCGGCGGCGGGCAGGCCTTCGTCGCCAAGTCCCCAGCCCCCAGTCTCCAACCCCCTAGCCCCTGTTTTTCATTCCCCACCTACCATCTACCGTCTACCACCTACCTCCCTTGTTTTCATAGACATTCCCGCCTCGTTCCTTCACTTTTTAAACTTACTACGATTTCTTCTCCACGCATGGGGGGACATCTTGTCCTTGGCTGTGGGACGGGCGAAGCGTCCCGCCAGCCCCTCGAAAGCAGAAGGCAGTAGGCAGAAGGCAGTAAACAGAATGCAGTAAGCAGTAGGCAGTCGGCGGTGGCCAGAAGTAAGAAGGCAACTCACAACCCATAATTCACAATTCAGCATTGCTCCAGCCCCTGTCACCTGGATCCTGAATCCTGTCTCTTGCACAACCCCACCTACTATCGTAGCCTATCCGCTGCCGCATGTCAAGAGACATGAAGTCCGCTTGCGATGGGCTCTCTGAACTCACCCTCGACCTGACGCGCACTGTCTTCAAGTGGGCAGTAAGCAGAAGGCGGAGGGCGGAACGCGGAGGCGAGAAGGGAGCATGCGAGGGAGGCTGTCAGTGGTCGGTTCAAATCTCACCCTCATATGCCCGCTCAGGGGAGAACCGAGCCCCCCGACACGGCGGAGACTCGCAATTCAAGTGACTGGATAATGTTGGGGAATTCGAGTTCCAGAGTCTTCGCCCACTTGGTCCTCTCATCATCGGTTAGACTGGGAGCGCAGCTATCGAGCAGGTCCTTGTACTTGTTTCGATCACCCAGCTCGATCCGGGAAGGCTCGCCTCCAACTCTCACCCCGTGCATCTGGCAAACAAGATCCGCGGCGCGGACGATCTCCACCAAAACTACCTTTTGCCGTGCTTCCTGAGGTCGGTGGTGGTGTTCGAGGACGTCAATGAGCTCGGCCGAAAAGTTCCAACTGAGGCCAATGCATTTGCCGACCGAACAGTGGTCAACTCCAAATTGTTTCTGCTCCGATTCAAGTGACTCCCCCCAGAGAATGGGGCCAGGCGTAACATTGGGTTCCTTTGACCGCAGGGCAAGTATGAGAAGAGGAAGAACCCCTACGTCGTGCAGGAGTCCTGCCAAATATGCCTGCTCCGCCTCCTGGTAGCGGAGACAGAGGGCGCCGCGCGCACTCAAAGTTGCGGTTAACAGACTGTGCTGCCAGAAGGAGTGCAATTCGGTGGGAGACGAACAGTTCCCGACGCACTCCACTAGCGAACAGGTCAGTACCAAAGCCCTCAGCCGTTCCGTCCCCAAGAGGATCACGGCGTGTTCGATGTTGAAAACTCTTTCTCGCAAACCCACGGTCGCCGAGTTGCTCAGTCGAATGACCTGCGCGGTAAGGCTGGGGTCAGTTCGAATCACCCGGCAGACGCGCCTCAAGTCCACTGGTATGGTGCTTAACAAGGCGCTAAGCTCAAAAACATAAGCTGGGAGTGTGGGGATGCCGTCCGCGAGGAGAGTCCTGATCTTAGCTTCTTGGCTCTGTTCTTTTTCCAAACGCTCTGATTCATCCGAACTTGCGCTATCCCCGCCCACTCCACCCGGTTGGTTGAGTTGTGCTGGCATGCCTTGTCTCTCTCCGATAACTCCATCGGCAACCATGAGCAGCTCTTTAGGTGATGACAAGAAGGTAGGTGGTAGGTGGTAGATGGTAGGTGGGGGCAGAAAGACAGGTGCCAGGGACTCGGGGCTGGGGTAATTCTAAATTATGAATTCTGAATTGTGAATTGCTAGTTGCCTGCTGCTTACTGCCTGTTGGCTACTGTTCTTCCCAGCCCAGGGAAGGTGTGAAAAAATCGCGTTGTGGCGGCGCGTTGTAGGGGCAACCCGCCAACTGGCGGATGGTTGCCCCAGGGCGGCCACAAGGGCCGCCCCTACAACGCGATTTTTCACACCTTCAGGAAGCTGGGAGGCACTAAGCAGAAGGCCACTGGCGGCGGGGCAAGTGAAGAGAGTAATTCAAAATTCGAGATTCAAAATTGCCCTCGCCCCAAGCACCGCTTTTCAATGATTCAATGATCCAATGGCTCAATGAATCAATTCTAGAGGAGAATCACCAGCAGGAACTGCGCCGCTCCCTCGCTCTTCAATCGGACGCCCCCTTGCAAGTCCGGCTTCCAGTTTGCCGGGCCATACCCCGCAAATTGCAGACTCACTTCTCCGACTCCTCGGGGTTTCAGGGCCAGGGCCGCCGCACCAGCAAACTGGCGAAAAAGCCCGGCCAGCGCGTCCTGGTATTCACTGGAAAAATCTCGGGTCTCGTCGAAGGGTTCGCCCGCAGAATCGCTTCAATTCACCGAAAGGGACCTTTGAATCTTAGCCTCTTCGGCCAGACGAGGGCTTGCACTGCGCGTTGCGTGCATATTCGTCACGCGGTGAAGCGATTGCGCTCGGACCGCCTCGAAGCGGGATTCCGGGATGGACAGGAAAGCCTCGACGGCCCGCGGATCAAACTGGCGCCCCGACTCGCGAATGATTTCCGCCCGTGCCGCGGCGTATGGTAAAGCCCGGCGGTAGGGGCGGTCGGAGGTCATCGCATCCAGGGTGTCGGCGACGGCGAAGATGCGCGCCGCCAGCGGGATTTCCTCTGCCACCAGGCCTTGGGGATAGCCGGTGCCGTCAAAACGTTCCTGGTGGGTTAAAATGATGTCTGCGGCGTCGGCCAGAAAAGAGATGCGGCAAATCAAATCGTAACCGATGCGAACGTGGGTCTCCATGATCGTACGCTCGGCTTCCGTGAGCTTGCCGGGTCTGAGCAGGATGGCGTCCGGGATGCCGATTTTCCCAATGTCGTGCAGGTAGGCGCCGCGGGTGATGACCCGCAACTCTGCCTCCGAGCAACCCAGAACCCTGGCAATCTCCAGGCAGTAGTCGGTGACGCGCTGGGAATGGCCCGCCGTTTCGTTGTCGCGGAGGTCCAGGGCGGCGGCCAGGGCCTCGAGCGTGTCCTCGTAGGTCAGTTCGGCTCGCTTCATGGCGGCCCGGAGTTGCCGAGTGCGCTGATCCACCATATACTCGAGGCTCTGACGATAGCCCTCGGCTTCCCGCTCGAGACCTTTCCTTTCTAGGGCCCGGTTGACGCTCGACAACACGTTTTCCAAGCTGAAGGGCTTCAGCAGATAATCGTCGGCGCCGTCTTTCATCGCCTGCACGCCCACCTGGACATCGTCCACGCCGGTCGCCATCAGAAAAGCCATGAAAGGATGCTTGGGCCGGACCCTTTTCAGCAGCTCCAGCCCGGTAATACCGGGCATACGCAAATCTGAAATCACCGCGTCGAAGGATTGCTGTTCCAGCCACGACAGGGCTTCCTCTCCGTGCAGACAGTTGCGGCAGTCGAAGCCCTTCGAGCTCAAGGCGATCGAGAGCAATTCTCCAACCGCCTGCTCATCATCAACGATCAAAATCTTCCCCTGCGGCGTGGGCAGGGCGATGCGAGGCCCAAGGGCGGATTCTGCGAGGTTCGTGGGGGTCATCTCAACGACGGTTGCCATGTGCTTGTCCTGTACTGAATTCCCAATGAGGGCATGACCCGTTCCAAGCTCGAATCCTCGCTGGCGTTGCAGGGGAGGAGACTCTGTACGGATTCTTCCATCTCCCGGGCGGTGGCGACGTGCTCAGGGAAATTGAACACGCTGACGCCGAATGAGAAACGGTTACCGGCGCCCGCGGCATCGTGGAGTCCGTCCATCAAACGGTCACGCACGCTGTAAGCGCCGCAAGCGTTGACTGCGTGAAGAAAGATCCCAAAGACCCCCGGTGCAAACAGGAAGATGGAGTCTTCGCCGCGCAACTTGCGCATCAGGGTTTTCGCCGCATCCCCGAAGGCGGCCTGGATTTCCCCAGGTTCGGTGAGGTCGCTCGAAGGCTTCAGTTCCACGGCCAGTAAAGAAAGGGGTTGCTGGGTGTTGGAAGCGCGGCGGTATTCCATCGCCAGGCGGTCGCGGAAGATGTTGGGCCCTGGGAGCGTCGTCAGCAGATCGGCGCTCGCCTCCCGGCGAATCTGCGCGACTTGGCGCTTCTGGCTCTCCGACTCCGCGCGCAGGTGGCGAATGACCACTTGCCGGTCTACAAGGTAACCCATCAACAGCGCCGAAAGCGCGCAAAACCCGAAAAAGATGGCGCGCGCCGGAAAGTCGGTCAGGTTTACCTGCTGGGAATAAATGGTTGGGTACATCAGCAAGGCGACTCCCATTGCCAGGACGAAAATCCCGGTGAGCGCCAGGATCCACAGGTGCAACTCGCGGCGGTCTAAGCAACTTGGGTCAACTCGATCAAAAATTTGCATTGTCATCTTCTCCTTGTTATTGCTTTGGAGCCCATCGTCCGGTTCCAGGCGAACGACGCAAATCCGTGAACTCCAATGCGCCACGAAAATGCACAGGGGATTCCAAATCGGGCTGAATCACAGATTTATTTGGGCCTTTGATTTCAGTGAATTACGGGGGGAGGGTTCAGGAAAAGGTGAACAATGTTGTCAGGAAAGTGTTCGCTTGGGTAGGCGATGTTTCAAATCGAGACAATGTGATACGGATTGTTCGTCACTCGTAGAGCAAAACGCCACCACCTGTCATTCTGATCCCGCCCTGCGGGAGAAGAATCTCCGCATTTGAAAGCTCAATCAGTGCGAGAAAATGCCGGGATTCTTCGCTTCGCCCTCCAGAAACTCGACGCATTACTCGTTTCCATTGAGCAGCTTGGGCCGGGCCTGTCTGATCGGTCGTCGCCCCGCAACTAACCCCTCACCCGGCCCGCGACGGCTGGTGAAAGCGCCGTCACGGTCCACCCTCTCCCCAGGGGAGAGAAGCTGTGAAAAAATTAGGCATCGAAGAAAGTTTCTGACAAAATAGCCTGAAAGTTAAAAAAGTTCTTGACATCTTAGCCTATTATGATAAGCTACCTCCATGCTGATGCCCAGGAGGAGACAACGTGACTGACCCTACGGAAAACCGACAACCTGTTACCGGCCCGGAGGTGGAGTTCCCGCCCCAGCCCGACCCGCAACCGGTCGCCCGCCC
>Ga0208191_1000660_pt1 | contig 22585 bp, 26 predicted proteins | sample June2015DPH_13_5_FD_184709 | JGI IMG/M metagenome (GOLD analysis project Ga0208191, IMG submission 184709) | Peatland microbial communities from SPRUCE experiment site at the Marcell Experimental Forest, Minnesota, USA - June2015DPH_13_40... | ecosystem: Environmental > Terrestrial > Soil >... | reverse complement strand
GCGAAAATACTGCGCATCCTCAACCCGATCGAGCGCGCGCGTGATCCGGAAACAGTGTGGCGCTATGGGCTTGAGCCATACGTGGTCGCGGCTGACGTGTACCGATTGCCCGGGCGGATCGGTCAGGGTGGTTGGTCCTGGTATACGGGATCGGCAGCGTGGATGTACCGAGCCTGGGTTGAAGAGGTCCTGGGTTTGAAGGTGCGCGGGGATCATCTCCGGTTGGATCCGGTCATCCCCGGATGGTGGGAGGGCTTCCACCTGCGCTATCGTCACGGTGAAGCGGTCTACGAGATCCAGGTCGAGAATCCGGAAGGCTGCGAGCGAGGTGTGTCGTGGGTGGAGATGGATGGGCAGCGCATGACGGATGGGGTGATCCCGTTGGATCGCGCCCTGGTCAAGCATCGGATCCTCGTACACATGGGGAAGTCGGAGCAAGCGGCTTGAGATGTCACTCCTGCCGGTAGGCACCTTTGCGCGGATCATTTTGCCTCAAGCCTCTGGAGGGGCTGTTCCCTTCATCGACTTGGGTAAGATGGGTGGCTTATCGGGCGGAACAGAAGGAACCAAAAAATGAGTTAAGAGTTCAGAAGTCTGACTATTCCTGAGAAAGGAGATACCATGATAAAAGCAGCTGACATGTTCAAAAACATAGAAAGTGGAAAAATCTTTACAGTTAGAAGCATTGATCCCCTCACCATCATTTTAGATTTTGAATGGTAATGGATAGGCGGTATATCCGAATTTCATCTATCCTCCGATTTTTAAGGGAATAGAGGAACCATTTGGGATAAGTTCGGATGTGAAGGAGTCATGTGCCATTATGCCTTAAAACACAAAACAGAAAGGTGAACAGCGATGATTGAAAGAATCTCGGAAATACTAACGACCTTAACAGATGAATCCCAGAAGGCAGCTCTCGACCGGTGTGCGGAAAAGGGGTTCGATACAAAGCGAGGTATTGTCTCTCTCGATGAATCTTTCATCAATCTCAACTCTGCTAAATACATTCTTTCGGACGCAATTGAAAATGAAAGGCTTGTTCAACTCCCAATAACCGTTCAGAAAGCTCTATTATCCCACTTGGAGTCTGTTTCACGGTCACTAACCAGCCTTGTTAACGGCACTGATGAGGTTGAAAATCTGGCTAACTATATCGAGCAGCTAAATGCCGCGATATGGCATGGCTTGACATTACAATGAACAAGGGGAATTCAGGTGGGCCAGTTGTATTGCTGGCTGACGATCCGGCCCGCGATGTCGTAATCGGAATCGCCAATTTCAATCTGAATCCCTTCGCTCAAAGGGACGAAGAGCTCGCAGGCGTAGCAGCCGCCTTCCCATGCCATGTGGTGATCATGGGAGTGGATTTCAAGAAATTCTCTACGCTGATTGGGGCAGCCCTATCGTCGCAATCTCACGGGGTGGTGGTTGCATCGCCATCGATTGTCTACAATTGCCGAAACCCTGATCACTACCTAACCTGCGCTGAACCAGACGGACCCGGGTTAGCTGCATCATAATTGTTTATTCTTTCAACCAGTAATTTTCAACCGTATTACCAACATTTAGCTGAAGACTCGTGGGTGACCTTCTCAACCCAGGGATATTCGGCAGTGGGTTTCAGGTTAAGTAATATTCAGGAAAGATTACGTATCCGAAGAATACGCCTTCGATCAATAACCTATAAAGATTGGCTGATCTCGAATCCGATGAAAATAATGCCATATGATGATATGACCCCCAAGCGCCCTTACCATCATCATCTCCGGTCTTAGTGAGCGGGATCTTTTTCCGGGAGGCCCCGGACGAGAAGGAGGAGCATTTAAGGCGAAATGGCGAACGAATCACAGAAAATCATTTACACCATGATCGGCGTGAGCAAGTATCACGAAAAAAGGCCGATTTTGAAGGACATCTCCCTCTCTTATTTTTATGGAGCCAAGATCGGCGTGATCGGTCTAAACGGCTCAGGGAAGAGTTCTCTGCTGCGCATCATGGCCGATGTCGATAAAGAATTCAACGGACAGACGATCCTCACGCCCGGTTTCACCATCGGCTTTCTTGAACAAGAGCCCAAACTCAACGAGACCAAGAGGGTGCAGGAGGTGGTGGAAGAGGGGGTTCAGGAGATGGCCGACCTTCTGAAAGAATTCAACCGGATCAGCGAGAGGTTCTCCGAGCCCCTTTCGGAAGAGGAGATGAATCGCCTCATCGAGCGACAGGGTGAAGCACAGGGGAAACTCGATGCCCTCGATGCCTGGGACCTCGATTCACGCCTCGAAATGGCCATGGATGCCCTCCGTTGCCCTCCAGGCGATACACCGGTGAAGGTCCTTTCGGGTGGAGAGAGAAGGCGCGTGGCCCTGTGCCGGCTTCTGCTGCGAAAGCCCGACATCCTGCTTCTGGATGAGCCGACCAACCATCTCGATGCGGAGACCGTGGCGTGGCTTGAACAGCATCTGAAGCGATACGATGGAACGGTCATCGCTGTGACTCATGACCGCTACTTTCTTGACAATGTTGCCGGATGGATTCTGGAGCTCGACCGGGGGGAAGGCATTCCGTGGAAAGGAAACTACTCTTCATGGCTTGAGCAGAAAGAGAATCGCCTCAGGCTGGAGGAAAAGGCGGAGAGCGAGCGTCGGAAGACGCTGCAGCGGGAGTTGGAGTGGATCCGGATGTCGCCAAAAGGAAGACATGCGAAATCGAAAGCCCGAATCACCTCTTACGAAACCCTCCTTGCAGACGGGAGTGAAAAGGTGGCCAAGGAGCTCGAAATCTATATTCCTCCTGGACCACGGCTCGGAGGCGTCGTGATTGAAAGCCATGGCGTCACCAAGGCATATGGGGATCGGATTCTGATGGAGAATCTCTCCTTTTCGCTTCCACCCGGCGGGATCGTCGGGATAATCGGTCCGAACGGTGCAGGCAAGACCACGCTCTTGCGATTGATCACAGGACAGGAAAATCCGGATTCCGGAACGATACGAATGGGCGAAACGGTCAAAATGGCTTACGTCGACCAGAGCCGCGACATCCTCGATCCGGAGAAGACCATCTGGGAGGTGATCTCCGAAAAACAGGATACCATCCAGCTTGGCAGCAGACAGATCAATTCAAGGGCCTATGTGGCCCGCTTCAATTTCTCGGGCGCCGATCAGCAGAGGAAGGTTGGGGTCCTTTCTGGGGGAGAGAGAAACCGTGTCCACCTCGCACGAATGCTCAAGGGAGGAGCGAACGTCCTTCTTCTGGACGAGCCGACAAATGACCTGGATGTGAATACCCTGAGGGCACTGGAGCAGGCCCTCGAAAACTTTGCGGGCTCCGTGGTGGTGGTCAGCCATGACCGGTGGTTCCTCGATCGCCTCGCCACCCATATTCTGGCCTTTGAAGGTGAGAGCAGCATTGTCTGGTTCGAAGGAAACTATTCCGAATACGAGGCCGATCGAAAGAGTCGTCTTGGAGTTGCGGCGGATCAGCCCCACCGGATCAAATACCGGCAGTTGACAAGAAGTTAGAGAGCGAGGCGTTCATCCGGGATAAAGCAATCTCCTCCCTTTTTTGAAGCCCAATTTTGTTTTTCCAAAACTCCAGCAGGTTTCTAAAATCCTTGAGGGATCAATTTTGATCCCCGCGCTGTGCAATTTTAATGATAAACCTTCTTATGCATGATTCATTCTCCCCAACCCCGCGTCTCCCTATCTCCTTATCTCCTCTTTCTCTTGCGATACCTCGCCTTGGCTTCCCGAACGACATAGGTAGGCTCGGGGGTAGATTCGGGCTTCAGGAATTCATCCATAGAAATCGCGATACCGGGAAATTTTTCCTGTAGCTCTCGGTCCTCCGTCAAGCATGGGATTCCCATCTCCAGGGCTACGGCGATAAACTGCCCGTCATAGGCGGTGATTCCATGTTGTGCAACGAGGTCGATCACCTTGGACGCAGGAGGTTCGCATTCGTTCTCGATCAGGATCTTCGAAACCTTTTCCCAAATGTCCAGAGCCTGTTCCGACTTGATCTGTTTCGCCTTGATCGCGGTCGCCAGGATATTCTGGAATTCGTATCGCCACAGGACAGGGACAATCCATACGGGATCCTTTTCCTCAACCTGTTTGGCCTCAGATGTCAGAGAACTCGTCAGATTCCGCGCCGCGACGATGTTCGAATCCACAACGATCATACACGCCCTTCGCGCTTTGCCCGATCGATAAATTCCGCCGTCAGGACCGTCCGGGTCTGGACCGGGGACGGAAATTTCACCGGACGAAAACGCCGCATCCTCTCCTCAAGGACCACAATCGCCTGTTGAGTCATGGAACGACGGTTTCGTTCCGCTTCGCGTTTTAACCACTCATGGACGTCACGGGGAATATTCTTTATCAACAAACCAGCCATCACCGACCTCCGATACCATTTTGCTACCATTATACTACCACTCCGGCTGTTATGTCAAATTACCCAAAGATTCGGTCTCTCTAAGAATAACCTTGACTACATTCATATTTTGGCGTAGATGTACACCAAACGGGGTGGGGTGAACCCATTGGGGTGAGTAAATTAATTCAGTCCTTCCAGTTGATTAGGGTGCTCGATTTTTCTATTGACAAAAGGTATCAATTGATACCATAATGTTTATGAACCGGCCTTCTCACAAAGAAATCAACCGTAGGATAAAACAAGCAAAGGAAGCGGTATCAGAGAATCGATTTTCTATTTTGAATCCGGTTGTTATTGCCGCTGATGCCTTGGAATTAGGCCTTGATCTTCAAAACATTTCGTATATTCTGGTCGATTTATTAGAAGAAATTACTCCCAACCATTACGTGGGGCAATATCCACCGCAACGATCTTATGAGCATGACATAGAAGGGTACGAGCTCTTGGCGTTTCGGTGGTTAAGTAAAACATTGGGTTGCAGGGTCTATCTCAAGTTTACAATTAAAGGGAGGAGGATGTGGCTTGTGTCACTTCACGAGGACCGAAAAGAAGATCAGAGGGAATAAAATGAAAGAAGTAAGAATGGATTGCCCGAGCGGGCATGGAAAAATGGTGCTGAGGAAGGCAAAACAGAGAATGACTTTCCGTGGTGTTAAAGTAATCGTCCCGATAGAACAGTATCGATGTACGGTATGCGGGGCCGAGGCAGGAACGGTCAACCAGGCCGCACGCATTCAGAAGTCGATCGCTGACGCTTACCGCAAAGCAGTCAACCTGCTGACAGGGGAAAAGAAACTTTTATCATTGAAAAAATCTTAACTTTCTATCAAGCCGTTTCAATAAGTCGGGAAAACTGGGGTAAAGTTATCAAAATTCTTTGAGTCCAGCCGATCCCGAAACCAGGAAACTTGATCATTATTGTAAACTGTGGTAATATAAGACGGATTGAAATCGAACAATTCCCCAAATCGTTGATAGACATTCAAGGATGGTTTTTTATGACCCAATTCGATCTGGATAAGATAGGGTTTTGAAATGTTTAAGTTTTTAGCCATGTCATCCTGGCTTATATTTCGTCCAGTTCTGAACTCTCTAATGAGTCTGGATACTCTCATAAGCTCTCAATGGGTGGAAAAGGGTCGCGAAGGCAGAGAATTGAAAGTTAACATAATATATCTTATCAGACACACCCTTGATACCTAAATATTCAGCCTCCGGAATCATACTATCCGGCGGCAAAAGCATTCGGATGGGACAAAACAAAGCCCTCATCGAAATTGAGGGAGTCCCTATCATCAACCGGATTTACGACTTATTTAAAGAATTGTTTGAGGAAGTCATTATTGTCACCAACCACGCGGCTTCTTTCAAAAACTTCCGCTCAAAGATTTTACAGGATCTAATCCCCGATAGAGGGGCGCTAGGAGGTTTATATACCGGAATTTACTTCTCTTCTTTTCAGTATTCATTTTGTGTTGCTTGTGACATGCCCTTCATAAACAAATCGTTAGTTCAGTATTTGTTTGAGAATATCCGGGGGCACGATGCCGATGTCATTGTCCCGCGGACAAAAGACGGATTGCAGCCTTTGCATGCCATCTATTCAAAAAACTGTTTAGCTCCGATAAAAAGAATCATTCAAGAAGGAAGTTACAGGATAATCGATTTTTATAAAATGGTTGGAGTAAAAATCGTCGACGAGAAGGACTTCCTTTTCATGGATCCGTGTAGACAGTCATTTGTTAATGTGAACACGCCGGAAGAATTAGTTTCCGTTACAAGCCGGAAGAAATTAGGGCTCAAATGAAGGCAAAAATAGTTCTGGGCTTCATTTTCATAGGATTTGTCTGCGGTGTGCTTTTCGTTCCAGAGAGCCGTTGCAAAAACACGGGGGATGATGAGCAACTAACATGGGTAGGAATCGGAGCCTTTAAGGACGGGTTTTATGATATCGCAGAAAAACAATTCATGAGTTTTGTAAATACCTACCCCAAACACCATAAGGTTTTTGACATTTATTATCTTCTGGGTAGGACGCTGTTCATCAAGGGAAAGTTGAAAGAAGCCAAGAAGGCCTTTTCAAAAATCATCAACGAAGGTAGTCATTTCGAAAATATGGATTATGCTCTTCTCGGAATGGCAGAGGTGGAGATGAGGTTAGGCAACCAGGGAGAGGCGATGAAGATGCTCCTCTCGCTCATTCAAAAGTTTCCTAAATTCGAGCAGATCGATTACTCCTATTATCTTCTGGGGCTTCTTCAACTCGGATCGAATCAGTTGACTGCGGCAGAGTCAACCTTCAAGAAGGTTTCTCAATACTCCAAGAACAATCAATTAATTCGCTCTTCCCTCTTCTGGTTAGGCATCTTATCCTTTAGGCAGAAACAATATGAAACGGCATCTGGTTATTTTCAGACCTTGTGGGAAAACCCCGAATCTATTCCCCCAGGGTACTTGAAATATGCCTTGTTCTGGCTTGGCGAGTCACAACTAAAATTGGGCAGGATTGATGAAGCTGAACACTGCTATCACACATTTTGTGATCGATTTAAGAACGATCCGCTCGTCCCAGAGGCCTACTGGAGGACGGGTTTTTGCGAATACCATTTGGGCAATTTCAAAAATTCCGTAGAAACGTTCCTATCATTCAACAATCAATTCAAGGATTCTCCCCTTCTCCCTTATAGCCACTACTTGCTTGGGAAAATGTTCCTGATGAACGCCGATCATCTCTCGTCCATAAAAGAGTTGAATTTAATTCTTAATCCTTCACAAGAAAATAGCTGGGGAGGCGTGTCGCTTCTCGCCCTTTATTGGAATTATGTCCAACTGGGTGACCTAGAGGGGGCTAATCGAATTTTCCAGCGACTGCAAAAATTAAACCATTTTGAAGATGAGAAAATATTTATTCAATGGTTGAACGCCGAAATGCTTTATACCGGAGGGGAAATATTGGAATCCCTTCCCTATTATTTCAACATCCTCAATACCCGGTTCAGAGAAAAGGCGCTCTTCCAGATAGGAAAAGGATATTTTTTTGAAAATAAATTCAGAGAGGCCGTTACCAATTTAGATATCTTGCTCCTTGAATTCCCGAACTCTAAGTATCTTGAAGAGGGTTTATTTTTTAAAGGAGAATGCCTCGTCCGATTAGGGAATCTGGATCAAGCTTTGGAGGCCTACAGCCTTATCCTTCGACAAAACGGGAATAATTTATGGCACCTTTTTGCTTTTACCCAGATCGGGTGCATCTATGCATTTCAGAACGAACAGGACAAAGCTGAAAACGCCTTTAAGAAAGTGATGGAGAATTTCCCCAATCATCCTCTGTTTTACATGGCCGCACTCCAGCTGGGAAACCTGGCCTGCAGCAGAAACAATTTTGTTGAAGCGCTCCGTTATTACTCCATCGTTCTAAAGGGAAATATTTTGGAATTGTTCGGTGAGGCTTACTTCGGTTTGGGTGAAATATCTTATCAGCAAGGGAAATATGAGAAAGCTCTTAGCAATTTTGAGGCGGCGATGCAATATTTGAAGGAAACCTCCTCATGGTTCTTTCTGACCCATTTAGAGATTGGAAACTTAAAAAGACGAGGTGGAAAATATCAGGAGGCGAAAAAGTCATACCAGATCATTCTCGACCAGTCGAAAGATGAAGACGTGAAGAAAGCTGCAATGGAATTATTAAATCGGATGGACTCGAGATGAGGTCTGAGCATACAGAAAACCTAGCTTTTCGGCCTACAGGCACGGTAATGAGCCCGTTTCGTTTAGGACAATGAGCTTTGGACAACGTACTACGAATGGTTCGTTGTTCAGCATTCGTTGTTTATTTTCTCGGTCAAACGATCTTCCCAACCGTGACCTAACCCGGAAGCTCGCCAGAATTTCGTTGGAATCGGAGAAGGTTACCATTCAAAAGATGGAGGCCAAAGACCTGGAGGAGGTCCTCTTCATAGAGAGTTCCGACTCTCTTACCCCTTGGTCGAGAGATATGTTCGTCGAGGAAATGCGGAATCCCTTGGGGTACTGCTATGTGATGAGGAGAAAGGACGAATCCAAACATCCCGTGATCGGTTTTATGTGTTTTCGGAATATTGGAGAAGAATCTGAGCTTCTCAAGATCTCTGTGCATCCTGCTTACAGACATTTGGGCCTCGGAAAAGAATTGATGAAATTTTATATTGACTTTAGCCGTGAGAGAGGAATCACCACTTTCTATCTTGAGGTCCATTCATCCAATCAACCAGCGATCCATCTCTATCGCTTGTTTTCTTACCAATCATCGGGGATGAGAAAAAAATTCTACCAAGGGAAATGGGACGCTCTCCTGATGACAAAAAAAGCTTAAACTATTATGCCCCTTCAGACAGACGGAACGGTTACCGAAAATAGAAGAATCAAATCTCTCTATTTTGCCTTAGGGATTTATTGCCCTTCGATTGCCGACCGGATCAAGCCTGGCCAATTCGTAATGCTTAAGGTTTCTGATGATAACTCTCCTCTTTTGAGACGCCCCTTTAGTGTTTATAAAAGCTACCCGGAAGCTCATCCAGAAAAGAGAAAAAGAGGTCATCTGTTCATCCTGTACAAAGAAGTAGGAAAAGGGACTCGAAAGATGACGAGCTTGAGAAAAGGACAGAAGGTGGATCTTATCGGGCCTTTAGGAAACGGCTTTACCCCCCCTCCCCTCCCTTCTTCCGCAAGCAGTATTTTGATAGGAGGGGGAATGGGTATTGTTTCACTTTATCCCTTAGTCGAAGCATTCGACACGGGAGGATTATTTGTTTTTATCGGGGGGAAGGCGGAAGACGATGTTATGTGTGTAGAGGATTTTAGAAAATTCAGCTCAGATATTTTTATCGCGACAGAAGATGGGAGTCTGGGTTTTCAAGGAACGGTCGTTGACCTTTTTTTATCTCAAAAGAAGAGATTCAAAGGTGAGGGAAAATACTATCTCTATGCCTGCGGTCCAGTCGCGATGTTGAAAGCGGTAGCCGGGGTTGTAGAAATCAAAAAATTTGTAAGCCAGGCTTCTCTCGAGGCAAGAATGGGATGCGGCTTCGGAGCTTGTTGGGGATGTGTCGTCAAAACGAACCATCCTAAAACACCGTATCAACGGGTCTGTGAAAATGGCCCTGTTTTCCCTTTAGAGAATATCGCCTGGGAATAAGAGCGGTTCTGTGCAAAATTTCGATCTTACTGTCAAAATTGGGAAGATAGTGCTCCAGAACCCGGTGATCGTCTCCTCAGGGACATTTGGGTTTGGTGGGGAATTTGAAGATTTTTTCGACCTGAATCACCTGGGCGCAATCATCCCTAAAGGCATCTCATTGGAACCCAGAAAGGGGAATCCCCCGCCTCGAATTTTTGAGACGGAAGGCGGGATCCTTAATTCCATCGGCCTTCAGAACCCTGGTTATAAAGAGTTTATCCAGAAGAAATTACCCTATTACAAAGGTTTAAAAACGCATCTTATTATCAACTTTTTTGGGAATACGGAAAGGGAGTATATTGAATTGGCAAGACGTTTTGAGAGCCTTCCGGGCATCTCCGGCCTTGAAATGAATATCTCCTGCCCCAATATCAAGAGGTGTGGGATTGCTTTTGGCACCGATCCAAGGATGGCTTACCGCCTTGTTCGAGCAGTAAGAAAAGCGACCACATTGACTCTGATTGCAAAATTATCACCCAATGTTACCGATATCGCTTTAATGGCTAAAAGCGTGGAGGAAGGAGGGGCAGATGCGGTCTCCCTTGTGAATACCTTCCGGGCTATGGCCGTTAATATCCATACCAAGAGACCGGAATTGGGGAACGTTATTGGAGGCCTCTCAGGCCCAGCCATTAAGCCCATTGCCGTGAGAATGGTCTGGGAGGTCAGTCAGGCTATTAGCCTCCCTGTGATAGGCATGGGGGGCATCATGAATGCCGAGGATGCGATCGAATTCATTCTGGTGGGAGCTTCCGCGATTCAAATTGGAACGGCCAATTTAATTAATCCAAGAACCGGCATAGAAGTCATTCAGGGGATAAGGAAATACCTTGCTCAAAACAAAATAAACCGAATCCAGAAATTGGTTGGCGCCTTTGGATGAAAGATGCCCCCTGGGTTCATCTCCTGGGAGAAATACCAGGGGGCTCTTCCCGATGAGGGATGTCGGGAATGGACCTGTCAAACTTCATCTTTCATGACTTTGGGCGAGATAAAGATCAATAAATCTTGCCTGTTATCTTGCTTGTTTTCGGTTTTAAATAGCCAGCCGAGTAAAGGAATCTTGTTGAAAAGAGGAACTCCTTCATTCTGAACTTCTTTGTCACTCGTATAGATTCCTGCAATGGCAGCGACCCCGCCGTCTCTGATCAGGACTTCGGAGATTGCCTCTTTCTTATCAATGCTGGGCGTCCCCTGGACCACGACGGCATTGCTTGGGGCATCCTTCTTCACCTTGATAATCAATTTGATCGTCCCATCGTTTGTCACATGGGGGGTTACGGTGAGCTTGAGATCGGCGTCAATAAAGTTGGTCGAAACGGTTCCTTCTGTTGTCAATACCAGATAAGGAAACCTGATCCCCTGTTCGATCGACGCCTCTTTATTATCAAGAGTGGCGATCTTGGGACTTGAAATAATCTTAACGTCTCCTTTGAATTCATGGGCCGAGAGAGTGACATCCAATTCCTGTATCGTTCCCCGGCTGAAAACAGCTGAGAGAAGACCCGCCGTCCCGGCCCCTCCAGCCCCTAAGCCTGTTCTTGGATTGGCGGCAAGATTGACCACCTCATTGACAACACTCCCGAGAGCATTCGTCGTGCTCGAGCTCGTGCTCGTACCCGAACTCGTGACCGTAGTCGTAGCAACTCCTCCGCCTCCCAACTTAGCCTTTTTCCCTCCGATCAAAAAACCCCATTGCACGCCTAATTCATTTTGGAAACTCAGGTTGGCTTCGACAATCCTCGCCTCAATGAGCACCATGGGCGTTCTCGTATCCAGAGCTTTCACCAAGTTTTTAACGGCTGGAAGGGTTCTCGAGATATCTTTGATAATTAATGTATTGGTTCTGTCATCGACCTTGACATCCCCTCGCTCGCTCAGGATACTCTTCACCTGCGGCATGATCTCTTTCGCCGTAGCATAATTGACCGGAATGAGCTCGTTAACCAGCGGTTCCAACCTTTCTTTCGACCGTTGCTCTTCTAATCTGGCCTGGTCTTCTTTTCTCAACGCTTCCACCGGGGCAATTCGTACTACATTCCCAACCTGTCTCTTGTCGAGGTTTTTGGACTGCAAAATAATATCAAGAGCTTGATCCCAAGGCACATCGACCAATCTCATGGTAATCTTTCCAGTCACCTCATCTGCCACGATGATGTTTAAATTGCTTACTTCAGCAATCAACCGGAGGATATTCTTGATATCCGCATCCTTGAAATCGAGAGACAGTTTTGTTCCTGCATAAGCTTTTTGTACGGCCCCTGCTTCAGAAACTTTTTTCACCTCTTCTATCTTTTTCTCCACCGGAGGTCGAGGAACGGGTTTCTCTTCGGCCTTCGTCTCCTGTTTCTTCGATTCCAGGACAGGTTTTTCTTCTTTCTTCACTTCCTCTTCTTTTTTCGATTCCGGTGCAGGTTTCACTTCCTTCGATACTTCTTCCCCCTTTTTGATTTCCTCCTTCTTCGCCTCTTCCTTCTTAGGCTCAACCACCTCATCCTTCTTCACCTGTTGCGGTTGGGCTTCTGCTTTGGCTTCGATCTTTTTTGGCTTTTCTTTGACTGCTTGAGCTTTCGGGGGGCCAGCAGGAGACTCCTTGGCCGATTTCCCCTGGACAAAGATCTGGGGTTCAGAGGGTTGTGGAATGTTTCCAAGAGAGACAATCAACTTATCATCAATCCGATTGACTTGATAGGGAGGAAGCTGCGGTTTTTGAGAATCAAAAACCAACCTGAGTTTATCCGGGTAGTGTCCAATGCGAACTGCCTTGATCAAGGGGTTTTTGACGTTAAAGGAGCTCTTGCGCGTATCCACTCCCCATACGTCCAAAACCAGTCTTGGAGGCGAACCCAATTTAAAGGTATCGAAGTTTCCGATTTTCCCGTCAGCTAGAATATTGAAAGTAATAAAATCCTTCTTCTCTTCGAATGCGACTTTGACCACTTTTTTAGCCTTTTTCATAGGCGGTGGGGTAGGAAGAGGCTCTTCCTTCTTCGTTTCCACAACAGGGACTTCCACCTTCGTTTCCTTTAACGCTTCTTCCTCTTTCTTAACCTCTTTAGCCTCTTTGGCCTGCTCGCCCTTCTTCACCTTTTCCACGTCAATGATCAGATTCTTTTCTTCTTTTGAAATATTATAGTTGGTCATTTGAAGGAGACCGATTTCAATTCTTCCTTTGTCATCATATTGTGTGGTCAGTATTTCTCCGATCGTTCCGTTATCGATTTTGAGAGGGCTCTTGATTTGTCTTAAATCGATGTCTGGGACGTCAATCGCAATCCTGAGAGGGTCGGACAACAATTTGTAAAAAGGGGAAGCGATGGGCTCAGACCCTTCAATTTGGATTTTTGTATAATTTTCTTCTTCAACAAAGGTTATCTTCTGGATAGTAGAGACTTTGGTAACAGGGGCCGAGGTATCCGGTTTGGGTGTTTGAACCGAGGCGTTTTCCGTCGCACAACCCGTTATCAAGAACAAAAGAATAACCCCAAGAGTCGTTATTAGGATCTGAGAACGTTTCATGATTCTCCTCCTTCTTCAGCCTTGTGAAGAAATAGTGAAATCTCGCTCGTTTTTGTTTGGCCGAAAATATCCTGATAGACCTCCTCAACGATCACTTTATCCTTCAGGATTTTGGTGACCTTTCCATCATTTTTCCCAACCCACGTCCCTTTCTTTAAAACGTACCCTTTCCCCGTGGCATCTTCGACAAGGGCGACATTCCCGTAAGAAGTGGAAATGATAGCCACGAGCTTCAACTGGCTGATATCAAATTTCTGCAAAGGGGTGGCGGCCTTCCTCAACCCCTCCCTCGAGGCTAATTGGATGAAAGGTTTGAAAGGGTCCGGTTTTCCTATGGGGTTATAGGAATACTCTGCTTCTTCCTTTTTCTCCGGCTCCTTTGTCTCAGCCAATTTAGGCGGCCCTTCCTTCTTCTTCTCCGCAGCGAGAGACTTCGCTTTTGTAGGGAGAGAAGGCGCAGGCGTTCCCCCTCCTCCGCATCCTCCTAGCAAAAAGAGCAAGGCGATCGATAAGGTGATGCACCCATGGCCCATTTTATTTCCTTCTGGTTTCATCCTCTATTCCTTTCGAGCGGGTTTTTTCTCATTTTTCTTTTCCTCGCTCTTCTTCTCGATGAAACGGTACGTATTGATCATACACGATGTCTTTAACAGGATTTGAGTCTCGTCTTTCCCCCTCATCTCTTTAATGTCTTTCGCCTTCGTCATGTTGAAATCGACAACGTTAATAATTCTTGGGAGCTTACTCACCTTATCGAAGAAAATTCCTACATTATGGTAGTTTCCCAGTGCGACCAGCTCGATAGGAACCTTGGCATAAAATTGTTGAGGCTCTTCAGACTTAGGTCTAAAAAGGGTGAATTCAAGATTCGACTCTTTCCCGAGACTGGATATGGTTTTTAGTATTTCCGGAATCTCCTTCTCGTTTGGCAGTTGTGTCAAGGCACTCTTCAGCTCTTCATTTAGCTTCTCAACCTGTGCCTTAAACTTCTCGAGATCCCTTGCGATGGCTTTACTGCTGCTTAATTCACTCTCTAATTTGCTCAACTTACTCTGCGCCGCACTGAGGTCATCCCGCACGGGGAGGAAAATGAAATATAGATACAGGCCCGCTATGGCACATAAAATGACCGCCAATATTAGCACCTTCTTGGGTGTCGGGAGTTTTAAGATAGAATCCATTGTCAGTGCCATTTGATCCCCTCTCTTTACGTTAAAATGATCTCGCATGAAAGAATGAATTTTCTCAACTTAACCTTGCTCTGTTCAACCTGTTCACTCACCACCAGGTCGACGTTCTTAAAAAGCTTCGATTTCCGAAGGCTGGTCATGAAATTGGCGATCGTCTCGTCATCCAGAGCGATCCCCTCCATTCCTAACTTCGCTCCATCTTTCTTCAGAGATTCGAGCTGAAGTTTCTCCGGCTTATCGATACTCAATTCATCTAAAAGCCTCGCAGCGCTCGCCTTCTCTTTTCTTAAGTCGTTGATAGTTTTAAGCCTATTTTGCAACATTTGCTGCTCTTCCTTCTTTTTTTCAACTTCCGTGGTCAATGATTTGTAGTACGCGATATCATTTTCTGTTTTGACTATCCGCGCTGCGACATCTTCCTTTTGCTTGCTCAGTCCCCACTGGAAAAAGATGAGGGCTCCCAGTAAAAGGACGACAGAAACAATGAGAACAATAAATTCCTTTCCCAAGGCAGCCCTTTTCTTCTCTTTTCTTGCCAGAAGTAAATTAATCTTGATCATCGATCCCCTACCTTTCTTGAGGCAAGACCCACTCCGACGGCCATGATCGGCCCAATTTCTCTTAAATATTCCAGATCGAAATCTCCACCACTGTAATCTATCTTTTTGAATGGGTTAACGACTTCAACCGGTATCCCAATCTGTTGTTGCAGAATGCTATCGAAATCTTTGATCTTCGATCCTCCCCCGCTCAAATATAGCTTACCGATCTTTTCATAAGTAGTGGTGGACTGAAAGAAATCCAAAGAATTTCCTATTTCGGCGGCCAATGACTCGGACGCTGTTTTCAATACGTTTTGAACAATCGGCTGGGAGGTCACATCGATCTTGGTCCCCACTTTGATTTTTTCGGCCTCCTCATGGTCGGCATGCATTTGCCTTTGAATTTCTTCTGTAATTTGATTCCCTCCCTTAAAAATATCTCTGGTAAAGGCAGAGGTGTTGTTCTTAATGATGTCAATGTTGGTGACGGTTGCCCCCACATTAGCGACCGCAACGGTCATCTCTTCTCCTGTCTCATAATTGATGGCTAACATGTTTTCCAGGGCGAAAGAATCCAAATCGATGATGACAGGGTTTAATCCAGATTCCATGATGACAGAAATATAATCGTTGATAATATCCTTCTTGGCTGCCACCAAAACAACATCCATGGCTTCCGGGTTTTCCGGCGTCGTCCCCAATATTTGAAAATCGATATTCACGTCATTGATATCAAATGGAATGTATCTCTCAGCTTCCCACTGAATCGATTCTTCCAGCTCGGCTTCCGTCATAAGGGGCAAGGAAATTTTTTTGACGATGACAGAATGACCGGAAACAGAGGTTACCGCATCTTTCAATTTTGTCTTAGAAGTGGCGATCACATCCCGTATCGTATCGATAATCGTGGCCGAGTCCATCAGGGCTCCATCGACAATTGCTTCCGGTGGCAGAGGAGAGATTGCCAAATTTTGTAACTTATACCCGTTCTTGCCCTCTTTTAACTCCACCAGTTTAACTGAACTGCTTCCGATATCTAAGCCAATAACATCCTTCTTTTTACCCAACATCATCTTTTCCCCTCACTTTTCCATGTAATAAGACAGCATAAATTATTAACAAATTTTCCAAAAAGTCAAGCAAATTATTTCAGTATCTCAAAAAATTCTTCCAGGTACCCAATCAAACTTAACAAATCATTTTAGAATTCATCAGTAACCCCTGAATACTTAATTTCAATTCTCTGCGAGGCTATACTTCTTAATCTTTGCCCTCAGGGTGGCCCGAGAAATACCCAGAGATTTTGATGCCTTCGATTTATTCCATTCCAATTTCTTCAGCACGTTCCCAAGATGCACCCTTTCCATATTGTCTAAGGACATATCGAAAGGTATTTCAGATGCTTCAGGTTCTGTAATGGCATGAACCATTTTCCCAGTTTGTTTCAATTCAAATGGAATATGTTTAGGAGTGATAAGCTCTCGATCCGTTAGGATCATTGCCCTTTCAATCACATTTCGTAATTCCCTCACGTTCCCTGGCCAAGAATATTGAACCAACAGTTTCTTCGCCTCCTCGGAAAAACCCTTAATGTTTTTGTTATACTCCCTATTATTTTCCTCGATAAATAAATTTGAAAGCAATAAAATATCTTCTGGTCTGTCGCGAAGTGGAGGCATCTCCACCACCATTACCTTCAATCGGTAATATAAGTCCTTTCGAAAAAAACCCTCCTTTACCATCGTCTCTAAATCTTTGTTGGTGGCTGCAATGACGCGGATGTCGACCTTGATCTCCCTCTCCCCTCCCACCCTCATAAACGTCTGATTTTCAAGGACCCTGAGGATTTTGGATTGTAAGAAAGGGTTCATATCTCCAATTTCGTCTAAGAAGACCGTGCCGCCATCGGCTAACTCAAAAAGGCCCTTCTTTGTGTTCTTCGCGTCTGTAAAAGCGCCCTTCTCATATCCAAAAAGTTCTGATTCCAATAAAGAATCGGGTATTGCACTGCAATTGATTTTCATCAATGGTTTGTCATTTCGTTGGCTGCCATAGTGAAGGGCATTCGCGGCCAATTCCTTCCCCGTGCCACTTTCGCCCTGAATCAACACAGAGGTTTTATGAGTTTTGCCAATCATTCCGATCAATTCTTTAACATAATGAATTTGAGGACTGACCCCGTAAATATGACTGTTCTGGTATTTCTCCTTTTGCTCTCGATGAAGTCTTCGCACTTCATTGATTAAACTTTTGGTCTCTAACCCTTTCTCGATGAGTAGTTTTAATTCCTCCAATTCAAAGGGTTTATTGATATAATCGTAAGCCCCGGATTTCATGGCCGAAACTGCCGTCTGGACGTCAGAAAAAGCAGTCATCATGATGACCAAGATCTCGGTATCAAATTCCTTAATTTTTTTTAGGACCTCTAAGCCATCTATGTCGGGAAGCCTCATGTCCAGGAGAATGAGGTCAATGACATTCTTTTTGGCCATAGAAAGGGCACCACTTCCCGAACCGACGGAAAAGACCTCATATCCTCTCTTTTTCAAAACGTCAGAGAGCGTCTCTTGCATCACCCCGTCGTCGTCTACGATAAGGATGGAAGGTTTCATCAGTTCTCCAATGTCTCGGGTAAATTAATGATGAAAGAGGTACCCTTCTCCCATTGACTCTCCACCTTGATGGTTCCCCCGTGTTTCTTAATAATCTGATAGGTGATGGAAAGGCCCAACCCGATTCCCTTAGGTTTTGTGGTAAAAAAAGGGTCGAAAATTTTATGAACAATGTGTGAGGGGATGCCTCTTCCGGTATCCGAAATCAAAACCTTGACAAAATTTTGCCTAACTCCCTTCAAGGAGTTTGAGATCATTGGACTGGCTTGGATTTTGAGCTCACCCCCGGTAGGCATGGCTTGAATCGCATTCAAAAAAAGATTGAGAAAAACTTGATGCATTTGGGTCTTATCGACCTTGATCCTTGGAAGCTGGGGATGATAGGATTCAACAAAGCGAATCCCTTTGTCGGCGATTTCTTTAATAAGGAACGGAATGATTTCATTGATAATGTCCTTGATATGGCAATGAACCAGAGTGAGATTCTGTGGCTTCGCAAAGGAAAAAAAGGTTTTAAGGAGGTCATTGAGCCGATCGATTTCTTTAGTGATTCGGTGTAAATATTCTCTTCTTGAGTCGTCTCCCGACATCTCCTCGCCAAGGGCTTGGGCGGTTGTCTTAATTCCGGCGAGGGGATTCCGTATTTCATGGGCAATGCCAGAGGCAAGTTTTCCCAACGAGATAAGTCTATCCATTCTCAAAATCTCTTCTTGGATCTTGTAAATGTTCGTCAAATCCCGAAACACGACGATCTTCCCTATTCTTTCTCCCCGGATACTTAAATGGCTATTGATGGTAAAACCGACCGGAAATTCAGAATGGTCCTTCTTTGTCATCCATCCCTCTTTCCTGGTGTCCAGGTCATCCGGATTATTAAGAAAAGAAGGAGCCGCGCTTTGTTTTTCTTTCAAACTGAAAATGCTAAAGGGTTGGCCCATCAATTCCTCTATGGTATACCCCAAGATCCTTTCCCCCGCCTTGTTGATATAAGTGATGGTATCGTTCATCTCCGTAATAATGATTCCGCTTCCAATACTCTGGATAATACTTTCTGTAAAATTCTTTACATCCACCAGCTCCCGCGTTAGGTGCTGGATGATTTCTTCCTTTTCGGCAACCTTTTCTTCGATTTCATTGGCTGAAATATTTTGGTCCATAAGAAAATCTAAGCCTTAAAATCTTTTTAAGTCTAAGATAGGAATCTCCACCGATTGCTCTTGGTACGTGTAATGAACCACCCCTGAGAAATACTCCCCGACCCCCTTTTTTTCCTCAAAGAGGGCGGACAGCTTGTTCAGTACTTGATCGACCATCAACCCTTTGTATTCTCCGTTATCTTTGACGGTGAGTATTCTTATCTCCTCAGAACGCCCTCCTCCTACGATCGAAAACATTTTCTTCAAATCGATCATCTTCACTTCAAAATCTCTCAACCGGATTTTTTGCTGGTTTGGGTATTTCTCTAGAAAGGTAGCTGGAACCCTGAACACTTTAAAGACCTTTTTGCTTTCCACCCCAAACAATTTTTTGTCCAGCTTAAAAATCGTTACATCGACGGGTTTGGAGCTAGGCTGCACGGATGGTGACGGCGGTCTTTGAGCGCTCTCCTCGATGTTGGTTATCTGTTGTTTCATCGTTCTAAACAGTTCCTCCACCTTTTCCATGAAGGTATTCATCCTGTTCGACATGTCTTCGATTTTCGTTTCTCCGGGGACGGGTGGCTCTGCTCCTTCGGCTCCCTCTGCTTTGCCAGAGGGAGGTTGAACGATCTTGGTTTCTTTCATCCCTTCCAAGCAGGCAAATCTCGCTTCGATCCCATGGTGAGCCAGCTGTTTATAAATAGTAATTTCTCCCTCCGTTTCTTTTCTCATGAGGAGCTTTAACGTTTCTTTCGAATCCAACAGGAATTTGATCCATGGGGGTCGAATACTTTCTTCATTTCTAATCATGCAGCTTACGACGTTCTCCATATAACTCAAAATCGATGCGATATCGGGCTTCTGCTTCAGCAGTTCGCGTAAGGCAACGACTTCTTCTCTTGTCTTCTTAAGTTTCTCCTCTGTAATCTCCCACTCTAACGAGAGAAGCTGGGCTTCCATGTTCTCAACGGATTTAGAGATCGGGACGGGGGCAGAAGGAGGGCGGGGAGGATTGCCGAGGTTGAAACTTTTCTCTGGCTCAAATTCATGAGAGGGCTCCAAGAGAGAGGTTTTTATCGAAGGTTCTAAGACCGGGGGTTTCAAAGAGGGCTCTAAAATAGTAGACTCCATAAAAGGCTCTTCGACCGGGGTCTTCATGGGAGGCTTTAAAGAGGGGGGCTGCATGAAAGGTTCTAATGTAGGGGGCTTCAGAGAAGGCTCCGGAGCAGGTGATTTTATGGAGGGCTCTGGAAGGGGGGACGACAGAGAGGGTTCCAAAGGTGGAGGTTCCTTTGAAAAGGCTTTCGCCGTGCCTCCCTTATTCTCTACAAAGAGCCGATCTACGGCATCATCAATCTCTTCTTCGAGACCCTTAAATTCTTCTTCTTCCGTCATCTTATCCATCTGCTCTTTTTCCTCTTTATCACTTCTGTTGCTTGTCCATTAACATCACTTTTCTGCTGACGTCTTTCACGACTAATTTGCTGATCTCTCTCAGGGTTTCGAAGACTCCGCTTCCTTTCAAAGCGCTCGCCGGATGGGACGGCACCTTCAACATCGAATTGAGATCCTTCTCTAAAATGTCCATGGGAAGAAGCTCAGAATCCGTCCCGTCCAAATCGCGCTTATTATATTGAATGACCAGCGGAATGCTCCTAATGCTGACGCCCTTCTCCGCCAGGTTCTTGGCCAAATTGATAAGGCTTTCGATATTCTTTTTCCTCTGCACTTTTAACGAATCGGCAATGAAGACAACCCCATCCACTCCCTTCAGAACTAATTTTCTCGTCGCGTCATAATGAACCTGCCCCGGAACGGTATAAAGCTGAACCCTTATGTCGAATCCTCTGATTTTACCCAAGCTTAAAGACAGAAAGTCAAAGAAGAGGGTCCGATCCCCTTTGGTGTCGATCGATACCATTTTACCTTTGATATCTTCCATCGTTCGACCGTAAATATATTGTAGATTCGTGGTCTTTCCACAGAACCCTGCGCCGTAGTAAACAATTTTGCATTGAATCTCATCTTTACTGAAATTTATGAAAGGCATTAAAGTCTATTCCCCTGTTTAAGAAGATCGAATTGGCTCACCGGGTTTTAACCTTCCTTTTTCAAAGATGGATGAAAGAATTTTTGAGAGCTCATCAATGATCTTATTGATTTGTAAACGAATCAACCCAAGAGAGGTCTTGTCGTCAAAGAGCGTGACCATAATGACATGCTCGCCAATGGCCGAAAAATAGACATTTTCACATTTCCCCTTATGAAACAAAAGCGTGAATTCTTCTTCTCCCAACATCCGGGCGATTTCCGCAGTAGCTCCAAAGTTGGCCGCCGTGAGGGCAGAAAGGGATATGATGTCCAGCTCTGGTGTATTCCCTTCATGGGCAATCAGCTGACCCGATCGATCGATAAGCAGGACGGAATGCGCCATGGATGTAGACACCAGCTTATCTAAGCAGTCATTTATCTTTTTTATGTCCTTCTCTGTGATGACGATGTTCATAGGGACTAATTTTCCGCAAGTGCATCCATTCTCAGGCTGACTTACGATTTATCATCGTTTCGTCGCATAGCCTCAACCAGGAGATGCTCCCAATTTTGATAAATCGTCTGAATGGGAGGTGTCACACCGACATTTGAAACAAATTCCCCCTCCTGCCAGTCTAATATCTTGTAAAAGGCATCCGTCCCCTTTTGCTCACCACATTCGGCATGGATAATCTCTCCTTCGTTCAAATAGATGACTCCCTTTTCTCCGTCTCGTGTGATGATCAATGCGGTGGTTAATCGACTCAGGCAGTTGATTTGAATTATATCCGTGAGTTGGAGTCCAAACACCTTACCCCGAAATCCCTTTTTCTTCCCGATCAAATCGATAATAATTTTTCTCAGATCGGAAATCTCAAAAGGCTTTTCCACATAATAAAGGGACCCTCGCTGATTGGCCTCTTTCTGAACATCGGCTGACCCGTATGCGGTCATAATGATGACCTTGGTCTGAGGGTATTCTTTTTTTATCTTCACCAAGAGGTCTAACCCATTGATATCTGGCATTCTTATATCGGAGATGACCAAATCAATTTTATTCTTTTCCAGGAAATTCAGGGCCTCACCTCCATTATTTGCAATGAGCACCTCATAATTATCTTTATCTTTGGAAAGGCTTCTTGCCATACTCCAGGTTAAAGTTTCTTCATCGTCCACAATCAAAACCTTCTTTAGATTGTCTGCCATACTGTTGATGTCTCTTTTTCCGACTGTTCTGCGCAGATTCTGAAGTTTTTTCAATATCACAAGCAAAATAAGTACCAATCCATGATAAATAATGTTCCATTATTATAGCTAATTATTTCAACAAGTTATAATAATCATCGAATTCTGGCCATTGTAACAAAAATTACCAAAATGGTCAAAAATTGACCAATCGCAGACAATTCCAATCTTGTGCTTCTTGATCCGGTTAGGGTAGACCGGACGGCCGATTGCGAAAATCAGATAAGCAGCACCCGAAATGAGTCTCAACGATTTTCCCGAAAAATATTACTCCAGTAAAACCGTTCAAGAGGTCAGGGCGTTGCCCCACCCTGAATTGGGGGCCGATGCTCTCCATGCCTACCATTCTCAGCAAAAGAGACTCCCTACAGAGTCGAGTCACGGATGCGTAAAACCTGGAGCTCTTTTCAAACCTGTGCAGAATTCCGCCTGAGCCTGATGCCTCATTAATAAATGTTACCCGAAAGAAATGAAGAGAGAGGTATCGTGACCATAGGTTTTTGGGAACGTAAGATTTTAAAAATGGTATCAAGCTTATTTTCTATCGCTCTCCTCAACCTAAAAGGGTTAAGTGTTTCAAACTGCTCTTTAAGAGACCGTTTCACCGAAGCTGAGACAGAAGGTGATTCTAAGACTCTTTGATAAGGAGTCT
>Ga0208191_1000658_pt1 | contig 22660 bp, 17 predicted proteins | sample June2015DPH_13_5_FD_184709 | JGI IMG/M metagenome (GOLD analysis project Ga0208191, IMG submission 184709) | Peatland microbial communities from SPRUCE experiment site at the Marcell Experimental Forest, Minnesota, USA - June2015DPH_13_40... | ecosystem: Environmental > Terrestrial > Soil >... | reverse complement strand
TTCAAAAATCAAACAATGGCACCCCTTCACGCGCTGCTTGACGACTTCCGGAATATATCCGAGATCAGTGACCAGGCTAATTCGGATGCCCTGGGTATCAAACGTGAAGGCAACGGGATCTACCGCATCGTGCGGGATGGGGAAAGGCGTGACCTCAATGTCGCCGATGCTGAACTTTACACTGGCGGCGAAGTGTTCGAAACTTTGAATCCTGGTGTCCCAGCTCACGGCGTCGCGTGTGGGAGGGGAAATATAAATGGGCAGCTTCCCGTCACGCGCCAGCACATGCAAACCGTAGATGTGGTCGGTATGCTCGTGGGAAACGACCACGGCGTCCAGTCCATCGACAGGCTCGCCAATCGCCGCCAGTCGCGCGTACGTCTCCCTGCAGCTCAAGCCTGCGTCAATCAGCAGCCGCGTCTTTTCGGTCGCCAACAGGGTGCAGTTACCCTTGCTGCCGCTCCCCAGAACGCAGACGCGGACGCTCATCGGCCCTCCAACCAAGCAGAAGTGACGAGTGACGAGTGGCGAGTGACAAGCCAGAGCGTCGGTCTTATGACTTCCCTCTTCTCACACGGCATAAGCAAACGAGTTGTGCTACGAAGTCCGTCCATTTGAATTAATCGCAATTATAACTCCAAATAAACGTCGCATTGCCCGCTGAACAACCCCCTCACCCGGTCCTCCCGCAGAGCGGGACGGGACCACCCTCTCCCCAAGGGGGAGAGGGCGGTAGGAATCGGATCAACTCTCCCCTCTCCCCCTTGGGGGAGAGGGGGCCGGGGGTGAGGAGGTTACGATTCGAGAATGGAACGGTTATTACGTGACGACGCAGAACCTCCTCGTCGCCATGAGCCCACCGGGTTATCGCTCGGCAGTCACCCCTTGCTATTGGCTCTCACCCAACTCCCGAACCCAGATATTCCGGAAACGAACGGGGTAGTTGTGCTCTTGCAACCGCAACGGCATCCGCTCCGGGTGTGGCTGGTAAGGAGGCCGTTGCTTATGTGCAGTTGGGCCCGTCAGTTCGACGTGGTCCTGGACCAGAACAGCGTTGTGAAAGACCGTGATAAAAGCGGCGCGAAGGAGTTTCCCGTCTTTGTCAAAACGAGCATCGCGGAAGACGATATCGTAAGCCTGCGAATCATTGAAAAGCGGCGCCAGTGGGCTGGCGCAATTCTGAATTATGAATTCTGAATTGCTCTCCTCATTCACCTCACTGCCTTCTGACTTCTGAATCCCCACTTCTGCCCATGACCTGTAACTGCTTTTTCATACGCTGTCCATGGTCTGGCTTCAGCCCCCGACGGTTCGCATTCAGCCTTTGTAAGAAACGGCGCCAGGGAAAAGGTGTAGGCAGTAAACGGCAGGCTGTGAGCAATTCAGAATTCAGAATTATTCCACCTACCACCTACGACCTACTAACTACCTGTAGTTTCAACAACATTCCCGCATCGAATAGGTATCTCCTTTGTTTTCATAGACATTCCCGCTTCTGCCCCAGGTTTTCCACAGCGGTCCTTTGTTTTCAATAACATCCCCGCATCGTACTAGCATTTTTTAAAGTTACTACGGTCGTCTTCGAGAAGCGCAGGCAATGACGTATTGTCGGTTTGGGAAGACGGGGGGGGAAGTCATCTCTTAGGTCTCTACGCTCATGACAGAACAATCGAGCGTCATTAAGTAGCCTACTATATTAAGGGTAGGTTGTCAAGAGTTCTTTTCGACCCTTTTCGACCCTTTTCGACCCTTTTCGAGCCGTTCTGCGTCATCTGCGTAATCTGCGGATTTGTTTTTCCCCGCTTGTTATAATCCGCAGATTCCGCAGATGACACAGATTCTCTTTGTTTCCCACGTCGGTTTTGTTGCGAAAGGGGCACAGCATCCGGCTGGCGCTGGCAGGAGCGGATGCGAGTCTGTTCCAACGCTTTCCGGCGGAAGGGACGCCGACGTGGAACGTCTATCGGGAGGCGCAGCGGGCGTCGTTTGTGGAACTGCCTGGGAAGAGACACCTTCCCTGAAGAGCCCAACTCTGAGGCAATTCTGTTAACATGAGGGGCGTTATGGATGAGTCTGTCGGCGTGCAGCTTGAAACAGCGCCTTAGAATCGCGACAGCGATGAAACTTGAAGGCTTGCGGCGCATCGGATAACTGATGCTGTGGCATTCAAATCGATAACAAAACCTAGATTGCGAGGAGGAAGGTATGAGTTTCGGACAGGCGTTATTACCGGAGTTTGATCAGGAGATGGCGGGGGTAAGGCGGACGCTCGAGCGGGTGCCGGAGGAGAAATTCGACTGGCGACCACACCCGAAGTCGGGGACGATGGGCTGGCTGGCGTCGCACTTGGCGACGCTGCCGAGGTTCGCGGTGCAGACGATTGAGAAGGATTCGCTCGAGATTGCGCCCGGGGGCCAGCCACCCTCGGGACCGCCAAAGCTGAAGACGCGGCAGGAAGTGCTCGAGACGTTCGACAGGAACCGGAACGCGGCGCGGGCGGCCATTGCCGGCGCTTCGGATGAGCATCTGATGAAGACATGGACCTTGCTCTTCAACGGCAAAACCGTCTTCGCCTTGCCGAGGGCCGCCGTCCTGCGCGGCGCCTTCATGAACCATACCATCCATCATCGCGCCCAGCTTGGTGTCTACTTGCGGCTGAACGAGGTGCCGGTGCCTGCGCTCTACGGTCCTTCGGCGGATGAGCAATTTTCGGCCAGCAAGGATTCTTAGCGCCGTCTGAAATGCGGCGGAACCACGTGCGCGGTGGTGGCTGGAGCAAAGTCGATGGGCTGATCGTCTCGGTCCTCGACGCGCTCGAGGCCTGCTATCCGATGCTGCGCGGGCAACAAGAGTGCCGTTCGGTCACAGCTCGGGCCACACTCCGGTAAGCGCGTTTTACCAGGACTTGGGAACTTAAGAATGACGGCCGATTACCGTCGTCTCAGCCCGTGTTTCATTGTGCTGGTTCGAAAACTTGGCGTCGGGTTGCAATACCAGCGGCTGCGCGACTCAGCGCCGCGATCGGCGATGCGCGCCGGCACCCAGTCCGCCCAGATCAATTATCACCGCGAGCAGCAGCCACAAGAGATTGATTCCCGCCGTCGGCATGCCGCTGTTAAGTTCCCATGCGTATACGATCGTGGTGAGCGGCAGGAAAATGAAGCCGATTACCGGCAGCACCAGACCACCGTGGAATGCGCGCTGTAGGTAGGTCGAGAAGATCCACATCAACACGAGCGCGACGCGCGGAAACAGCATGACGACGAGCAGGAGGGCGCAAGGCACAGTCAATCTCCAGCCAACAACCGATGTGTTTTCATAAATGTCCTCTCTTCCTGAAGACTGCTTTATCATAGCAGATTAACAGTGACACTGACGTAAGATTTTTCATCGCCCGAGCTATACCCGAAACATGGCATGCCTGGAACCTGCCACGACCATCCGGCTGCGAGGTGGATGGCGACCGGAGGATTTCTCCCGGGTGTTTCAAGGGGGTGATCCTTGGTTGTCAGGTGGGAAGGGCCGATACCAACAGCTAAGCGCGCTCGGCTGGGATCACTTCCCAGAACCGGAGTTCGGAGGAGTGAGGCTGCATCGCGATCCAGGTGAGTTGTCAAGGCAAGACTCGTGCTTTACATTTGCGCTGGTTCCCGCCTTAATAGAGAGAATTGGCGACAATTGGAGCGAGCCATAATGTTAAAGAAAACGGCACGGCGGTTACTGTGGGTCCGATCAGGTTCCGCCGCAGCGTGGACGTCAACCGCTTTCATATTATCCTCCGTCGCGGCTGTCTCGAGTTGCGCGTCGTTTGCGGCGGATCAAATGATCAAAGCGGCAGTGGTCTCGACTACGCTTGAGTCTACCTCATTCCGGCGGTGGTCGCATGACCTTGGCTACCGGGAAACCCAACTCTATCCGCTGACTCTTGGCGCCTCAGGCTGTCCCTTCGTAGAAGTGGATGTTTCCGGTATCAAGCTCCCCCTGATGCTCGATTCAGGAACCGCCAGAGGCATTGTGATTACGAACCAAGCCCCTCCGAGTCCGCATCGCGTTGAGGAACGCATCGAGGAACTCAATGCCGACGGCAGCCACCGTGGCGAATCGTTTCGCATCCGGGTCGAAACGGTCTCCGTCCTCGGGGAAGTTTTCAAGAATGTCGCGGCAAGCCTGTCCGATTGGCAAATGTTCTCCTCCGAACCGTTCAATGGAACCGTGGGGCTCGACTTCTTCCTGGATCGGCGCCTGACTTTGGATTACCGATCACGGAGAGTGGGCGTGACCGCCTCACCTCTCCCGGAGAAACTCGGCCGCAAGCGTTATCTTTCCGTCGATCTCGTCGAGCCTCCGAAATCGCAGGGTCACATTCTGTATGCACGAGCCAGAGTAAACGGGCGTGAGGCGATCGTCTATTTCGATACAGGCTACAACGTGTCCTTCATCGACCCCGCCTTTGCTGAAGGCCTCGCTCGTGTCGAACGGCCTGGAAAATTCAAGGCTTTCCGTGAGCGAGTTCCGATGGAACTGGGCGGGCACACATTCATTCTTGACGACCTCCGCGAATCCCCGGTCCGTCGCGGAACCGGCTTTGGCTTGCCCGTCGCACTGGCGCTCGGCAGCGACGTGCTGTCCCGCTTCATCGTCACCATCGACATCCGCGTCAAGAAACTCATCCTCGCGGTGGCTGAGTAGCTGTTTTCTGCGGTTGCAATCTTCCGCCGGTTCATCTATCGTCATGCGCGCGCGGTCGGCGGTTTTCTTTTTGAGCGGGGGCGATCGCGACGAAGCTCGAATCGATCGCCCCACCCGATCGACTCATACGCAATGTCCGTCATTCGTGGAGGATAACCCCATTGCCTGTCATTCTGAGCCCGTTCGCTGTCATGCTGAGCGAAGCGAAGCATCTCGCTCTGCCGCTCAGGGTAAACTCCGCGAAGAATCCCGGCATTTTTTCGCACTGATTGAGCTTTCAAATGCAGGGATTCTTCGCTTCGCTCAGAATGACAGGCGGTGGCCTTTTCTTCCACGAAGGGCGAAGAACACGCGGGTGGCGCCGACATCGCCTTTTATGTCGGCGACCCTTAAGAGGCCAGGACAGGCCACGGACAGGACGCGGTGACAGGGATGTTGCGCGTGGTCGTGGGGCGCATACATGAAAGACACTGTATGCGCCACCCGCGCCGGTCGACTCAAATCACTGGGGGTGAGAATGAAAGGCCTGATTCGAATTATCGTGGCCGGAATCATCACGGTCATCCTGCCTGGCGTACATCCCGCGCAGGCCCAAATCTACAACCTGATGCCACAGCCGGCGGAATTTGCGCCGGGCTCCGGCCGGCTGGTGATCGACGGCAGCTTCCGAGTTGCGCTCGACGGCTACCGGGAGCCGCGTCTCGAGGCCGCGGCTGCCCGCCTGATTCGGCGCCTCTCCCAGCAGACCGCCATTCCCATGAGCGGCGCACTCGAGAAAGATCCCAGCCAAGCGATGCTGGTGATGCACTGCGATCATGCGGGTGAAGCAGTCCAGTCCGTGAAGGAAGATGAATCCTATCAACTTGAAGTCACGCCGCAACAGGCTCGCCTCACGGCTCCCACCCCGGTCGGCGTGCTGCGTGGAATCGAGACCTTCCTGCAGCTTGTCGACCTCAACGCGCAGGGATTCGGCGCGCCTGCCGTGCGCATCGTAGACCGCCCGCGTTTTCCCTGGCGCGGCTTGATGATTGATGTCTCGCGCCACTGGATTCCCGAGGAAGTTTTGAAGCGCAATATCGACGCCATGGCTGCGGTAAAGCTCAATGTGTTTCATTTTCACCTCACGGACGACCAGGGCTTTCGTATCGAGAGCAAGAAATATCCCAAGCTTCACGAACTGGGCTCGGACGGCCATTATTACACCCAGGCCCAGATCACCGAGTTGGTCGCCTACGCGCGTGACCGCGGCATTCGCGTCGTCCCGGAGATTGAGATGCCGGGCCACTCCACAAGTTGGTACGTAGGGTATCCGGAACTCGCGAGCGGCCCCGGCCTGTATCAGATCGAGCGCAAATGGGGCATCTTCGATCCCACCCTGGACCCGACCCGCGAAGAAACCTACACCTTTCTCGATGGCCTGATCGGCGAGATCGCCGCACTCTTTCCCGATGAGTACTTCCACGTCGGCGGTGACGAAGTCAACGGCAAGCAGTGGGACACCAACCCCCGGATCGTGGCTTTCAAAAAGGCACACGGGATGAAAGACAACGGCGACTTCCAGCTTTACTTCAATCGTCACCTGCTGCCCATTGTCCAAAAGCACGGCAAGAAAATGATTGGATGGGACGAGATTTTTCATCCCGACCTCCCCAAAGATATTGTTGTGCACTCCTGGCGCGGGCCGGAGTCTCTGGCCCAGACGGCGCGACTGGGTTACATGGGCATTCTCTCCAATGGCTATTACCTCGACTTCGCGTTGCCACCCGCAGACTACTACCGCGTCGATCCCCTGGCCGGCGCCGCCGCGAGCCTTACGCCCGAGCAGGCCTCGCGCATTCTGGGTGGCGAGGCTTGCATGTGGAGCGAGCTCGTAACGCCGGAAAATATCGACTCGCGCATCTGGCCCTCCACCGCCGCCATCGCCGAAAGGTTCTGGTCCCCCGAGGACGTGAAGGATGTGGATTCCATGTACCGACGGCTCGAAGTGGTCAGCCACGAACTCGACTGGGTGGGCGTGACGCATCACTCCAGCTACCCGCTGATGCTCACGCGCCTGGCGGGGATGCACTCACCGGGGGCGCTCAAAACGCTGGCTGACGTCGTGGAACCCGTCAAGCACTATGAACGCGAGGAGGTGCGCGAATACACTAGTTTGACGCCATACAATCGCCTGGTTGACACCGCGCGCCCGGAGAGTGAAAAGGCGCGGATTTTTGCCGGCATGGTAGATCATCTGAACGCCAATAAGGACGCAGTTCGCAAGCAACTCCTCACTTGGCGCGACAGTCGCGAGGAACTGCTCCCCCTCATGCAGCAGTCTGCGCTTCTCGAGGAAGATATTCCCTTGGCTGAAGACCTGTCCGCGGTGGCGCGCGCAGGGCTCGAGGCGTTGGATTACCTCGGCGCCGGCAAGCCCGCCCCTGAGTCTTGGGTCAAGGATCAGGTGATCCTGCTGAGCTTGGCAGCGAAACCCCGCGCGGAACTTCTGCTGATGATTGTGCCACCGGTCCGCAAGCTGGTCGAGGCGGCCCAGAAAGGTTCATATTAGGAAGGTGAAGTAAACCCTGTTGCCCCACGCCTGCGGACGGGAGGTGAAATGAGCGGGATCTGGTCCACTCGATGGATGTTGTGGGCTTTTCCGCCGGTGGCCATCTGGCGGCGATGGTGGGGACGCACTTCGACGCGGGCAAAGCCTCTCCCAGCGACGGCATCGACCGAGTGAGCTCGCGCCCGGGCTTTCTGGTTCTCATCTATCCCGTAATTACCTGTTCCGATCCCTTTCGCGGCTGGCGCCGACATCGCCTTTTATGTCAGCGACCCTTAAGAGGCCAGGACAGGCCACGGTGACAGGGATGTTGCGCGTGTTCGTGGGGCGCATACATGAAAGACAATGTATGCACCCGCGAAACCGAATTCGGCCGCTACCGGTGGGAGTCTGAGGTCCGCCACGGCCGTTTCATTTTCGCTTCGCGGCTGACGCCACCGATCAAAAATCTTGGGGAAGCTGTCCACCACTCGCCATCACTAAACTGGATAACGACTATACTCCTGCACAGCCTCATACATCGCCAAGATGTTCTCCACCGGCGCGCGCGCCTGAACATTGTGGACCGGAGCGAAGACGAAACCTCCTCCTGTACCGAACACCTTGATCCGCTGCCGGACCTCTTCACGAACCTGATTGGGCGTTCCGAAGGACAACGTCCGCTGGGTGTCCGCCCCACCACCCCAGAATGTCAACACGTCTCCAAACGCTTGCTTCAGTTCCACTGGGTCCATGCGCGCGGCGGAGGTCTGGACCGGGTTCAGAATGTCAAAACCCGCCTCAACGAAATCCGGCAGCAGGTCGCGCACCGAACCGCAGCAATGTGTAAAGGTCTTCCAAGAGGTGTGCCCATGGACCCAGTCATTAACGGCCTTGTTGAAGGGCTTGTAAAGCGCCCGGTAGGTTTGTGGTGAGATAAACGGTCCGTTTTGCATGCCAAAATCAGTGAAACTCGTTATCACTGCCGTAACGCGGTTCCCGACCACCTGCATAACTTTTTGCAAATTCGCCAAGCCGATTTCGCATTGCCGCTCGAAGATTTTGAGCAGGTGATCCCGACGAGTAATCGTACTCATTTGCCATTCTTCCACACTGCGGATCCCCTTGGGCTGCTTCAACGACGGTCCTGGGGTGGCGGAAAAGCTGCCAAAGGAGGTGCCACCGAAATCCGCCAGGATGGCCTTATCGGTTGTGGTATAGAGTCGCTCCGCCTCGTCCTTCAAGTACACGAGATCCTGGTCGGAGATGGGACCGAATTCTTCCAGGTTATCCTCGACGTTCAATGCAGCCTCGTCGATGGGGGCTTGCCGGACGATGGTGTCAAAGTAAAATCCGCCCTCTGGCATCCGACCGCTGGGCGGGGCAGATCGGTCGCCTCCCGGATAAAGGAGAATATTCCCGCTGGCATCGGGTTCCGTGTTAAAACCTTCCGGCACCAGGACCGGCGTTCCGCCAAAAGTGGTCCAGGGTTTCCATCCCTCGTTCCTGAACCCGAAGATGGTTACGGGCCCCGCCAGAGGAAGCACATCGACTTTAAGGGCATCCATCAAGTCAGGAGCGATCTCACCCAACATTTGGAACGGTTCGATAACCTTCACCGGGGTGCCCGGCGGGTCAAGTCCTAAAGCTTGGCGCAGGAGGTAGACACTGTCCACATGCATCCCCGTAATGTCGCTTCCGCCCAGATCTAAAGGGACCCGGTCAGCCTCCTCATGGCGCAAAGCCATCTTCACCCGTTCGCGCGAACTGATCATGTCTCTTTCTCCTGGGTGCAGGTTACAACAAGGAAGACCGCACAGTTGAGACCCTTCAATGGCAGGAGGGGAACTCAGTTTGGCTTATCAAACTGAGTGAGCCAGTTCTCGTTCATCTCCACGTGCTTGATCGAATACCTGCGGAATGTGTAGATGACGTGAATCTTCCCGTCCGAGGTTTGGTACACCGAAGGGTATGAATACTCCCCTGGGTTGGATTCAAGATGGAGCGGGCTGCTCCACGTTCTGCCCTCGTCGAGTGAACGTATAATATCCAAGGGGGTTCTTTCCGTTTCAGAGTTGTCAAAAGCCAGCAGGATATGCCCGTTGTGCAGGCGGCACATGCCTATCGCCGCATCAGGATTCTTCAAGCTCGTTGGCTTTGGAAGCGTCCATGTCTTCCCGCCGTCGTTCGACTCAGACTGAAGGATCCGCGGGTATTGACGCATGAAAGTCAACAAGGAAGCGTCAGCACGCTGGATGAGCGTTGGCTGCTCGCCCCCGGGCATGATGCCGCTGCGAATCCACGTGGCTCCATTATCCTTCGTCGCAAGGAAAAATGAGAGATCGGTGCCGTGGCCGTTTCGTTCATCACTGAGAGGCAGGAGGAGCGCTCCGTCAGATAAGGTTATGGGAAGATTGCGCGGCGCCCAGCCCAGGGTGTCGTGGTAGAAGAGCTTGTCTTCCGACCATGTCACGCCATTGTCAAGCGACAGCCGATACATCAACCGGCATTCGTCCCATCCTGTCCCGCGCGGCGTCGGCCGGCTTCGTTCATTGCGGGCCCAGACAATCCATATCCGCTTCAGACCGTCCACCAAGAGGACCCCATTCCCGGGAGGACGACCCGGGCTTTGAATCAGAACCTCCGGCGGAGTCCAGAAACGCGTCCCTTTTTTTCGCCGCGAGAGAAAGAACATTTGGTCATCCGAAGACTCGTAACTTCCCCCCCACCAGATGACGAGCAAATCTCCGTTGGGAGCTTCGGTGATACTGGAGCCATGGTGTGCCGGGAATCCGGGAATGGGGCCGAAAATCAACTCGGATGAGAATTCGATAGACGGATTCGATTTCTTCAACTCACGAGGGAGAGCTGGTTTGTCGATCGGGATCCCATCTGCAGGAACAAAAGGTGTAGCGATCGCTCGATGTGACATCAGCTCAGCCAGAGCTTTTGCTAATCCAAGCTTGCTGTCGGGCGAACCGATCATGCCCCTGTAGACAATCCTTCCGGTCTTATCCAGCAAAAAACTCTCGGGGGTAACGTGGACGTCGAACAGTCGAGCGACATGACCAGATGGGTCGCGATAAGGAGGAAAAGTAAACCCCCGCTCTTGGCAGTAAGCTCGTATCTCACGCCCACTTTCCTCTGGCTTCGAGAAGACCGCAACATACAGGAGCGGATGGTGTCCCGGGAATCCGGGGAGGTTCTGCCCTTCATATTTCGCATAGAGTGTATTGATGGCATCTGCTGCACGATCTGTTGCATCGTCACGGGTGGACAGAAATAAGACGACCGTCGCCTCGTATCGGGCGTAATCGTTCATGCGAATCTGCACACCCTCCGGAGTGAGCAGTTCCACGGGCCCAACTGTTTTTCCAGGTTCAACATCCGAACCTCTGCCGAAACCCGGGAAAACCATCGCCTGAGATCCGGCAAGGGCGGCCGTCAACATTACAAGATTCGTCAACGCCCGCAGCCATTTCATAGCCAGTCTCCTTCAGTGTGTGGCGGAGGCGGCACTCCTCAACCGACGGATACCGGGCTGACGACCGTCTCCGCAGCGATTTGCGCCTCCATCTTTGCAACATCGCGCCTCACGAAAGCGACAACCGCTGTTGTAAGAATAAGACTTGCTACAACATAGAGTGAAGCCGAAGCTGCAATGGCCCGGCTTAAACCTTCCCGCTGGGCCAGATAGCCAATCACTACAGGCGCGGTTCCGCCACCTACCAGCCATCCCATCATGTTCATGAAACCGGTCGCTGTTCCGCGTATTTGGGGATGAACAACATCGAAGACGGAAGCAAAGATGTTGGCTTCATACAGGCCCTTGGAGAGCCCCCACAATATCAGTGCTGCGGCAAGCGCACGCATTGAGCCGGTCAATGCACACCAGACCGCAAACGGTGCTTCCAGCAGAATCCCCACAGCCTGCACAATGATACGACCGCCCGGCGTCCGCTTGCGGAGAGAGTCGGCAAGCCAACCGCCCAGCGGCGAACCCACCATGCTGGCGATCTGGATGTAAGCCGTGGCCACCAGGCCGGCTCCTGCCAGGCTGAGGTGGAACTTGCCATAAAGAAAACTCGGCATCCAAGTAAACAGAACCATCGCCGTAAAGTTCTCGCACATGAAAGCAAGCATCAGCATAAGAACAGTTGGAGTGCGACAGATAACTTTCAGAAACTCGCTCATGGGTATCTTCCGCACTGGTACCGGCAGCACGCCAGCCTTCGCATTGCCGCGGTCAGCGGAACCGCGCGCAGGTTCCCGCAAGAACTTATTGAGGATCACCCCTAGGATTATGCCGCAGCTTCCGAAGACGACAAACGACGACCGCCACCCATAATGCTGTGCAATCAATCCAGAAAGGAACCCGCCGGCAATTATGCCAACGTAGACGCTTGCCTGATGGATTCCCATGGCTCGAGACCGAGTGGTTTTGCCGTGATAGTCGCCGAGCATGGACATCGAGGCAGGATAATACACGGTCTCGCCCAGTCCCTCCGCGCCACGGAAGAACAGCAACTGTCTGAAATTGCGAGAAAAGGCTGTAGCCACGCAGATCAGACTCCACGTCTGAAGGCCAGCCAGAATGGCCGTCTTTCGTCGGATGCGGTCTACCAGATTTCCTGCGAAAGGTGCGGATAGCCCATACACCCAAGCAAAGGAAGAGCCGAGCAATCCCAACTGAACAGGACTCAGGTGAAGGTCACGCTCAAGAAGGGGAAAGACCGAAAAGATCGCCTGCCGATCAGCGTAATTAAAGAAGGCAATCCACCACAACATTCCAACGACATACCATTTGTAGCGGTCATTCATGCGTGTTTATCCGGCTGCGACCTGTTTCGTGACGAGATCTAAGGGGTGTGAGTTTATCTCAGGATGCGCTCTGCTTCCATGTACAACTTCCGCCTGTCCACAAAGGCGACTTGATCGACGATCCAAGCCCTCATTCGCTGGCCCTCGTCGCTTTCTTGGGGCGCTGAGATGAACTCCAGGCTCACCCCCAATTCGTCTTCCAGCGCGGACGCGATGATGGGCCATGCCACACCAATGTCGCAGGTTACGGGGATGCTGCCTTCCAGCCGGGCAAAGCCGGACATCTCCATGCGAAAGGGGATGCCGGTCAGCTTGGTTTTGGGGAGTCCTTGATCTACAGCCCTCTGAACCTCCGAAGCCTCCCGCTCGTGTTTCCAGGCGGCCTCAAGGTTGGAATCCAAATCAATCCGGATCAGAGCCTTGTCTTCCAGGCTATAGGTGGGAAGATGGTTCCATGCGGTCCAGATGCCGTGCCCGGTATAGGTTTCGAACGGGCCGTCGTGAACCTCCTGCGTAAGAGCGATGGCGGATTCTATGATCACCGCCGCACTTTCCAAAACGCCGGCCACAAGACGAGCACGCCGAGTGATGGATATGGCGTCTCCGACGGCAAGTCCAACCGCGCCCCCACCCACAAGTTGGGGGATCGAGACTAGAACGGGCACACCACAGCGCGAGGCCGCGCCGATCATGGTTAGCGGGTCAGCGCCGAGCCCCGCTACGTATTCGGCGGTGGCGCCCAATCGTTTTGCGATCTCTTCCACTTCTCTTGCCAACCGCTCCGTGCGCAATCCCATGGGCCACGCCATGTTACCCGCGGCCTTGATAATAACCTCGCCCGGCGCGCCTTCCAGGCGCTCATAAAGGTCCCAGCCAGCGGTCAATTCCTTCCCAATTTGGGCGCGCTGTGAAGCCGAAAGCACTGTGATCTCGAAGACGCCGCCGCGGGGAAGTAACTGTTTGGAGAGGCCGATCTCGCCAGCGTCTTTGGCCTGGATTCTCTTGACCTTATCCAGCGCCCCTGCCATCTCGTGGGCAACAACAGCGGAACTGGTGATGATGCCGTCCACAATATTTTTTCGTATAAGCTCGGCAAGCAGTGTGGTGACGCCTTCGTGAAGGTTCGGGCCGCTGCCGGTGACGACGACTACAGAACCACCCTTACGTTTAGCTTCCACGATCTTTCTGATTGCTAAACCCAGGTTCTGACGCACCGGCTCCCGAAGAGAGGCGCGCCATTGATGGATACGCTCGCGATCTGGTTTCAACTCTTAACCCCCACTTCCTGGCGCATTGCCATGATGAGTCGAACCTTCTCGAGATCCGACGGTGTATCTACGGAGACGATCTCTTGCGTCCACTTTGTCTCCACAACGTGAATGGGTATTCCGTGCTCGAGCGCCCGCAACTGCTCGAGGCATTCTGCTCGTTCCAGCATCGTGGGAGGCAGTTTCGCCAAACGGAGCAGGCAGCTTTTTCGGTATGCGTAGATGCCCAGATGTTCGTAGACACAAAAGTCCTCGGGCCGCTGCCGAGGATAAGGCACCAGAGACCGTGAGAAATAGAGCGCTTTGCCCGAAAGGTCTTTGACGACCTTCACGACGGCAGGATCCTGATATGAGCACTCTTGAATCTTTCTCAGGACGGTCGACATCTGGGCGTTGCTATCCTTCTCGAGCGGCCGGAGGCACTCGTCAATGATCGACGAATCGAGCAGCGGCTCATCCCCTTGTATGTTTACCACCAGGTCGGCCTCGAGGTCTCGCACTGCTTCCGCGACTCTCTCTGTCCCGGAGGTGTGTGCCGGGTCGGTCATCACCGCGGTGCCCCCAAACCCTTCCACCACTTTCTGTATCCTTTCGTCATCAGTTGCCACAAGAACTTGGTCGAGACTGCGGGCTTTGCGAGCACACGCATATACATGCCAAATCATAGGCTTGCCGAGGATGTCTGCCAAGGGTTTACCTTCCAGCCGAGTGGACCCAAATCTGGCTGGTATTACTCCGAGTATGCGCATGATATTTCGGCCTCCCTAAGGTAAGAACTCATCGTGGAATTTCACTGGGATTAATCACAACGTGCTTGATCTGTTTTCGCTTCCAGGTGTACGTAATGTGGAGTCTTCCATCCCCGGACTGAATAATTGCAGGATAGGAGTATTCCCCCGGGGCATCCTCCAGGACATAAGGGAATCCCCAGGTATCGCCATCATCGTTGGACAGGGCCAGATTGAGAGGGCTGCGGTCGCGCTGGGTGTGGTTATAGACCAACGCTATTGTGCCGTCCTTCATGCGGACGGCGTCAATGCCACTGTCCGGGTTGGGGAGGGAAGTTGGCCGCGCCGGGGTCCACGTCTTTCCCCCGTCTGTTGATGTGGAGTCACAGATGAACCCAATGAGTTCGGTCGGTCGCAGCAGCATCCTGAGGTGTCCGGGCTTGCTTTCCCACAGGGTCGGCTGAATGACACCGTAGTTCACTCCGGGATAAACGATGGGGCCGTAGATCGTCCAGGTCTTTCCGCCATCTTCACTTCGCTCCACCCAGGACGCCCAACTCCAGTACGGCTGGCGGTGGCCCACGCCGCGCCTCATTCCAGCTTCCTTGGATGAGCCCGCGAGGATGTCCCCATTGGAGAGCAGGATAGGCTTGTTGCGGACCGGACCCAGAAGGCCTGCCGGCAAATAGGTAATGTCGCTCCAGATCTTCCCACCATCATCGGAAGTCCGGTAAGCACCTACCCACGACTCTTCATCGGGACCAACCTTGAAAAAGAGCCAGACGCGATCTTTGGCGTCACGGAACAAGACGGGGTTCCAGCAGGGGTCCTCCGTGAAGTTTGTCATCGCTGTGGGTGGAGTCCACGTTCCACTGCTGGGTTTTCGAGAGAGCCAGATCCTTACACTTTTGTCTCCCTCTCCCTGACCACCAAACCAAGCTGCCAGCAGGTCGCCGTTCGGCAGATCAACGATGGTCGAAGCATGACATTCTCGGAAAGGCGCTTTCTCGAAAATGAACTCCGCCACCTCGGTTTTGAGCTTGCCCTCCCCCCCAAACGCACTGGAGAAAGCCAGCAAGAGTAGGATCACCAGCCTGCTGTTCATAGAAGTACTCCTTCGGCAAACGTTTCCCTCGGACGCAAATTCGGGAAAGGAGGGCCGGCCGGAGGGCCGGCCCGATGCACAACGAGATCTCGTTACCAAACAAGCTTGAGAGCGAACTGGAGGACTCGCGGGTCGTATGCCGAAGTGATTTGCATAAACGTCGGGGAGTCTATGTACAGGTTCGGCGCCTGGAGGTTGACTCGGTTGAGAGCGTTAAACATCTCAAAGCGGAATTGCGCCGTCAGCTTCTCCTTAATTGGGAAATCTTTGTGAAGGCCAAGATCCGTCGAGGCGAAGCCAGGACCGAAGTAGGCGTTGCGACCCACATCCCCGAACGTCCCCGGCGCATTGGGTGCGAACGCCGCCGGGTTCAGCCACGCCGCGATCTGCTGGCCACGACTCCTCCCAGAGGGGAAGTAGGGGTTGCCGATAAGGTCAGGTCGATCCGAGCCGACGCCGCTCAGGGAGTTATCGACGTCGCTGTACACGGTGTTCACGAAGCCTGATCGAAGGGACACAATCCCCGACAGATTCCAGCCGCCCAACAGCGTCCGGGCGAACGGGCTGCCGTACTTGCCGGGAAGTGCCCACAATCCCGAAATCGAGGCAACCTGGGCGTGATCAAAGTCCGATAGCCCCCTGTCGAACATGCGGTTCCACGGGTCCGTCACGGTCTCGCCCGTCTCTTTGTTGTAGGAACTGGTGTCAAGACTCTTTGAAAAGGTATAGTTCGCCAGCACAGAGAAACCGTTACTGAAACGCCGCTCTGCGGTCAACTCAAGGGCGTTATAATTGGAGGTATCCCCCGGTTCGATGAGCGAGACACTGCTGAAGTTCGGGTACAAGGGCCGGCGTTCATTCGTGGTAGCCGTGGTTGCTCCCGGCGCGTAAATCGCCGGGTTCCCCTCTCTCAGGGACGCCAAGTGCGCTCCCTCTGAACCGGCATAGGCTGCTTTAACCACGAAGTCGCGCGCCACCTTCCGCTCGATGGACAGAGTCCACGCCTGCATCATGGCATTTCGCATTTGGGGTGTATAGGCGTAGGCCACATCCGGCAGATAGAACGCGGCGTTTGAGGAGGGATTCAAGTTTGCCGGGAACGGGTCTGTCGTTCCGGCATAGGGATTCATAAAACTGTTGGTGTCGTTTCCGTTGATCGTAACGACGGGGGCGAAAGGAGCTTCGGTGCCCTGGTTGTTTAGAGAAATCGTATTGGGACGATCGTAGAAGATTCCGCCGCCGGCTCGCACGCTAGTAGAGCCGTCTCCGAAAACGTCCCAGGCGAGTCCCACCCTTGGCCCGAAGTTTGTCCAGACCCTATTGAACCCACCGGATGGTACGCCGGGGTCGCCTGCAAACACGAGGTCCACCGGAGAATTGATGAACCGAGTCGATTGCTCGCCGGGGTGCCATACCACTACTTTCCCGTTCACGTCCGTATAGGGGAAGAACGGCTCCCACCGCAGACCGAGATCCAGAGTCAAACGCTTGCTCACGCGGTAGGAATCCATGACAAAAAAATCTACCATGTTAAACCTTGTGTTCCTATATTGCCCCGAGCCCTGGAGCAGGTTGGAGAACTTGCCCACAACAAAGTCCGCGAGAGAGTCGCCCGTGAAGGGAGCCCCACCGGAAAACGCGAAGTGTCCGTCCCCCTCCCAGGTGGAGGCAATCTTACCAGCACCATGTCCGTATTCTCCACCCATGCTGATCTGGTGCCTCCCGGCCATCCAGCGCAGCGTATCCGAACCCTGGATTTCGTCACGCGGGTACGTGTCCGTAGTGTTGGTGTCTATTGCGAAGTAGCCGTTTACCACTATATTGATCTCAGGATGCGGCTCGCTGTACATGTTTATGCCAAGATCGTGAAAACTCTTGGGATAAATGGGCGTGTTATTGTTGTTGGTGTGATTGTAGCTGAACGTCGCAGTATTCACCACCCGTGGGCCAAAAGTAAAGGTGTCGCTGCCGACGAAGCTCGTATTGTCCCAGACCTGTCCATAACTGTATGCGATTAGGTCGCCTGGCGCCTCAAAGGCCGGTTTGTTTGCGCGGGAAACCCAAAACCGCCCGCTGAGCCGGTTGTTCTGGCTCAACTGATGGTCGATCCTGACCAGCGTCTGGTTGTCATCCATGAGGCTCGGGAGGGCGTAGTCGATTGTGTTCTGGCCGGGCGGCGGGTTGGGCAAGTAATTGTGAAGAATGTATTGCGCCGCCGGGCTGAAGTCCGAGGCTGGAATCTGGTTGTTAGGATACACACCGCCCGTGAAGGGGTCGTTCAATTGCGTGCTCAGGGCCGAAAAGTCGCCGGCTTTCTCGGCCGCAGTAGGAACCACCTGCTCCACTGTGGTCGGCGCCTGATGATTGCGTGTTCCCTGAAAGGAGAAGAAGAAGAAGGTCCGGTCTTTCCCGTTATAAATGTGCGGCAGCCAAACCGGTCCGCCCAGGGTGACGCCGAACTGGTTACGCTTGAGACCGTCACTCTGCTTGCTTCCGTCAGGGAGCAGGGGAGCAAAGAAGTTGTCAGCATTGAGGTCGTTGTTCCGCAGGTATTCAAACGCACTGCCGTGCACCGCGTTCGTGCCCGATTTGGTCACGGCATTGACAATGGCGCCCAGGTTTCTTCCGTATTCCGCACTGAAATCATTGGTCTGGACGCTGAATTCTTGCAACGCGTCAGGGTTGGGCATCGGATTGGGCGCATTGCTGTAGTGGTCATTGTTCTGAGCGCCGTCCAGGATATAGTTGGTAGTGTTGGCGCGCCCCCCGTTGACTGAAACTGGCGTGACTCCTGGATACGTGGTATCGGACGTGACGTTGGAGTTGATGTCGTCGGATTCAACACCCGCCACCAGTTTCATGAGTTCGGTGGGATTTCGGCCGTCCAGGGGCAGATCTACGATGCGTCGCTGGTCGACCACCTCCTTGAGTGTGGCGTCCGTGGTGTCTACCGTTGAAAGACGCGCTGACACTTGCACAGTCTGCGTCGCCGAGGCAACAGAAAGGGCCAAGTCGACACGTGAGGTTTCGTTGACCTGCACGCGGATGTTAGTCACGACAAACTTCTTGAAACCAGTGGGTTCAGCGGATAGATCGTACACACCCACTGAAAGGTTGAGAATGGCGTAATGTCCAATTTCGTCGCTGGTCGCCGTATATCTCGCACTCGTGCCCTCGTTGGTTGCCGTAACCGTAACATTGGGCATGACCGCACCAGTCTGGTCCTTCACGATCCCATCGATGGAACCTGTCACGTCAGTGGCGTATGCACCTGTCAAGCACAGCATACCCACCGCGGCCAGGAAGACTCCGATTCGTTTATAACTGCACATAGAACCCTCCGGTTTTCCTGTTTGTAGATTTCACTGACTACTATTAGTTGTAGATTTCTGACAAATGCCAACACAGGTTGGCAACCAGTCTGACAGCCACTCGTGAAGCTCGGCAACCTGTTGCCTGCGAAGCGCAGAGAGCGGTAGAGCAAAATCGCCGGTCGGCAATCCACGCACCGCTAGCCCTACACGCACACCCCAAGGTATTGGCAGCCGCAAGACCTGCTCGATCATTTGATTTAGAAGCTTCTGCAAGTCCCAAGCTTGTTGACGGTTTCCGGCTTGAAAGCTCCGGAACAGCGACACGATCAGCTCTGGAACAAAACACGCTAGCCCTGAAATCGCCCCATCCCACCCCGTCGTAAGGGCTTCGAAGAGTACCCCGTCGTCGCCGACCATCAATGAGAAATCGCGATCCCGGCGCGCCTGCGCCAGCCTTAAGAGGTTTCTTCGGTCACCGCTGCTATCCTTGATCCCTATGAGGTTTTCTTCGGAGAGCAGAAGTTCGATGGCCGTCTCTGCATCCAAGGGATTTGTAAAGGAGGGGAGGTTGTATAGCAGGCAAGGAACCTTCAAAGCGCGACAAACGGTTTCGCAGTAAGCCTTGAGATCATGCTGTTCATAGCGGAAGAAATAGGGCATGGTAAGCAGCAAGGCATAACTACCACTGGCTGCTGCATGTTCGCCCAACCACAGCGTGCCTTGTAACGAAGATGTGCCAATGTTTGCCAAAACCTTGGCTTTGTTTTGCACTCTATGAACGGCGAGAGTGGTTAGCTCTTTTCTCTCTGCCAAATCGATATGAGGGTATTCTGCCGTACCCCCTCCCACCACCACACCATCGACTCCCCGCTCCAACACAAAGTCAATAACCCCTTCAAAGGTTTCATAGTCAACCTTGCCTTTCGGATCGAAGGGAGTCAAAAGAGCGGCATAGGAGCCTGAGAGTTTGTTGTTCAGCGTGGGACAAGTGAGCTTCTTGGGGGCCATTTCGATTGCAGTTTCTAACGTGTATTTGGACTGATGTCAACGAAATTATAACATACTTTCATCGTGCAAACACAATGCCCATAGACAAACGTACTTTCTACTATGTATTTGCGCTGATGTCAAGGAAATTCTAACATAATTTCACTGCGCAAACACAATTCCCAGCTACAAACGACAATACCGCCCACTAGCCTGGTCATTGTGTCACTTCTGCGGCGTGATTTCAGAGTGTCGTTCTTGGTGCTGAGGGGAGAGGAGAAGTTTGTGGAACGGGTGGGCAGTCTGATGTCGGTTGGCGCTCAGGGAGCGCTCGTCAATTTCATTTTTTCTGAGATCTTAGCCGCGGCAGTGCGTAGGGCGGCGATGACCTTTGTCGGGTCTTCGTACCTCGTCTTAGGCATCGAAACGCTGATCGCTCCGATGACATGCTTGTCTTCGCCATAGATAGGTGCCCCGAAACAGTAGCCGCCTTGCGCACTTTCCTCCGCGTCTACTGCGTAGCCGTTTTTTCGAACTCGATCAAACTCCTTGGCGAGTTCCACTCCGTCGGTAATCGTCCGGGGGGTAATGGGATGGTTGCCATATGCCAGTAACAATTTCTCGCGTCGCGATTCTGACTGAGCTGCGGTAATACACTTGCCGAGAGAACTGGCATGCGGGGGAATGATGCTCCCCACAATGTTACCCATCTGTACCTTTTCCGGACTCGGCGCCACCATTATCACTTCAATTCGGTTTGCAAACAGATAAGCAACGCTAACGGTTTCGCGGAACTCACGGTTGAGATCCTTGACGAAGGGGGAGGCCACCTGGACAAGTTCGTGGGGTGAACCGTCAGGAATCATCGAAGCAATCAGAGGTGAAAGAGTATAGCGATCACCACCAGCTTTCTCCAGGTATCCCATCGCTTCCAGGGTGTGCAGGACCCGAAAGACGGGACTCTTCGCCAGGTTGGTCATTGCAGTGAGCTGACTGAGTGATAGTGGTTCTGGGCTACGTTTGAATCCCCCCAGAATCCCCATGACGTTTTCGATGGCCCTGGAAACGTATCGTCGGCTATAGACATTGCCACTAGCCCGTCGCGTATCGTGCTTGGAACGTTCCATTTTCCGAATCATTCTGGCCCCTCTCAATTCAGCTCATTTAGGCCGCAATGGCCATTTCGCTATTCTCGAATGGGCACGAGTATACACCACACCGCCTTCTCTTGAACAGTTGCCGGGTTCTAGTGCCGGGTTCTAGCTTCGAGTTGCCAGCGAGGGAAGAGCACAGGACTTCCCCCAGCCGCCACACGTCTTTGCGGGCCGGGTCGTTAGCTCCCCAACCGTCGCCGACTCGGAAAGCGCCCCAAAGCCTTGCGGCTCCTCCTCTGACGCCGGCGGTCACTTGGGCTTTGAGTCAACTACGCGGAAAGCGAGCTTTGATTGAACCGCTGGGGGCATGGTTGTGCTGAAACAGCGTTCGGGTCCTCGAACCAGACTTCGGGACAGGAATGGGGTAAACGAGATATGCCGGAGGGTAATTTAGACGTAAGGTCAAAAGACCGCAGAAACAGTGCCGCGGTTCGCACGGCGCACGAGCAAAAAGAAGCCTGATTACACATTTTGGGCCTGCCGACCACGCGTCCAAGTGGCGAGGAATCGCGATATTCAGGTGGGAGCTTGGCCTAATACCCCCCAATGACCCATTCTCCGGCGAATCGTTTGGTGTACCTCGACTTGGCACGCACGCGGATTTTCTGCTAACCTTTCAAATGCTCAGACGTCTATATACTGCGAGGTCTAAGTATGCCGAAACCCGACTCTCTCCAAGGCTCGCTCGATCTGCTGGTGCTGAAGATTCTCTCGCGCCGGCCGCGCCTGCACGGCTACGCCATCATGACCGCGATCAAGGACATGTCCGGCGACGTGCTGCGTGCCGAGGAGGGTTCGCTCTATCCAGCGCTGCACCGGATGGAGGAAGCCGGCTGGATTCGCGCCGAGTGGATCACGAAAGACACCGGGCGGCGGGCACGCCTGTATGAACTGACGGTGGCGGGCAAGAAGCAGCTTGCCGCCGAAGAGTCGCGCTGGCAGGTAGTGACTTCAGCCGTAAATCGCGTTCTAAGGATGGCCTGATATGTCATTGTGGTCACGCATCGCAAACGTATTTCGCCCCGAGCGTTTAACCCGCGAGATTGACGAAGAGATCCAGTCGCACATCGAAGAAGCCATCGCGCAAGGCCGCGACCCAACCGAAGCGCGGCGAGCGTTCGGCTCCGCGCGGCGGCTGCGCGAAGAAAGCCGCGATGTCCGGCTCATCGCCTGGCTCGATTCGCTGCGCGCCGACGCGGTCTTCGGCTGGCGGCAGCTCATGAAGAGAAAGGTGACCTCCGCCGCGGCGAGGCCATCGACAGCATGGTATGCGGCGGATGCATTCTTTCCGGCGGTGTCGTGCGCAACTCCATTCTCGGCCGCGGCGTGCGCGTCCACGCCGGCGCCCTCGTGGAAGGCTGCGTCATCATGGACAACTGCGACATGGGCCGCCACGCCAAGGTGCGCCGCGCCATCCTGGATAAGAACGTCCGTGTTCCCGAAGGCGCCTTGATCGGCTACGATCTCGATGCCGACCGCGCGCGCGGATGGCCCATGACCGATTCCGGCATCGTCGTCATGGGCGGAGAACGCAGCACGGTGCCACTGGCGGCGCTGGTCGTCTGATGGAACAGTGAGAACCAGTATTCCCCGTCCTGAGCTTCGGCTCCTGTTCCCGCCACAGTTGCTTTTCTTACCATTTGAGCAATTCTGACCACCCCTCTGAGCGATTTTGAACTGCCTCGCGATTCACCTCCGTTTATAACGGTCGTGTAAGTCAGGATAGCCAACAGGGGTGGATTTGGGAGAATTCTATCGGTAACCGAAGTCATTTGGATCGTGCCCTGGAGCTGGGCCGTCAGCGGGCAGTTCTGGCGGTGACGCGGTGCGTCGACATGAACTGGTACCTGGAGGCCATGCAGATGGGCGCTGTGGACTACTTGGAGAAACCCCTCGCCGCGGGGGATTTGTTGCGGTTCATCGAAGACCACGTTCAGCTACCTTCTAGGTGAGAGGCGATGCGAAGCTCAAGGCAAGCTCCATGGATAAGCGACTACGATATGTATCTGCTGGAGGAAGGCACGCACTGCCGTGCCTACGAGAAGATGGGGGCACACCTCGGCGAGTTGG
>Ga0208191_1000646_pt1 | contig 22905 bp, 16 predicted proteins | sample June2015DPH_13_5_FD_184709 | JGI IMG/M metagenome (GOLD analysis project Ga0208191, IMG submission 184709) | Peatland microbial communities from SPRUCE experiment site at the Marcell Experimental Forest, Minnesota, USA - June2015DPH_13_40... | ecosystem: Environmental > Terrestrial > Soil >... | reverse complement strand
AACCGCGCCGCCCGCAAGCGTCGCTGCTCCAGTGCCTGAAAATCTCGCCGCACTCCCGCCGGATTTCCCATGGGCCGACGATAGCATACCCAGCTAGAAATGTCACTATATTATTCAACAATCAATAAGATGAAGCCTTGATCGACCTCGATGACTACACCGAAGTTCGATGTGGCTGTCGTCATTGAACTGGTCTGAATGGCCTATATGCCTCGACGACAATCCGGGGAATACGCTTTTTCACTGCCATCAGCAGCTACACATGGACTTTGGTTTTATGGCTGTGATGAAATATGCCTGAGGTAGTCATGCCAAACCTTTTGTTCAGCACGAACGCTCCACGCGCCACTATTCTCATCCGCCTGCTGGTAGGCGCCGTTTTTTTGTCAGAGGGTATTCAAAAGTTTCTCTTCCCTACGACCCTCGGTGTAGGACGCTTCACAAAAATTGGCATTCCGAATCCACAGTTCTTCGCGCCCTTTGTGGGTGTTGTTGAAATACTCTGTGGAACGCTTCTAATCATCGGTTTGTTGACACGACTGGCCACGATTCCGCTAATCATCGACATCAGCGTTGCCATAATCACGACCAAGATTCCCATGTTGTCTACGGCAGGCTTTTGGAGCACGGCGCATGAAGCGCGGACAGACTACTGCATGCTTCTCGGCTTGGTATTTCTCCTCCTAGTCGGAAGTGGACCTTGCTCGATTGATCGACGGGTAGGAACCTCCTAGCAAATCTTTCGACTTCGGAACGGGCGTTAAACTCGGCAATTCGCTGAATACAGCGGAGGTGTCTTGGGTTGGGATTTATAGCACCCAAGCTGCAGAAGAGCATTATGGCACGATAACCTTTCCTTGCGACCCACGCCTGATTTCCCGCTCGCGCAACCATGTGAAGATGACGGGGGTGACGATGAGCACATGCAGCAGAGAACTCACCATGCCACCCAGCACAGGTGTAGCGAGCGGCTTCATGACCTCCGCCCCGGTGCGGGTTGACCACATGATCGGCAAAAGACCAGCCACGATTGTCGAAACCGTCATCACCTTGGGCCGGAGACGGAGCAGTGCTCCCTCTATCACTGCCTCGCGGAGGCTCGCTACTGTTAGCATTCCCTCAGCAGTCTTCTTGCGAGCTACCGCCTCCTCCAGATAAATCACCATCACAACGCCAGTCTGTACTGCCGTGCCGAACAGAGCAATGAACCCCACCCACACGGCCACCGAGAAGTTGTAGCCCAGCAGCTTCAGCAGGAAGACCCCACCGCTCAGCGCGAAGGGCACCGCTAGAATGACGTGCGAGGCTTCCCGAAACGAATTGTAGGTCTTGTAAAGAAGCAGGAAGATAATCACAAACACAATCGGGATGACGAGTTGCAGGCGCTTCCGGGCGCTGATCTCGTTCTCATATTGGCCGCTCCACTCTATGTAGTAGCCCGGAGGCATTTTGACTTGACGAGCCACAGCACGTTGCGCTTCGGCCACGAAACCTCCCACGTCGCGACCGCGCACGTTCATCAACACGGTTCCGCGAAGCAGTCCGTTTTCGCTAGAGATCATGGTCGGCCCCATAACCAGCCGGATGTCGGCTAGCTCACCCAAAGGAATCTGGGCTCCGTTCGACGTCGCGACCAGCACCCTGGTCAGAGCTTCGGGGTCTTCTCGGAAATCCCGAGCATAGCGCACCCTCACTGGCAATCGCTGCCGTCCGTCAATCACGGTGGTGAGATTTTTGCCGCCAATTGCGGTTTCGATGACATCCTGCACCTCGCCGACGTTGATGCCGTAGCGGGCGGCAGCCTCGCGATTGGTCTTGATTTCAAGATAGGGAGCCCCGGTGATCCGTTCCGCATAGAGGTCTACCGCTCCCGGAATCTGATGTAAGACTCTTTCGATCTCCCCAGCCTTCTGCTCGATTGTGGCGAGATCGCTTCCGAAGACCTTGACTCCAACCTGGGTGCGGATGCCAGTGGAGAGCATGTCGATGCGGTTGCGGATTGGCTGCGTCCAGATGTTAGTCACGCCCGGCATCCGCAGTTTTTCATCAAGGCGTTGCAGGATCATCTCTTTGGTAGTCCCTGAGGGCCATTGATCCTTGGGCCTGAACACGATAACCGTTTCCGTCATGTTGATGGGTGCGGGGTCAATTGCGCTTTCCGCCCGTCCGATTTTCCCCACCACGCTCTCCACCAAGGGGTCTTGTGCGATGACCTTGTCCTGCCAGCGGAGAATTTCCGCAGCCTTCGTTAGCGAGATGCTCGGATCAGTGATCGGCATGAAAAGCGCAGTCTCTTCGTTCAGAGGCGGCATGAATTCGGAGCCGATTGTCGTTGCCAGCAGCACCGCGACGGCGAAAACAACTACTGCTGTGCTGAGAGTTACGATCCGGTGCCGAAGTGCCCACTTCAGGGTCGGACTATAGAGCGCCCGCAGCCCACGCATGAGGGGGTTATCTTCCTCGCGGTGCAACTTGCCTCGGATCAGGAAAGTGCACAGGACAGGGACTAGGGTGACGGCGATAAGAGTCGAACCCACCATCGCAAACGTCTTAGTGAAGGCCAACGGATGAAACAGCTTCCCTTCCATCCCCGTCAGTGCGAACACGGGCACAAAAGCCAAAATGATGATTGCCATCGCGAAAAAAATAGGACGCCCCACCAGCTTGGCTGCTTCCAAGGTGATCTGCTCGATGGCTGACCGATATTCACCGTGCGCTTCGTCGTATTGTTCGGCTCGGCGGAGGACGTTTTCCGTCATCACAATTCCTGCATCCACCAACACGCCGATGGCGATGGCAATTCCTCCAAGTGACATAATGTTCGATGAAATGCCCCCGTAGTGCATGAACAGGAAGGAGCAGAGCACCGCCAGCGGCAGCGGTAGGGTGACGATCAGAATGCTGCGGAAGTGCCACAAGAAGAGGACGTGCGCGAGAGTGACAAGGATGATCTCCTCGATCAGTGCCGTCTTGAGCGTATCGACCGAATGCAATATCAGAGTGCTGCGGTCGTAGAACGGAAAGATGTGAACACCTTTCGGGAGTCCGGGTTCTAGAGCTTTGATTTTCTGCTTAACTGTCTCGATGACTTCAAGCGCGTTGGCCCCGTTGCGAATCACCACCACGCCCCCGACTGCTTCTTTCCCCGCTTGGTCCAGCACGCCCCGGCGAAACTCGGGGCCAAGGTGCACGTCGGCAACATTGCGGACATATACGGGAGTACCCCCGCTGGCTGTGAGCACAATATTGTTGAGATCATCGGTGGACTGGATCAGCCCAACTCCACGTACCGCCTCCTCCGTGTCGTTGACCTCCAGAACCTTAGCGCCCACATTGGTGTTGCTTCGTTGTACCGCTCCGACAAGCGTGCTCAGGGGGATGTTGTAGCCCCGGAGTTTGGCGGGGTCTACGTCAATCTGGTATTGGCGCACCCAGCCCCCAATGCTGGCGACTTCGGCCACGCCGACGACGGAATTGAGTTGGTACTTGATGAACCAGTCCTGAAGTGAATGCAGCGTGCCACCGTCGTAGGGGCCTTCAACGGTGTACCAGAACACCTGACCCACGCCCGTGGCGTCTGGCCCGAGCACGGGCACGACTCCTTCCGGGAGAAAACTCGAAGCGAGGTTCATTCGCTCCAAGACTCGGGTGCGGGCAAAATAGAGGTCAACATCGTCCTGAAAGATGACGTTGATCATCGAAAAGCCAAACGCCGAGGAGGAGCGCACGTCCTTCACTCCCGCCAGCCCTTGCAGGTTGACGGTGAGAGGGTAGGTAATTTGATCCTCCACTTCCTGCGGGCTCCGCCCCGGCCAGTCCGTGTACACGATGACTTGGTTCTCGCTGAGATCGGGGATCGCGTCGATTGGCGTCTTCAGCAACGCCCAATAGCCCCACATTGCCAAGATCAGGTAGGCGATGAGGATGAGCGGGCGATTCTTGAGTGAGAATTCAATTATTCGGTTAATCATCGCGGTGTCTCCTCATTGCGCTACCAAGCGCGAGCGATAGGTTCCGATTAGCTGGCCATTTCGTCGCGCTTCGATCTCGACGTTCCATGAACCTGAGGTCGGAACCTTTACGGTGCCCGTGTAGTCAGACCCATTCCATGCGAGGTCAGCCGGAGAGCGCGTCTCGGGCATATTCATGGCGGGCATGGCAGGCATCACGAGTGCGACCTTCACCTCCGCGTCGGATATGGGCTTTCCCGACGCATCCAGCACCGTTACATGAACCGTGGTATAGGCCCCTCCCTTTGGCGAAGCGGGGTCGGCTCGGAACCCGAACCTCGTTGCCGCCGAGCCCGCCTCTTGCCCGGACTCGAACTGCTGCGACCCTCCGAACAATCCCGTCATGCCTCCGGTAATGCGCGTCTGCGAGTCGATCAAGAAGTTCCCCTGCGTGACGACACGATCTCCCTCCTTCAAGCCAGCAAGAATCGGGTAGTACTGGTCAGAAGGCGGGCCGAGACGTACTTCCGTGCCCTCGAAAATCCCGTTCTTTTTCGCGAGATAAACGATCTTGCGAGTGCCTGTATCGACTACCGCCGATCTGGGCACTGCGAGCACGTCGTTTCCTTCCGCCATTGCAAACTGGACTTGGACAAACATACCGGGGCGGAGGCGCATCTGCGGGTTGGGGGCCTGAATGCGAACCGAAGCCGTCCGTGTCTGCGCGTTGACCATCGGATCGATGAAGGCAACATGCCCGTGGATAACGCCGTTGGGCGCATCCCAACTGATTTCGGCAGCTTGACCTACCCGAACCGAGGCCATATCGGGCTGATATAGCTCCGCCTTCACCCACACCGTGCTCAGGTCGGAGAGCGTGTACAGTGATTCGCCCACGCTGACATACTGCCCTTCGGTTACTTTTCGTTCGGTCACAATGCCGCTGGAGGGCGAATAGATCGGCAGGTCAATTTGCGGCTTCGTGGAACTGGCAATCCCATCGATCTGCTGTGGAGTCAATCCCCAAAGTTCGAGCCGTCTGCGGCTGGCGGCGACTAGGTCTTCCGCGCCGGAGATTGCCTGTGACTCAGCGCCAGAGCCAAGGCGCTTGCGGTTTTCCAAGGCAAGCCTGTATTCCTCAGCCGTGCTGAAGATTTCCGGGCTGTAGATGAGGGCGATCTCCTGCCCCCGCCGCACTGGCTGTCCAGTGAAGTCCACGAACAGCTTGTCAATGCGTCCACTGACGCGGGCGCTGACAGACGTGAGTCCCGTTTCCGGCTGCTCAACCTGAGCAACGGTGCTTAAGGTTCTTCGGAGACTCCGGCGCTGAACCGCAACAGTCTGCACGCCGATCTGCTGCTGCTCCTGCCCGGTCAGTTGCACAGCGGACACGGTCTCTCCGCCTTCGGCCACATCAGACGGCGGGTCAGGTTCGCTTTGCTGTGTCCGTGCAGCGGTAGCCACATTGAGTTCGCCCGCTGCGCTGCCATTCAAATGACGGCTGATCGCGTAGAGCACGGCAGCCAAAAGCATTCCAAACAACATTCCAGTCATCACGAACTGCTTTTCGCGCTTGGTCATCGCGGCACCTCCAAGGACAAATGTGAAGCATCAGATTGGGGGTCTGGTTTCGACGGCGAAGTTAACTGCCGATTCAAGGGAGCGCCCGTTGCACGTTCAAGATCGGCCAGATTCGATTCCAGTTCCGAAGCAGAGCGGTAGTAAGCCAGTTCCACATCCAAGGTCGTGTTCTGGCTATCGAGAAGATTGAGAAAGTCCGTGCGATCTGCTTGATAGGCGCTCACCGCTGCCTTCAGAGAGGCTTCCGCCTGTGGGCGCAATGTATTTCGGTAGAGATCTGCGAGGCGCTTCGCGGACTGCGCCCCGATCAGTGCCTCCTGAATTTCTTGAAAGACCACCGACCGCTGGTAGTCGTATTCGGCCTGCTTCTCTGTTAATGTCGCCTGCGATTCCGCAATCTCGGCATCGTGACGGCCTCGGTTTAACCACGGCAGGGTGACGGAGAGTTCCGCCATGTAGGTGTTGCGGTATCGCGCACCGTCTGGCATCAGCATGTATCCCGCGCTTAGGTTGTAATCCGGCGAGTCGCCCTTTTCCGCGAGCTTCACCCGTGCCTCGCTTTGATGAATCGCCGAGGTCGCTGCCCCGAGTTCCGGTCTGTTGTTTAGGGCAATATGCTCAAGCTCCAAGAGTGATGGCAGAGTGTCGGGAGGCGTGTATTGTCCCTCGACCGCGATGGGCGATGCAGGATCGCGTCCCAGAAGCGTATTGAGACGCGAACTTGCCATGCTGCCTTCCTGCTGCAACATGACAAGGTGCTCGACCAGTTTCGTGAGGGCAATCTGTGCCTTGAGCACATCTTGTTGTGGCGCTTTTCCCACCACATACTTGATGCGAGCTTCCTCTAGTGCTTGGCGTGCGATTGCGGCCTGCTCGTCGTGGAGCAGCAATTCGTCCTGATTGCGGAGCAGGTCGTAGAACGCCTTTCGCACCCGAGCGCCGATTTCGAGCTTCTGGGCTTCCAATTCTGCGTTCGTAATTTCGGTTTGTTCCCCGGCAATTTCCACTCGCAACGCCCGCTTTCCCAACCCCGGCAGGGCTTGGTTGTACATGAACATGTGCTGGGTCAGGTTTAAGTCCCACGGACGCTGGAGTGGTGTGCCCCAGCCGCGATACATGAAAGCTGAGTCCTCACGCGACCCCGCAGTCCTAGTCTTTGCTTCGGCAATCGCGATTCGGCGGGACATGAGACGGATTTCAGGATTGTTGGCAAGGGCAGCAGTTTCCAGTTCGTCTAAGCTCATCGGCGGAGCGGAACTTCGAGGGTGCTGGTGCTCCTGCTTCAGCAGGTTTGCCATCCCTTCAAGAGGATCGGAACTGGAAGAATCCGCCGCATTTGCGAGCACGGACACCAGCAGACCCAAGAAAAGGATGAGAATCTTGATCGTTTTCATTAACTCCTCCGCAACAAGACAGACCTTCAGACACGCAGCCCTGTCAGACACGCACGCGCGTGCGCTCAGAGGACAAGGCACTGGGTAGGGGCGGCGGAAGCGGTCTAGATTCTCAGAATGGAAATAGACGAGAACTGCGGGTCAGGTGGTGGAGAATGCAGAGCGAGAGCTAACAGTTCTCGCGTTGTCACTGGGAGCGCAAGCGTTGCTTGGATGGCCGCGACCGCAATCGTCACGCGCCGGTTCGGAACCGAAACGCTTGGCTGCGTCAAGGCATCATGGCGACCGGGAGCTTGGCAGCACGAGTGGCTCGCAGGCATTGCGGTCTGCCCGCAGTGCTGGGCCATGTGATGGCAGCATTCCTGCTCGGCGGGAGTAAGCGTGACTCCGGGGAAAACACAGGCGACAGCCGGAGCCGCCACCCACAGCAGCGCGATGCTGACCAAAACAAGTGCTCGAACTCGGGGCACGCGAATCATTATACATTTCCATGATCCGATGTTCGAGAGCCAAGGGTCTGTGACCAGAGTCACACCTTACTGTGTCCGGGATAAGTTTGGGGGCACGGGCATGAGTGGTTCAAAACGTATACCCGCGTGACCACCCCCGAACGCGGCTTCCCGCTCATTAGTTTCATCCACTTGCGGCTCTGCGGAAAAACACCCTTTTTGGCCATTGGGGAAGCAACGGCTCAGGAGAGCATGAAAAAGCGGGACTTACTACCGGAACTGTTCTGTGCAACTCCTGATAACGCCGGGATCGTTGACTCCGTCGAAATTGAGCGGTCGCCTTTGTGGGTCAGTGAGCCACCCATCACAAGGCACCGAACAGGTCAGACAGAACCTCCCCTGCTTTGCCCAAATAGCATTCCGTGAACGAGGAATGCGTTCGCAGGCTTCTCTGGCCCGACGTAGATTGTCCGTGCACGACCAGCCACATGAGCAACAAAGCTGGCAGCGGGCTCGACCACGCCTGACGTTCCTGTGGCTACAAACAGGGTGCAGGCGTCCAGTGCGTCATAGATTCGATCTAAATCAAACGGCACTTCGCCGAACCAACAGATGTGGGGGCGAATCCGACCGCCGCATCCGCATCGGGGGACTTCGGCGGGCGGATCGTAGAGATTCGTGTCGTCAAATGGAGGGTGGCTGCAAGTGTCGCAACGGCTCTTGAAAAGCTCTCCGTGCATGTGGACAACGTTCCTCGAACCTGCCTGCTCGTGAAGGTTGTCCACGTTCTGGGTGCAAACAAAGAGGCGATCTTGCAGCGCGTTTTCAAGCTTCGCTAGGGCGAAGTGTGCTGGATTCGGTCTGGCTGCCGAAGCAACCCGCCGCCGCATGGAATAGAACTCCCACACCAGCCGGGGATCGCGGTGCCATGCCCCGGGCGATGCGACCTCCTCAATCCGGTAATTTCGCCAGAGGCCACCCGCACCACGGAAAGTTGGAATGCCGCTTTCCGCACTCACTCCTGCTCCGGCGAGAATGAAGACGCGGTCACTGCTCAAGACCACAACAGAGGAACCGTGGGACCCCAACGCGATCGTTTGCCCATTGTCTATGAAGCAGTACCGGTTTGGTTTTTCTGACGAAGAATAGAAATTTTTCTGGGAGACCAGCCTTGCGGCAATGAGAACGCTGGGAAAAGGTAAAGGCTGTGACATTGGTTATGCTCTAGCCATCAGCTCCTGCGAGGGAGCCAACAGCGTGGAGGCACGTACCGTCACAGCCCTTGATGCGATCACCGCTTTCGCGGTCCCAAACCCCAACTGCCCCTCGCAGGGCCGTCGGTTTTTTCAGGTCTGGCTGCCTGGCGGGTTGCCCCGCCCAGCTGATCACTCAGCCTACTTCGGACTGGCAAAAGTTTAATTAAGCCAACCCTTTCAGCCGTCGACGGAAGCCACCTTAGAGAGTTGCTTGAAGATTGTCAATGCCCTTTTTCGGTGCAATCAGCCGGTTGCGCTGGATCAAAATGCAGAAGCGCAACCCATTGAATTGTTGTTGCTTAGTGAATGGGAGATTAATTTCTTTCCATTTATCCACAGAAACGTCCACAGGTCGCTCGAAGGCGCGGGCAATTCCAAGGAATTTGTGGAGGAACCAGGTTAGCATCTTGACGCCGGGAAATAGGTCACGCATGGTTGTTAGCAACTCACCAACGCAATGTCAGATCTCGTGGCCTACGTCGATGGCGGCTCTCTCGGGAATCCCGGCCCGTCTGGTATTGGAGTGGTAATCGACGGCTCCACCGACGGCACAATCAGAATCGCCAAATGGATCGGGCGCCAGGACAATAATGTCGCCGAGTACATTGCTCTGCTGGAAGCGCTGCAATGTGCCCTGGGGCTTAAGGCCAAGGCACTTCACGTGTTTTCAGATTCCGAAGTAGTGGTCAAGCAGATGAGGGGCCAGTACAACTGCCGCAGCCCGCGGCTCTATTCCTTGAATTGGATCTGCCGGAAATTGGCCCGATCGCTCGATTTCTCTATCTCCCACGTCGGGCGAGAAAACAACCTTGAGGCTAATCGTCTGGCCACCTCGGCCGCCCGCGTTGGAGCGGGAAAGCCCATTCATCCTTCTTCTGGAACTCGGTTGACTTAGGAAAACCCACGGTCGTGCCGGGACAAAAAATTCAGGATCGACGAAGGCTCGGCGCGGTGCTGCGGCTCGCGCAGTCACCAACGAAGCGCTTGGTTCGTTCCTTGAACTTGAAGAAAATCTTCAGTTCGCGGTCGGGGATGTGCCACGGTCACAGGCCCTTATGACCCACATCACAGACCGGATGGTCATGCGACGGCAGAATCGGAAGACGACTTCGCAAACGACCATTTTTAAAACGACCACTTCGCAAAGGAGCAAGGCCATGGCCTCTACTGCCACCCCCATCAAGCCGGAACTGCTGCGGACGCTTCCTTCCGATGCCGCGCGCCAGATTCAATGGCGATTCGCCGACCGCTACGACCTGCAGATGCTGGTGCAGTCGGCACGATCGGTGGCCCGGGGTCCGGTGGCGCGACTGGTGGCCAATGGTGGCCGCAACTCGCATGATTGGACACCGGCCAAGGCCGAATTGCTGGAGGCGTTCGATTCGTCCGGAATCACGGGCGTCTTCATGGATCCCGAGCAGGGTGGATTCATCGCGGGCCCGAAAAACCTGGCGCTGGCGCTCGTAGCGTTTGAACTGGCATGGGTGGATGGCGGGGCCGCAACCGCCAGCCTGGCGGGCTGTCTGGCCTTGGCGCCGATTCACGAGCGAGGCACGCCAGAGCAGCAAACAAAGTACATGCAGTTGGCCGCACCGCCTCAGGCGGGAGAGGATCGCAAACCCTGGCGGGGAGCATTCTGTTTGACGGAGCCCATCCCTTATGTCGGCGTGGATACCGGCATGCTCAACGGAAAAATCCGCATCGCCGAGTGGAAGGAAGGAGAAGAGCCAACTCTGCAGGTGGAAAAGCGCGGCCGCTTCATCACCAATATTGGGTTTGCCAATTTTGTGACGGCGGCGGTGGATTCCGGCGACGATCGGATCAAGGGAAGCTGCATGGTGATCCTGGAAGAAGGAGATCCCGGCACATTTGATCGCGGCACGCCCACGCGCAAGCTCGTGCATCAGCTTTCTTCCACCGGCGATCCGATTTTCAGCTTGCGCATTCCGGCCAACCGCATTGTCGGCGGCTACGACGTGAAAGATGGTGTTATCGTGCCGCGCTACAACCATAGCGAGGTCATTGAAGCTGTGTTCCGCCGGACGCGCGTGACCGTGGGCATCATGACCGCGGCGAAATTGCTCTCCGCGGTCGAGCCGGTCATCCGGTATCAGCGCGGGCGGTTCCGTGGCGCGGAGACGGCGACGCCAGGATCAGTGCGCTATGAACTCGGGCTGCAGGCTCGCGAAGACGCGCTGCACCGGCTGGTGGACATCTGGGCGACCGGCGAGGCCAGCGCAGCGCTTGGATTTGCGGCGGCGCGGGCGTTTGATGAATTGGATCCGCTGGAGCGGGAGGCTGACAAACTGCTAGCTGCGCAGGGAGTTACTAGTGCCAAAGCGCGCGCGAAGCTGCAACGCGAAGCGTCGGAACGGGCGGCTGATCTGCTCCGCTTGCCGGCCGCTGATCCCAACCGAGCACAACTGGAATCGGATCCGTTCCTGCGTTTCGTTCTTTTGGACTCGCTGGCCGACGTCCTCTGCCCCGCAACCAAGCTGTGGAACACCGGTTGGGGCGCGCAGATGATGCGCGAAGCGGTCAGCCTGATGGGCGGGTACGGCATCACGGAAGACTGCCCGGGCTTCCTCGGCAACAAGTGGATGGATGCGCAACTGGAAGCAACCTACGAGGGACCCGAAGCTGTGCAACGGCGTCAACTCTCCATCACCATGATCAACCCGCTCTTTCGGGCCCAGTTCCAGGCCTGGATCAAGGAGATGCGCGGTATCGCTTCCGAGCGTCCCGGCACCGGCGCATGCACGTTGGCAACGGCCATGGGAATGTGGCTGTGGACGTTGGAGCGTTTGCAGAGCTCGACCGATGCTGACGGTGGCCGTCTGTACCAGAGCGCGCGTCAGGGTGTGACGTTCCCGCTGGCCGACGCGCTCTGCTGGCTGCTCGCGGCGCGCTGCCAGATTCTCGATACCATCGAACTGGAGCGGCGTGGACCCAGCGATCCCGCGGTTGCTGAAGGGCTGGCTGGCCTCGTGAATTTTATGACCGACCTGTGCCACGTGCAGTCGGCGCGGGCCAGTGGGGAAGTGGCCCGCATCTGCTCGGAGCTGGTCTTCGGATACAACCGTCACCCCGCGTGGGACGAAGCGGGATACCGGGGCTGCTACCAGCAGGACGAATTGGATTCCCTGGAGGGCATCATTCCGGGCATAGGTTCCTACGGCCTGGATGTGATCGGAAACGATGGTTCGCATCCTGGAAAAGCTGGTCCCTGTGCGAAGTGCAATGGCGCCGAGCAATTCCTCTCGCTGCAAACGAAGCTCGCCACCTGCCTCACGGGCTGTCGGCTATCGAAGGACCGGGCCGCCGAGGCGATTTCCAAGCTCATGATTCCGGAGGCGCTGGACTACCCCGCATGAGCGCCGATTCCTCAGAACCGTCCGCTGCCATCGATCTACAAAAGATCGAGCGGCAACAGATGACGGTCGACATCGCCTGCGTGGGCTTCGGTCCCGCGATGGGCGGCTTCCTGACGACGTTGAGCCGCGGCTTGCTGAATCCGGATGGCTCGGTGCGACTGGAGAGTGCAACGTCTCCCGGCTTGCCCTTGCAAGTGATCTGCTACGAGCGCGCCGACGGGCTGGGGTTTGGAGTCTCGGGCGCGGTCACGCGAGCCCGCGGGATACGCGGCAGTTTTCCCGGCGTGGATCTCACCGAGATTCCGATGTCGGCGGCCGTGAAGAAGGAAAAGCTCGTATATCTGCTCGATTCCACGCGGGCGAGCCGCCGCTCTTTCGCGTTCAAGGCTGCCGATCGCGTGCTGCGCTCCGTTGGTTTCGTGCTCGGGCTGAAGCATGAGGCGTTCGAACTGCCCTTCACTCCACCGTTCATGCGGAAACACGACGGCCTCGTGCTGTCACTTGGTCAGTTCAACCAGTGGGTCAGCGATCAAGTCGCAGCGTCCGGCGTGGTGCAAATCTGGCCGGGTATGCCTGTCGCCGAGCCACTGATTGAAGGAGACGCGGTTGCGGGTGTGCGGCTCGCCGATCAGGGGACCGATCTTCAGGGACGTCCGGAAACAGGTTTCACGCCTGGCATGGATCTGCGCGCTGCGCTGACCGTGGTGGGCGACGGTCCGGTGGGAGCGGTCGGGCGCAGGATCGACGCCGACGCGCACATCGGAATGCCGCCAGGCCACGGCTCCCGCGAATGGGCGCTCGGCATGAAGATGGTCGTCGAACTCCGCGAAGATAGTGGACTCGAACCCGGCACTGTCCTGCACACCATCGGGTTCCCCGAGCCGGAAATTTTCGGCTTTCTCTACGTTCATCCCGAAGGGCTGGCCTCGGTTGGCATCTTTGTTCCGTCCTGGTTCCGCAGTCCGGTCCGCACGGCATATCGTTACCTGCAGCACTTCATGCTTCATCCTTATCTGTGGCGTTATCTCAAGGGTGGAACCCTGAAGTCGTGGGGAGCCAAGTCGCTGCAGGAATCGGGCCGCCACGGCGAGCCATATCTCGCGGGCAACGGCTATGCCCGCATTGGGGAAGGGTCGGGAAGCACGAACGTGCTGGCGGGATCTGGAGTGGATGAAGCCTGGACCACAGGCGTGCAACTGGCGGAAGCGGTTATCGAACTCACCGGACAAAAGCGCGCTTTCACTCGCGAAAACCTTGAAGCAACCTACGTGCGCCGCCGCCGCGAGAGCTGGGTCGATGACGAGTCGAAGATCGCGGCCGACTCGCGCAATGGATTCCAGCAGGGCGTCATCACCGGAATGATCGGCATGGCAGTCGCGGGCTTGACCGGCGGCCGTGTCACGCCAGCCTCGCGTCCAGCGCCCAGTCAGGGGCCCTCGCTTGAGGATGCTTACGGATCGCGCATTTCGCCGGCCGAGCTGAAGCATATGCAGGAAGAATGCGCCGCCAAGGGCACTTCGCTGCACGACCGGATCATGGACCGCTGTGGTTGGCCGCAGATTCCGATGGATGGCAAGCTGCTTATCTCACACCAGCATGCTCTGCTCATGGGCGGAGGCGTGCAGGCATCGTCGGGCTATGCCAATCACGTGATCTTTCGTCGTCCGGAACTCTGCCGCGCCTGTGAAACCAAGTTGTGCGTGGAAATGTGCTCGGGGCAGGCCATCACCCGTGGCGAAGACGCAGTGCCCGCCTTCGATCGCGAGAAGTGCGTCTACTGTGGCGCGTGCCTGTGGAATTGCCAGGCCGATGCCGACGGTACGAAGGGAAATGTTGAATTCAAGGCCGGCGCGGGAGGATTGCACTCGACGCTGAACTGATTGCGAATGGAGAGCCGGGCGTCCCCGCCCGGCGGAACGGGCGAAGCGCCCGTTTCTCCATCGCTTATATCCTTAAGATTGTGAAAATGAGCGACCATGGATTACTAAATTGACAGGACTCGAATGACAAACGGATATCAAATTGTAGTCTGCGGCAGCGTTGTGCCCGACCCGCTGCAAACGCTGGAGCCGGTCCAGACCCCAACGGGTCCCGCGCTGAAGAACGAAATGATGCTTCCCGCCGTGCTGGATCCCTGGGCGGCTCATGCCCTGTATGAAGCCGCCGACTTGGCAACCAAGGCCGCGGGCAGCAAGGTCTGGCTGGTGAGCGTGGGACCAAAAGCAAAACTCCAGCAAGTGATGATGACGATTGCCCAGAGAGTGAGCTTTGAATTGGTTCCGGTCGATTCGAGCGCCAGCGGCTTTGCCGATGCGCATGCCACGGCCGCCCTCCTGGCGGAAACCATCCAGAGTATTCCCGGTCTTGATCGCTCGCGCTTGCTCGTATTCGGCGGTTGGGAGTCGGCTTCGCGAGGCGCAGGCGCCACCATGCAGTTGATTGGAGAGCGGCTTGAGATTCTCGACCAGTTTCAAGGCGTCGACCAGCTCAGTGTTCAAGCCGACGGTTCGTTCGAAGTTCTGGAGCGGATCGAGGCTGGGCGTCATCAGGTTTCGGTCTGCCCGGGTCCGCCGGCTTTGTTCGGCTGGGCAACCGGTAATCTGCCGGAGCCTCGCAACAATCCTCAGGTTGGGATGGCGAATATGCGCACAGTGATGCCCGCGCTGCAGCGGGCGAAGTCCGTGCCGCTGCCGGCTGGTGGGTTGCATTTCCTGAGCGCGAGCCCGCCGAAACAACAGCGTCAGACTCGTGTGGTCAAAGACCTGCCGGCTGAGCAGATCGCGCAAGAGATTGCGGAATGGATTGGCAAATAGTTTTCAAGACTTGTCATCCCGAGCGAAGCGACGGATCTGCAGTTTGTCGGCAAGCGAAGATCACCGGAGAGAAAGGCTCTGATGTCACAAAGCATTTTGTTCCTGGCTCATGTTTCGGAAGCTGGCAACACACTCCCCAAAATATCGTATGAGGTTCTGGGCGCTGCTTTGAAGTTGACGAAGCAGCTTGGCGCCCGCTTGACCATCGGTTTGATTGGTTCGGACGTGGCGGCTGCGGCGGACGCGGTTGCCGCCGCCGGAGCCGATCGAATTCTTGCGGTCGCTGGGCCTGATTTTGCCACCGCGCGCTACGCGAGCGATGCGGCGGCGGCGGAAGCACTCTGCCGGTCAGCGGGAGCCGAACTGATTCTCGCGCCCGGAACTTCACGGTTCATGCGCGTTCTGGCGGGAGTGGCATATCGTCTGAACGGATGTGTGGACACGCATGTCACCTCGCTGGAAGCCGTCAACGGCGAACTGTCCGCTACGCGCTGGTACTATCGCCAGCGGATCGAGGGAGTCATTCGCCGCGATGCGCAGCCTTGGATTGTGTTGCTCGAGTCCGGCTGCGAAGCGGCACGCACTGACACTGCATCGACTGACACTGCACGGCCCGGGGCACCCGGCGCAGCCAAGGTCGAAGAGATTCCGGTGACACTTCCGAAAACGGCCACAAGAACCGTCGTCACTGGCGTCCGCGCTCCGAAGAGCGACGCACAAACAATCCGGCCCGACGCCAACTTGCTGTTTGTCGCGGGCGCGGGCTGGACCAAGAAGCAGGCCGACGGAAAGCCCCATGTCGATCAAGCTGAAACGCTGATTCTTGACTTCCTTCGTGCCTCGGGCGCATCACTGGGCGGCAGCAAATCGCTGGTCGATCAAACCGGAGAGAGTCAGACGGTGCTGGGCTTCATGACACATCTGAACCAGGTCGGCCAGACCGGATCGACGCCGCGTCATCCCAAGGGTTTGTCCACGTGTTGCCATGGCGAGGAGCCCCATGTCGTGGGCTGGCGGTTCATCAATGAGCGCCGCGCGGTGAATCTCGACCCGAACTGCGGATGGGCACGGGGAAAGGCAGATGTGCTTTACGTAGCCGATGCGTTTGAAGTGCTGGCGAAATTGAACGCTCTCCTCGTCCAGAGAAGCCGAACCAGCCCCGAAGCAGTGGCTCAGGGAATTTGACCCACGCGGCTTGCGCGCATCTTTGATGGACCAGACGGCTTCCTTTGCAGATTTCAATTGACAGGGAATTCCCTCTGGGCGATCGTTACGGCCCAGTCACGAAAACGTGCAGCCGTGGGGGCCCGTATACTTCGTAATCTTCCGGGCATTCGGTTGTGATTCCCCGAGCTTCAGTAAAACTTCCCGTGAAGACCGAAAAGACCGGGTTGATTGGCGCATAGATGCGGCAGGACAATACTGATTGCCTCAGCCGAGGGGTCCAGTCCAAGTTCAGGCGATGATCCTCGACATTGCGTGTATATCGCGGGCCGCGAGAGCGACATCTGCGAACTGTTCTGTGCCATGGATCCATCACTCCAGGGGCAGTGTGTGCGGCTAGTTGCCCCCAAGATGCCCCCGAGTCGGCTTTGGGATTTCCGCCTAAACTACTGAAAGGAATGGCGGGGACGACGAGACTCGAACTCGCGACCTCTGCCGTGACAGGGCAGCGTTCTAACCAACTGAACTACGTCCCCAACTGTAAAATCAACAACTTGACGGAAAGCCTTACTGGAGAAGGCTTTTGCAAGTTTCGCATACAGCGCACGCTTCGCCACTATTGCCTGCAATGGCATCTGTCCCTGCCAAGACCGCCCATAAACCGCCAGTAAATTTCCGTGTGCTCATGCGACATTTATCTTAACACACCGAATTGTTTTCGGTGCATTTCAGAGTGTCGCTGCCGCAACAATAAGTGTGGAATTGATCGCGGTCTGCCAACGGCGGACCGTGGCGTATTCTTCGGCAGCATGTCAAGAGAACCCGCGCCAGCGAGGATGCCAGCGCGGGCTTGGCGCTGGTCAGTACTCGCTGGGCAAGTGGATTACGTTGTTGGCAAAGTACAGCGTGATTTCATCCAGGGGGAAATCGGTGTGCTCGATCTCCTTGGCGAACACGATATTGCCGTTGCCATCGTCGCACGTCAGCGTGGCGCTCCGGTCGGGACGCACGGCGAGCTTCCAGACCTGAAATTCCTCGGCGGCGACAGCCTTATTGTGGGGCTGGAGGATCGCGATCTCGTCCAGGAGCCAATACGCTCCGCCGTGCTCGGCAACGTGCTGCGCGCCGTCGGTGTAGAGAACGTTACGATTGATCCCATGCCGATACCAATTTTCACTGCCGGTGAACTGCGCGAGATCGCTTTTGCTGAGAGTCTTCGTCGTCATGATGTGTTTGCCTCGTTTCTTGAAGTGGCCCCCAGGACGGGGGCGAGAGAGGCAACAGGAACAGCCGCGTTAAAGGCGCAGAGTCACAGGCAAACGTGAAATAAATGAGGGGCAGCCCGTAGGGGGAGGCTCGTCTTATGTCGCGAAAGTGCCTTGACGCAAGCCTGCGGCTGTTAGGTTGACTCCGTACCCGTCCGTGAGCGGGTCACAGAAAGAGGCACAGCGTGACGAAGACGGCGCGGAGAGATGCAGCGCGAGGGCAGGGGGGCAGTCATGTGGGAAAACGGTTCCCCGTAACGGTAGGAACAAGCTAACAATCGGCGTAGCCGGGTGCCGCTCTCCGTGGATTACGCGGAAGATGGAGTGCCCGGCAAGTCCATGTGCTTCACCGAGACCATCCGAAACTTCTTCGTTCCGCTCGCGGACAAGATGTCGTCAGCAACTCCCTCGACATTCCGCCTGTCTGCAAAGAATACGTAGTTTCGAGCGCCGCCTTTGGAACTGGGATACACGATGCCATCTAGCCGCTCTCCCTCTGCGTACCGGAAGCCACGGCGGATGTACTCCGCGACCACCTGGGTCGGTGAGTACTCGTAATCGGCGGCCTTCGGATCAACGGGCGAAACGGCATCTCTGCGGAAATTCCACAAGAACCTAATCTCATCGCGTAGTCGATGTTTCTCCGAGAACAAACTAGGTAGGCCTGGGAGATCTACCAGATTGAGCAGCTTTAGACCGACGAGGGTTTCAAACGTGCCGATTGAGGCACGAATGTCGCCGGGCTGCCGGGTTTCCGTAATTGCGGTGCCCTCGTCCTCCGCGCCGTAGAACATGGCAATCCCTGCTGCATTCATTCTGTTAGTTGAAGCCAGTTTTGAGGAGGGAGGGCCCACATCCGCCGGCGTTTCGAACCGGAGGTTCCCGGCGGTGCAGCGAGCCCTCAAAAACCGAGTACCGAGGGGGAGATCGACCACCAATCTGTAACGTCGAATAAGTTCGCCAATCTCTTCCAACATATCGGCTGGTTCAACATACTCGGGCTCGTCTCCTTCGCGGACGCGAAAGAAAAGATACCGGGTTTCATGTTTGATTGCGAGGCAGAACTCGCGCCAGCCAAGGTGTAGGCCCTCTTCACGCGACAGGAGTTCGGGATCTCTCTTGCACCATGCGCGGTCGGGGATTGCGTGCAAGAGACGATTTGTTAGCTTTTTCGAACTCATGGGGAAGGTGTCGAGCGCGTCCCGTAGCAGGTCCCAGGTGTCGAAAGTCTTGACGATGTACTTCTGGTCCTCGTTGTCGTACGGCACGGACTCTGCCTCGGCGTCGGAGTAGTGATCGCCAACGCATGTCATCATGTGTTCGATGATGTCATCCAATGGGCAGGCGATCACCTCATCCTCACTCGACCTGTCGCAGAACGAACATTCATGTTCGGTCAAGTGCGCTGAAATAAAATCGCGAATCGCGTCATCCTCGAAACACTGCGAGCACACAAAATCTCCGGTTAATCTGTAGCCACGTTCGAGTTCATCTTCAATCAGCCGCTTTGTGAATCCCATACGTCCCTCTCGATCAAGGCTTGCGTCTCGGATTGAAGAAAATCGCATCTGTATTCCGAACCATGTCCTCAAGCTGCATCCCAATCGAATCTACCTGAAACTCCCGCGCGGCCCACTCGTACGTACGCAAAGGCGGCTCGAGCTCGCGCTTCGAAAGCATGATCACACGATTCGGGACTCGTAACGCCGCCTGCTTCAACCGGGTCACCTCATCCGAGGTAAACTCGCCAGTTTTGGCAAAGAGGAGAAAGACGTTTAGTTGATCGGATTCAATAGTCGAGGCGACCGTGCCCAACTTGTCCAAGTCATCATCGGTAATCTCTCCACCTGCAGACTTGCATTCTCCAATTACCAAATTGAGTGGACCGCGAATGGGCTTTCTCAAAGAGACGAAATCAGTCTCACACTCTCGAATCGGTGACGTGCCTGGTCTCAGTTTCATGGCGGTTGTGAAAATTGAAGTCTCGAATCCGAGGCTTCCGAACCAACCGTGGAGCCGGCGAAGGGTCAGTACAACTGGAATGCCGCCCTCCTGGTGATCCTCTTTGCCGAAAAGTCCGGAGCGTCTGAACTTCCAGTCTCCCCGCTTCTTCAATTGGGGAGTGCAATTGAGTTTTACCCCGCATAGTTCGCATGTCACTTCGGTACTCAGAGAATCGATTGGCGTCCAAAAACACAAACTGCAGTGAGGACACTGGAATTCAAGCCCAGCTCGAAAGACACGCCGATCTAACAGAAAATCAAAAACAGAATCTGGTGTCAGCTTCTCTCCGGTCATCAAGTAATCACCGAAACGCGCTCGGCCACTGCCTGGTTCGAGATCACGAATATATTGCACGGCCCCGCTACGGGTGAACGCCTGAAGCGGGCTGTAACTCTCAATTAGTTGCCTGACGCCGGGAAGTCTGAAAACTCCGGATCGTTCCAAATCTCCCATCTGCTCGATAAGCCGCATCGCCACGATGCCCGGTAGGCTAGGTTCGGCGTGGATCCCCGAGAATTCAAATATCTTGGAGATAAGCTCAACCTTGTTAATGGCTGGTATGTTTAGAAAATCCTCAACAGCGGTTATGCAGAGAGTGAAGTAATCACGGCTCGCACGCAGCGAAAACGGAGTGCTCGGATAGTACCGCGCGCTGAGGAGCATGTTTACCCCACCCAGGCAAGGCACCCAGAACGTGGTTCTCGCCGCAGGAACCGAATCACCATGCAATCGTACGGTGACCCCAATAGTCTCAAGCGGGCTGGCGCTTCGACCCGCAGGACTCGCCGGTAGCTGAAAGGAGTATCGCGGGATATTATCGAGCGCGAGAGATGCCAAAGCTCGCTGCTCATCCCAATGGTAGTGTGGTAGTATGGGGAGTCGGCCCCAGTAGTTGTCGTCTATAAGCCTCACGACGGAGTTCCTTCCGGCATCCGGCGCTGTCTCAATCTTCTCCTGACTTCTCGACCAGACACCGATAATGTCCTCCGGTCTCCCTGATGTGTTCCGCCCCACTAGGTTCTCCAGCCATGCGTTGGCGATCCAGTTAAGCCTTTCCTGGTATTTCTGGTCCATGAAGCGAAGATCTAGCCCCGCCGCTCGCAAGTTCCAGAAAGTGAGCAGATCCTCGTACGATGCGGCAGAACCGAGATAGATTCCGTTTTGACCTTCGAACCGTACCTCTGAATCGACGGGCTCAAGATCCCAAGCCGCGATCTCCGACGGGGTAATGCCCATTGCGATGCGGGAGTCCATGATTGCAGTGCCCACCGTTTCGGCCGCTAACGACGAGGCAAAAATAGAGTTATAGTCGACACCGATCTCGGCCTGGGGAGGATACCCTCCAAACATCGCTAGCAGCACGTCGTGCAGCGGGTCGGCTACATCTGCCGTAAAGAGATAGGCATGCCGCAGCACGGCTCTTTCTTTCTCTCGTTTTTGGCGGATGATCTCAATGGGTCGTTTCACATCAACGAAGCGGGCGGATTTCGAATGAGCGCGATCCGGGAAAACGTCCCTTAGGAAGTCAGGCCAGTACAAATCCGAGAACGACTTAACAAAGTCCAGCAGCTCTGGATCATCTTGTGCCGGAATCAGGACATCGATTCCGAATATGTGTACCAGCGTCTTATCGAATTGCTGTCCTACCGGAATCACTGGGTTAAACCTACCGCCCCAGAGTGTATGAGTAAGCCGCAATACGCGTCGAAAATCGTCGAAATTCCCTTGCCGGACACACCATCCGATCCGAACCGGCCTGTATCCGACAGTTATTCCCAACGTAGCCATGCCAAGAACCTCCAGGTGATTGTGCGCCCTAATGTACCCGCGGAAGAGGTGCCGAGTCTATAAAACATAGCATTTCACTTCCCAGTGATGGTTCCTGCCCCACATATCACCTCATCCCATCATCTATTTCAGTGTTTGTGGGCCGTAGAGGACGCGCACTCTTTGGGTGCATTGGGTCATCATGCGCTATAGAATCGTGTCGGGCCTCGCAGCGTTCGATGGCCTTGTCGATATAGGCAGGCGCCGAATTTCAACATGCGATGGCTGAGCCGCGCGAGGTGACGGCGCATAGGTGTAATCGCCTTGGGCGCTCCCAATCGGCTTCGGAGACAGCAAAACTTGGCACCCAAGGCGCCTTGCCGCACGAATCAGATTCCAAGCGGCAATGCGTACAGCGGTCGCCCCGCTGATTTCAAAATAGCGGACTACCCCTTCTTTGCTGCCCTGATTTTTGCCCAACGTGCCCGCTGTGCCGCCGCGATTCTTTTCCTGCCCGCCGCTGACATTGTGCGTCTCGGTCGTGCCGTGCTCTTTTGTGCTACTTTCTGCCCCCTTGTAGATGTACCTTCCAACAACCGGACTACCTGACTCAATCTCGCAATCTCTTCCTTTACTTCCTGAATGATATTTTCGATAGGCCTCAAAGTTTCATCTCCTGTGTTTTCTATTAGCAAAGGCAAAGAATAACACGTTGCTTGGCGTCTAGCGCGGCGGAGTTGCCGTCTCCAAGCTGATAACTCAGGCGGACAGCCACAATTCCATTTGCTTTGATGGCAGGCGCTGAGGCGCGTATTTGCGGAGGAAAGACCGGACGAACTCGTTTGCCAATCGGGAATCGTCGTCGGCCCTCATGATCACGCACGTTTCGAAATGCAATGACGTATCAGAAAGCGGCTTTACCACTACACCTTCAACGTGAAAGCCAAGGGCCGTAGGTTTGGTGAGGACGGCCACGCCAACGTTCTCCGATACCAAATGAACCGCCTGCTGGGCCGTAATAACGTCGTGCGCGTGTTTCGGAGCGATTGCACCCCGCCGTGCCGCGTCCATGATTGCGCTATGAATGCCGGGATGGACTCGCCGCGCCAGCAGAATCCATTCGTCGTTCGCTAGGTCTTGGAGCATGATGTGTTCCTTTTGGGCCGCCGCATGGGTCTGTGGGAGAACGGCGTAGAGCGGCGTCAGGACGAAGGGTATGGACTTGATCTGAGCGTTCTCCGGCGGTGCCGTTACCAGCGCCAGATTCAGCTCGCCGGCCATGACGCTTCGAACCAACTCGATTGAGAACTGACTAATCAGTCGAAGGCGGAGCTTGGGGTACAAGGGGAGGCGAATTGCAAGAAGGGCCGAAACCCAGGCTTGATCGGCGTGGGGCGAGTGTCCAATTATCAAATCGTTGTCTCCTCCATCATGGGCGACACGGGCAAGATGAATGGCCCGCTCCATATGCAAGAGCGAAGCGCGGGCTTCTTCGACGAAGACCCGGCCTGCGTCGGTGAGATCCACTCGGACAACCCGCCGATTATCGCGGGTAAACAACTGAAATCTAAGCTGTTCTTCAATCTCAGTGATCTGCCTGCTGAGCGCGGATTGGGTGATGTGCAATCGGTCGGCGGCGTGCGTGAAGTTCAATTCCTCGGCCAAAACAATGACTGCGCGAAGGTAACGCACTTCGATGTGGGGGGACACTTCTCCAAGCCCCTTTCGCCAAACGGCAGAAATCGGTAATTGCCCTACATCTATTGAGCATTGCATAATATAGTTACAATGGAAACAGATCGGCCTGCTGCCAGAAGGCGATCACCAGGGTAGGCCGCTTGCGCATACGACGAAGCGCCTGGCGCGCGTGATGGCTCAGCTGCCCGAA
>Ga0208191_1000638_pt1 | contig 23100 bp, 21 predicted proteins | sample June2015DPH_13_5_FD_184709 | JGI IMG/M metagenome (GOLD analysis project Ga0208191, IMG submission 184709) | Peatland microbial communities from SPRUCE experiment site at the Marcell Experimental Forest, Minnesota, USA - June2015DPH_13_40... | ecosystem: Environmental > Terrestrial > Soil >... | reverse complement strand
AAAACCGAACGTACGGTTTGATGAGGGGGAGCTGGAGATAGAGCACGCAGCCACTACGCCAGCTCTCTACTCTACTGAAGTTGACATGGGTTCGTCTTGAATTGTCTACCAATTCAACTTTTATTTTTTGTGATGCCGTCTGGATATTAGCCTTTATTCAGATTTGGTTAATTCCTTTAGAGCATTTTCATAAACATCATAGGTTCTTGAGTCGAAGAGAACGAATCGAACCAATTTAATTTCCGGGTGATCTTTCAGATAATCCGCGATCGTCTTTAAGGCGATACGGGAAGCCTCCTCCACAGGATATCCGTAAATTCCCGTACTGATCGAGGGAAAAGCAACCGAAGAGATTTTGTTCTGGCTGCACAGTTCCAGGCTCTTTCGATAAGCGCTTGCCAAAAGCTCAGGATCCTTGGGTGATCCTGAGTATCTTGGTCCCACTGCATGGATCACATATTTGCTCTTGAGATTCCCTCCAGTGGTGATGACCGCTGATCCTGTAGGGCAACCTTTATACTTTGCTCTTAGCTCTGACATAAGGGTGGGGCCACCTGCCCTGTGGATCGCACCATCCACGCCGCCCCCTCCTGCCAGGGCAGAGTTTGCGGCATTCCCAATGGCCTCGGTGTCCTGTTGGGTGATATCGCCCTGAACAACTTCTAAAGTTGATTGATGAATTGTCGCTTTCATCTTTGGTCACCTCTTCTTTGAAGTCTTGCCTATCCATACCAAAAACGGTTGGCTTCGTCAACAGGAAGGCGAACCCCCTCAACAAAAAAGGGTGAGAAAATCTCTCTCACCCTTTTTCAGAATGCCCCAATCACTTATTGACTCAATGACCGGCTCGTCCGACTACAGCGTTTCGTAGAACGATTTTTTCAAAAATTTGAAAGAGCAAACAAACTGATCGAAGACTTCAAAGGCCGAAGGATCGTAGGTTCCGTCAATAGGCCGCCATTGCGTAAGATAGAAGGCAACCACCCGATCCCCTCTTTTCCCGAATACAACTTTTGACTTGACCTTCTCCTTCTTCACAGGGTCCTTGGCTTCAGCCACCACGGCCAGTCCTTCTCCCCCAAGCACGTTGACCTTCTTTTTTTCTAATATTTGCATATCCGCAATCATAGCAGTGGACCATAGATAACGCCTAAAAAATTCACTCCCTCGTTCCCCAAGTTCACTTGAACAACCAAAAGGTTCCTCATCATAAACAAACATGGATTGAGAAGGGAATGGACCTGAGTCAACTTTCAAAAATCCAAAACCGAATTCACCTCCTACCTCGACTTGAATGACTCTCCATTCGGAGGGAGGTGGCTTGAATTCAAACTCATCCTGCCAGATGATCGTCCCTTGCTGACTGAATGTGTAGGGTTTCTGGGTCGTTCCAGGGGTGGCACATGCAGCAACCATCATGCCCATCCACACAAAACACAGAAGCATCCCGATGTATCTTCTCATGGCTTTCCTCCTTCCTTGTTCATTTTCTTGAGGAAGAGGAGAATATCCTTGAAGTCAGGCGAACCATCCCTGACATAACGGATGACACCCTTCATATCAATAATCACTGTCCTTCTGCTGAAAACCGGAAAACCTTTTATCTCAGGGGAAGGGCCCACCCCAAAAGAGGGTCCTAAGAATCCTGTCACATTTGAAAGGAGAGGAAAGGTCAAATCCAGACTTTTTGCCCAATATTTTAATGTGGTCACATCATCTACACTGACGCCCACGACCCGGGCGTTAAAGCGGTCATAGAGGGAAAGATTCCTCTGATGACCCTCCATCTCGCCCGTTCAGACGGGAGTGAAGGCAGCCGGAAAAAATGTGATGATCAGATAGTGCTTCCCATAATAGTCATTGAGATAGCTGATCAGCCGGTCATGCGTGGATGGGAGGGAAAAGTAGAGAGTTTCTTCACCCACCAAGGATTTTTCCTTCTTTTCCGCCAAACTAGCGGGGGGAAGAATGAATATGGCGAGCAGCAACAAATACAACCACGTCAGAGGCAATTTGCTTCTCATGATAACCTCCTTTCTATACCGTCTCGAAAAATAATATCTCAGTTCAGTAGGTTTTGCAACCCTGCCTGATGAATAGAGAGTTCCCTCATCCTAATTGAAGGGAAAGAGGGAGGATGCGCGTAATGCTGGATAATAAGGCCGACGGCAAAAGACCTAACCACAGGATCAGAACGAGAATTGCAATGCCGGCCACGCGTGCAAAGAGATCAAGATCCGGAGTGACGGGTTTTCTCTCCGCCGGCTGGATGAAAAGGGCCACGATGATCTTGAAGTAAAAATAGATGGATACGATTACGGTCACGATCCCAAGGGCCGCCAGGACTACGAAGTGGGACTGAAGAACCGCGCGGAATAGAATAAATTTTCCGATGAAACCAGCGGTAGGAGGCAATCCGGCCAGTGACACAAGACAGACGGTGAGAAGAGCAGACCTCCAAGGATGGACGTAAGCCAGACCCCTGAAGTCCTCCAGGGAATCGAGATCTTCATCTTCCTCTGAAAGGGTTGCCAGAGTGCCGAAGGCTCCGAGATCCATTAAAGCATAGACCGAGAGATAGAACATAATAGCGAGGACCCCGCCCTCCCTGACAGCGAGAAGGGTCATCAACAAGTATCCCATCTGGGCAATGGAGGAATAAGCCAATAGCCGTTTGACGCGCACTTGGGCTAAAGCTGTTATATTGCCGACGGCCATGGTTAGAAATGCCAGAATCCAGAAGACAAAGACATAGTCGTTCCATACGGAATTTCGGGCATAGTAAAAGGCAAAGCGCAGCAGTGCGCTGAACAGGGCAACCTTCGAGCCGGTTGCCAAGAACGCGGTCACCGGGGCAGGAGCTCCCTGGTAAACGTCCGGAGTCCACAGATGAAAGGGAACCATGGAAATTTTAAAACCGATTCCAATCAGAATCAGACTTAGGCCTAAGAGCATTGCCGGAGAGCTTACCGCTTGAATATTGGGAGACAGGCTCTGGAGGATATCCATCTTTCCCGTCGCGGCATAGACCATGGCGATGCCAAAAGTGAGGAAGGCGCTTGCTACGGCACCCATCATGAAATATTTTAAGCCGGCTTCGTTCGATGCAGATTGAGGCTTCCGGATTGCGATGAGAACATACAGAGAAAGCGAAAGGGTTTCAAGGCCAAGAAAGAAAACCAGCCAGTGAAGGGCGCTTGCAACTAAGATCATCCCGAGTCCGCTCAAGAGAAGGAGTCCATAAAATTCATCGCCTCCAATACCCCGAAGTTTCACATACTGGTAAGAAAAGAGAAGGCTGAGGGTGGTAATGAGAGTAAGAAGAAATGTGAAGAATCGCCCGTATCCGGAAATTTCCACCATTTTCAAGAAGTGGGTCTGATCCGGCTTCAGCAGTATGGCTGCTGCTCCTGCGGCAATGGCTGTGGCCAGAGCTACTGCGAAAAGTAAGCCTTGAGGTCTGGCCTTCCAGAAGCCGCCCAAGCAGAAAACGAGAAATCCCCCTCCGGCAAGGAGGATGAGAGGAAGAATATCAACCCAATTCGGCTGCATAAATTTCTTTCAAAAAGCTATTAGGAGGACCATATTATAGCTTACGTTTGCCCCGGTAGGTCATTGCGAGGAGTGGTAGCGACGAAGCAATCTCAAAAGATTGCCACGCCCTTTGGGCTCGCAATGACACCTTTTTTGTGATCCCAAATGTAATCTATTTCATATTCTTGGTAACTTTAGTCACTTTCTTTTTGTTATTTCAAAAAACCTATCAGTACCCCCACCGGTCCTTCGAACAGATCTAATACGGGCTGCGGATGAAGTCCGATGAACAGGACCGCGAGAGCCAAGGGTGCCAAAATCAGCACCTCACGGACGGTGATATCCGCAAGAGGTTGTTCCCTAAATTTTTCATTTCGCGTTTCTTCGAACACGGTTTTTTGGACCACGGTGAGGATATAAATCACAGTTAGGACGAGTCCTGCAAAACCAAACCATGTGACGAGGGGCCACGTCTTGATTGTTCCGACAAGAACCAGAAATTCTCCGACAAAATTATTGAGCCCTGGCAATCCCAGGGAAGCCATCGCGAAGAAGAGAAAGAAAGCGCTGAAGCCGGGCATTTTTTTCCAGAACCCGCCGAAATTTGCAATTTCCCTGGTATGGACTCTCTCATCTAGCATTCCTACGAGAATGAAGAGTGCCGAAGTTGTCAGTCCGTGGTTGATCATCTGGAGAGTGGCTCCGGAGAGTGTCATCGTGTTCCAGACGGCGATTCCGATAACCACAATGCCCATGTGTCCGACACTGGAGTATGCAACCAACCGCTTGAGGTCCTTTTGTGCCAGGGCGATCCAGGCTGCGTAAAATAACCCGATCAAACCCAGTGCGAGCAGGAGGGGCACGGAGAATCTGGCAGCCACGGGGAAGAGAGGGAACCCGAATCGCAGAAGGGCATAGGCACCGGTCTTAAGAAGCAACCCAGCGAGTATCACGCTTCCTGCCGTGGGCGCCTGGGTGTGTGCATCGGGCAACCAGGTATGAACTGGAAAGATAGGGATCTTTATGGCAAAGGCCAGAAGGAAAGCTCCATAGAGCCAGAGCTCCGTAGAGAAGCCCAGGGGCGTTTGAATTAACTGGTAAAGAGAGAAGGTATACAGGCTTGTCTTAGCACCATGGATAAGGTAGAGACCGGTCAGCGCGATCAACATAAATAAGCTGCCGGCAAGGGTAAACAGGATAAATTTAACCGTCGCATAAACGCGCTCCTCATGACCCCAGATGCCGATGAGGAAGAACATAGGTATGATCTGTATCTCCCAGAACAGATAGAAGAGGAATAGATCCGTGGCCAAGAAGACTCCCATGATGGAAGTTTCTAGGAAGAGTAAAAAGAAATGAAATGTTCCAACTTTTGCATTAATTTCTTTCCAGGAGACGAGGATACAGAGAACGGTGAGAAAGGTAGTTAGGAAGATCAGCATCAGGCTGATACCGTCCAACCCGAGGCTGTAACGAATTCCAAGACTTTCAATCCACGGATGATCCTCTGCCAGCAACCATTTCCCGGTGGACCAGGAGTGCCGTTGGAGGTTCGATGTGAAGAGCCATGCTACGAGGAAGAGATCCGCCAGCGACACCCAGAGGCTCGTCCAGCGGCAGAACATTGGCCTGCGGGCAAAAAACAACGCCAAAAAGCTGCCGGCAAGGGGCAAAAAGATGATAGTCGTAAGCCAGGGGAAATTATTAATCATCAGTCACCGAATCATTGAGTCATCCGTTTAGACACTTGTACCTTTAGTTCACTTTAGTCACTTTCTCTATCTTAAATAATACCAGCCAAGGGCAAGAGCAGACACAATTGCCGTAAACCCAAGAAGAAGCATCTTGAGATAGGTCGAAAGCCTGCCCGTGGTCCAGAGCTGCAACCCGGATGAGAAGAAGCGGAAGATGTTCGCGGTGGCATCGAACTGGTCATCCACTACTCCCTCATCCACTTTCAGCCAGAGGATTCGTGCCATCGCCTGATAGGGTTTCACCAATGCAACTTGATAGAGGCGATCCAGGTAGAAACCGGAAGAGAGGAGTTCTTCCAAACGTTGCCGAAAGACCACCGGTGTGGGCCGCCCGAGAAATCTGGCCTCGGGCCGATAGAGAAAATAGGCAGCGATCAATACGGCAATGTTCAAAAGCCCGCTTCCAATCTCCATGGATCTTTCGAGCGGAGCGGAGGCCGGAGAAAGAGGGATACCCCCCGGGATAGAGGCCAGGTAGTGGGCCAGCCAGGATTTTCCGCCAAAGACTTCCGGAAAATTGAGGCTGGCTGCGAAGATGGCCAGGATGGCGAGAGGAGCATTGATCCACACCATGAATTTTGGTATCTTCAAATCCTTTTTCCTGAAATCCTCCTGGAGAGAAGGTCTCTCGAGGAAGGCGACGAAGAACATCCTGAACGTGTAAAGCACCGTGATCACAGCGCCGATCTCGGCAATCAGAGCCAAAAACTTATAGATCGGCTCGGGATGACCGAAGGTCGAAAGAAGAATCCGGTCCTTGCTGAAGAAACCCCCGAAGGGCGGGATCGCCGCCAGCGATACAGATCCCACTAGATAAAGCCAGAAGACCGCGGGCAGACGCTGGCGCAGATTTCCCATCTTAAAGATGTCGTGTTCTTCGTGGAGCGCCTGGATTACGCATCCGGCACCGAGAAAAAGGAGGGCCTTGAAGAAAGCATGGGAGAGCAAATGATACATGCCTCCCGTGACATCGCCTGCCCCTATGCCAAGGAACATGTAGCTCACCTGGCTGATCGTCGAATAGGCCAGAATGCGCTTAATATCTTTCTGCCCTAAGGCGGCAAGGGCGGCGAAGAGGCCCGTAAAAGCGGCTACGGCAGCAATGATTACCATGGCATTCGAAGACAGTGCGATCACCGGAAAGAGCCTCATGAGCAAATAAGCGCCAGCCGTTACCATGGTAGCTGCATGGATCAGGGCGGATACGGGTGTAGGACCGGCCATGGCGTCCGGCAGCCAGACGATGAGGGGTAGCTGCGCGGATTTGCCCACGGCACCCCAGAATAGAAGAAGGGCCAGAAGGGTGGCTGTTCCGGCGCTGAGGGATGCCGCCTTGCTATTGATCGAGAAGATAGACAGTTGATCAAGAATCAGAAAAAAGAGGGCGATCGCAATGCCGAATGCCACATCGCCGATCCGCGTCAAAACAAAGGCTTTGCGGCCCGCGGTTGCATTAGCCACGTCCGAATACCAGAAGCCGATCAGGATGTAGGAGCAAAACCCAACTCCTTCCCAGCCTAAGTACAAGAATACCAGATTGTCTGCCAGGGTGATGACCAGCATGGAGAAGACAAAAAGGTTCATGTAACAGAAGTACCGGACATAATCCCGGTCGTCGCGCATGAAGCTGACGGAGTAAAGGTGGATCAGACTGGAAACGAAGGTGACCATCAGCGCCATAATCGCTGCGAGGTGATCGTAGTAGACGGTCATGGAGGCTGACAGGTCGCCAACCCGGATCCAGTCGAAGAGCGTAAGGAGGTATCGCTTCTCGCCGGCGGCCCCAAAGGCAAGGGAGGCCATGAGCAGGGATCCGAGGACGCTCGCGCAGGCGATCCATTCTGCAACGCGTCTCGGCAGATACCTGCCAATCACCGCCAGGATAAAGCCGCCCACAAAAGGAAAGAAGAGTAAGAAGAACAAGATCGTCTTCATAGGAAATCTTTGCGGAAATGCCAAATGTCAAAGTTCAAATAAATTCCAAAGTTCAAATTTCAAATAGAGGCACAAAAATTCAGGATTTTGAAATTTTGACATTTGAAATTCATTTGGCATTTGGATCTTGGTATTTGACATTTCGATCTAAACGTTCTTTAGCCTTTCATCTGATTATATTGATCCGCATTCAACGAACCGGTCCGGCGCTGCGAATAGACGATTAATGCCAGTCCGACAGCGACTTCTGACGCAGCAACTGCAAAAATAAACAGGACGAAGGCCTGCCCATCCAGCAGCCTCCATTTCAAGGACGCTGCGACAAAGGCCAGCCCGGCCGCATTTAACATAATTTCGACTCCGATCAAGATCATGAGGAGATTTCTTCGCGAAATGGAACAGACCGCTCCCAGCAGAAACAGAATAATTGCCAGAAGGAGCACGTTTCCGTAAGGAACAATCATCGTCTATCCTCCGATCCTTTCCTCGACTCCCGGCGACCCAGGTAGAGGGCGCCGACCAGGCCGATGAGGAGCAGGAAAGAAGCAATTTCTACCGGGAACCAGTAATTCTTGAACAGGAACTGGCCAAAAGCCGACGGAGTCGCCATGCCGGTGCTCAAGCCCGTCTTACTACCGGGAATCTCGAATATCAGGACTCCGCCGACGAATAAAGAGATGATGCCCAAAATAACGGCCGGCAGCCATTGGTAGATTTCTCCTTTATCTTCACCAGATTCAGCCCTGACGGTCATCACGATGAAAAGGAATAAGACCATGATCGCGCCGGCATAAATAATGACTTCCAGAGCTGCTAAGAATGGTGCTCCCAGGAGATAGAAGAGAAGGCCAGTGGCGAAAAATGATACAATCAAATAGACCACGGCATGAATCACTTGACGCTGGATGATGGCCAGCAGCGTTGATAACACGACGATTGCAGCGAGTACGTAAAAGGTGACTGCGTATAAAGTCATTGTTCCCCCGGCATTGCTGAGAAAGGGTTCAAGGATTCAAGGGTTCTTGGGTTCGAGTATTTCTTGAAACAAATAAGCTCCATCGTCATTCGTATCAATTCACCTGGCCCCTTGAACCCTCGACCACTTGAATCCTTTCATTATCTCTTAGGGAAGGTTGCTCTTCAGATCGACCGGCTTATCTTCGTTAATCTGGGTTCCCTTATCTCCTACCATGGCGACGCCGGCACGTTTATAAAAGTTGTATTCATTGTTTTTGCCGCCGTGATTGACGAGCAGATCCTCTTTCTCATAGACGAGCTTCAGGATGTCCCGGCCGCTTGTCTCAAAGTTAGGTGTTAATTGAATGGCCAGAGTAGGACACGCCTCCTCGCAGAGTCCGCAGTAGATACAACGGGCGAAGTTGATTCGGAACCACCTTGGGTAACGTCGTCCGTCCTCGCGTTCGGCGGACTGCATCGAGATACAGCTGACCGGGCAAACGGCCGAGCAGAGGTAGCAGGCCACGCAACGCTCCTCGCCATCCGGGTCCCGGGTAAGAACGATCACCGCTCGTGATCTCGCGGGCAAGGGCCGCCTGTATTCAGGATACTGTTCGGTGACAGGCTTTCGAGAAAGGATCTTGAGCGTGGTCGCAAGCCCTTTCAACAGTGCTGTGATGCCTTCCGCGAGATTCTTGATTGTCCCCATAGCGCCTCCCATCCTTAAGACGTTCCTAAGACCAGCGCTCCCGTAACCACAATGTTTAACAGCGCAATCGGGATGAGCACCTTCCAGCCGGTATTCATGAGTTGATCGTATCTGATTCGAGGAAAGGTTGCGCGGAACCAGATCAGTGTAAAAACGATGATTCCAACCTTCAGAAGAAACCAGATGATAGGCGGCAGGAGCGGGCCGTGCCATCCCCCCAGAAAAAAGACGGCGATTAACGAGCCAAGGATGATCATTGTGATGTATTCACCGAGAAAGAAAAGGCCGAAGCGCATTCCGCTGTACTCGGTGTGGTAACCCGCTCCGAGTTCATTTTCAGCCTCGGGCAGATCGAAGGGAATCCGTTTGATCTCAGCAAGAGCCGCGATGAGGAACAGGATAAAAGAGACCGGCTGCACGAAGATGAAAGGACGTGCGCTCTGTGCATTTGTGATTTCGACGAGGCTGAAAGAGCGAGCCAGCATGACCACTGGGACAAGAGAAAGTCCCATAGGCACTTCATAGCTGATCATCTGAGCCGCACCGCGAATTCCTCCAAGGAGGCTATATTTTGAGTTGGAGGCCCATCCACCCAGCGCAATTCCATAAACACTAATGGAAGAAAGTGCAAGGATGAAAAGTAAACCGACATTCAGGTCCGTAATGACCAGAGGGATGGATCTGCCCCAAAGCGTGACACCGCTTCCAAAGGGGACGACGGCAAAAATGAGCAAGGCCATTAGGCCGACCACCCCCGGCGCAAGAAGAAAGATCCCCTTGTTCGCTTCTTGTGGCACCGTGTCTTCCTTCGTTATCAATTTAACGAGATCGGCAAGAGGCTGAAGGAGTCCGAACTCCCCTGCTCTGTTCGGGCCGTATCGGGCCTGAATCCGGCCGAGCAATTTACGTTCGACCCAGACCAGATAGGCAGCCACCGTCAGCAGGATGATCAACACGATAGTCAGCTTGACGATCAGAAAAACGAATCCCAGAATCCATTCGAGGAGCATAAGAGTCCTTATTTTCTTATCTGACCCATAGCGACCTTCACCGGCCACTTCTCTATCTTTTGCCATGCGAGTTGCCGGTGTTTTGGCATGACAATCACGCCAGGAGCCATGGTGTCAACGATGCGCAATTCCATCTCTAAGCGACCTTTATCCAGAGGAAGGGTGATTCTTTCTCTGTCTTTAAGGCCTAACATCGAGGCATCTTTTGGGCTCATAAAGAGGCACGGCTCTTTTTCAACCTGCTGGAGATATTTGGAATAGGTAGAAAGTTCTTCTGTTCCGAAAGTCCAGTCCCCCATCACAAGTTCTAATGTGCTATTCTCTCGGCTTAATCCTCCAGATCGGATTTGCCCACCAGAGGGAAAAAGCTTTTCTCTCCCCTGCGCCAGATGGACTCGAACGTCATCAGGCAGTTCATCGGCAATTGGAACATTAGCAAAGATGGGATATTCTTTTGCAATCCAACTCCAGAGTTCGTTTTTGGAAAGAGAGAACATCTCACGTCCCGGCAATGAGATGATATTGGCGAGCTTTGCCAATATTTGCCAGGCAGGCTGGGATTCTCCTCCTGGAATATCACGCCTGAACACACGGAGCGGATGTCCTCCCGCGCTGATCTGCGAGATGGGGATACCACCGCGATAAGCGGATGTAGCGAATTGGACCCTGCCTTCCTGGTTCACAAAGGATGTCTCCATCTCAAAAAGAGTTTGCGTTGGGAAAAAGAGATGTGCAAGCCGGGCTGCAAAAGACGGAAGATAGTCCATCACCAGAAACAAGTCGAGCTTGTCAACGGCCTGCTTCAGCCTTTCGTAATCTGGAAAAGACCGGAAAGGATCACTCTCAACCAGCATCAGCCCCTTGACGCTCCCTTTTTCAATGGACTCGACTACATCCATCACGGAACCCTCCTCGGACGAGAGGAGTGCAGCACCAAAGGTGTTGGCTTCAGACATCAAATAGAAGAGTCCAGCCCGACCCCTTGCGGCACGGAGGAGCAATGCACTGTCCGCAGCCACATCAGGAGTTGTCTCTCGGACAATGGACGTTCCACAGATGATGACAGGGTAACGACTCTGCCTTAACTTCTGCGTTATTTTGACCATGCGGTTTTTTATGGGTGCATCGGGATACTCAGCCGGGGCTGTGTCATAAAATCGAAGGGCTTCTTCTCCCATCTTCTCTGCAGCGGAACGGTGCACAGCTCCTTTGATAAGAGCGGTCAGACAGGGCTCTAAATCATCGGGTGCCACCGGCAGATGTTCGAACTCAAAGGGAAGAAAAACAGGTCGGGGGTCGATGACGACAATGGTTGCCTCGTTTCGAAATGCTTGCCTCATCGCAAGGGCTAACATCGGAGCCTCATTCACCGGATCCGCGCCGACGGCCAGGATAAAGTCGGCCTTCTCTATCTCCCGCATTGAGACGGCCAGCTGCTCGTCAAGTCTTGCCACAGCTCTTTTGACCTTCTTGGCCATTGTTGGAGTTTCAAAATAGGTCGGTTCATTCCATCCCTGGACCCGGCAGAATCGTATCAGCATGGCCTGGTTCTCAACGCAGCTTCGCGCCGATCCGAGACAGGCGATCGCTTTCGGTCCGTTTTTCTGGTTGATTTGAATAATCTTTTGCGCCGCCGTTTGAATAGCTTGGTCCAGTGAGACCTCTTCCGTTCTTATTCTCGCACGCCGTGGCCTTTCAGGATGATTGGTGTAGTAAAAGCCGTACCGGCCCCGGTCACAGATAAAGTAGCCATTCACCGATTCACTGAAACGAGCCTCAAGCCGTGTCATTTCGCGATAGCGCGCACTCGTGATGATGTGACATCCGAGAGAACAGTGAATGCAGAGGGAAGGGCCTCGCTCAAAGTCCCATCGTCGGCCGGTAAAGCGGGAGGGTTTATCCGTATAGACGCCTGTCGGACAGATGTCGATGATGTTTCCCGAGAAGGGACTTTCGAGCTGGCCGTCTGTCGCCCTGCCAAAGTAGGTGTGATGGGCGATTTGAAGAGCTCCTAGATCACGATAACCGGCAAACTCCTGATAGAAACGCCTGCACCTCCAGCATTGGATGCAGCGATTCATCTCGTGCTGGACGAAAACCCCCAGGTATTGATCGTTGTAGGTTCTCTTTTTTCCGAGATAGCGCCGTATCCCGTGACCTCCGGCCACTGTCAGGTCCTGAAGCAGACAATGGCCTCCCTCATCGCAGACCGGACAATCATGGGGATGGTTCATCATGAGCCATTCGATGACGTGTTTGCGGAAATCGGCTGCCTCTTCATCTGTAGTCGATACGACCATTCCGTCCTGGGCATCCGTCATGCAGCTCATCTGCACTCCCTTGACCGGCCCTTCCTCAAACTTCACGGCACAGACGCGGCAGGCACCGACAGGTCCGAGACCTGGGTGGAAGCAGAACCGCGGGATGATAATCCCCAGCCGTGCGGCGGCTTCAATCACTTTTGTCCCGCGCTCAACTTCTATTTCAAGACCGTCAATTTTTAACTTGGGCATAGTTTTTTCTTGAAAAAAATATCAAATGTCAAAGTTCAAAATCTTGGTATTTCCCCGTTCCATTTTTCCAGCTACTGCGTTTCCACATCCGGATTCTATTTGGCATTTGGATTTCCTTTGGCATTTGTTTTTTGACATTTGTCCTTTACGACTTAAAAGGACACTTCTTCTGGCTGATGTGTTCGTGAACCTCCTCAGGGAAATGGTCGAGGAGGCTCGTCACCGGCATCGATGCTCCGGGAGCGAAAGCGCAGTAAGACTTCCACATATGCGCACACATACGGTGAAGGATCGGAATAAATTCCTCCTCACCCTCTCCGTGCTCAATTCGCCAGAGCAGATCCCGGATAAACGGCAACCCCTCACGACAGGGGGTACAAAAACCGCAGGATTCCCGGACAAAAAAATCGATCAAATTTAAAGTAGCTCCAACCAGACAGGTTTTCTGGTCGAAGACGATGACCGCGCCCGTGCCCAGCCTGTTCCGGCATTTCTTTAGGCCCTCGAAATCCATCTCGACATCATAATCTTCTTTTCCAAGAAAGCAGGTGGAGGCTCCTCCTGGCAGACACGCCTTGAATTCGGACCCGGGAAGCAACCCGCCCGCATGTTCTTCGATGATTTCTCTGAGGGGGGTGCCCATGGGAAGTTCATAGCAGCCCGGCCGATTCACCTTGCCGCTGACGCAGTAAAGCTTCGTCCCAGAACTGGCTTTGGTCTTGGCCAAACCCTTGAACCACTCTGCCCCATGCCTCACAATGTGTGGAACATTAACCAGGGTTTCGATATTGTTCAGGACCGTGGGCTGATCCCACAATCCCTTCTCTGTCGAGCGCGGTGGTGGCTGCTTAGGATGAGCTCTCATCCCCATGATGGCATTGATCTGCGCGGTCCCTTCCCCGCAAATATATCGGCCCCCGCTTCGGTGGACGATAAGATCGAAGGAGAAGTTACTTCCCATGATGTTCTGACCAAGGTAGCCAGCCTCTTGAGCAATCCTTATTTCTCTTTCCAGAATCAGAGCGCTGCTTTCGTAAGAAGGCCGGACGAAGATGATACCCTTTTCCGCGGAGACGACATATCCGGCAAGGATGGTTCCTTCGATGATCATGTGAGGGTCCGCGTGAGCCATGATGCGATCTTTGAAGGTGCCAGGCTCCATTTCATCAATGTTCGTGATCAGGTACCTCGGGAAAGGAGCATCGTCAGCGACCGATTTCCATTTAAGCCCTGCGGGAAACCCTGCCCCTCCGCGACCCTGAAGATTTGCATCGACAACCGCCTGTTGCACTTCTTTTGGAGAATATTTCTGGAGGGCCATGGTAAGAGCCTGATAGCCTCCACTTTGACGATATTCATCGATCGTGGCAATTCGGTTGGGTTTGCGATTCTGAAAGATCACTTGCGGATACATTCGGTTTACCTTGCCATCCTCGGGGGCGGCGCTTCAGATCTCAACCGATCGAGAATGCCGTCGATTTTTTCAGGAGTTAGAGGACCGTAAGCTCTCCCGTTGATCAACATGGCCGGCGATAGATCACAATAACCAATACAGGCAGTGGGCAGTATGGTAAAAAATCCATCCTCTGTTGTTTCTCCGGGTTTAATCCCGAGTTTTTTAAAGAGATGGTTTAACACGGAATCATACCCATTCATCCAGCAGACGACCCCATCGCAGACGTGGATGACGAATCTTCCAACCGGTTCCCGATAAATAAAATCATAGAAAGTAGCGAGTTCCTCGATCTCAAGGGGCGTCATATCGAGGAGCCGGGCCGCTTCTTCAACGGCTTGGTCGCTCAAATAACCGTGGTGATTTTGCAAAGCCAGCATGATATCCACAACCAGCTCCCGGGGATGATCTGTCTCCGCTATTCTTTTCTGCAAGGGTTCGAGTAGTTCTTCGGACAACATGGGTCTTTTCTAAATTTCAATTTTCAAATCCCAAATCTCAAACAAACTCAAAGTTCCAAATTCAAATGACTGCCCCTCACCCTTCCCCTCTCCCCGTGGGGGAGAGGGCGGGGTGAGGGGTTTGAGATTTTGAATTCTGGTTATTGGAACTTGTTTGTAATTTGGTGCTTGATATTTTGTGCTTCTCCCCTACCGGTCAATATCCGGTAAGATGTAGTCAACCGAACCGATAATAGCCAAGAGGTCTGAAAGGAGTCCTCCTCTTGCCATGAGGGGCATGACCTGAACATTGGCAAACCCGGGCGCTCTGATCCTCATCCTGTAGGCCATGTTGAGGCCGTCGCTAACGACATAGTAGCCTTGCTCGCCGCGGGAGATTTCCGTTGCCGTATAGGCTTCGCCCTTGGGGATCTTCGGCCCCCGGGTCACATTAATGAAATGATGGATGAGGCTCTCGATATCTCTTAAGGTATCTTTCTTTTCAGGGACCGCATAACGGTAATCATTCGTCACATACCTTCCGTCCGGCATTTGGTTCGCAGCTTGCTCGATAATCCTCAGGCTCTGGCGTATTTCCTCGACCCGGACAAGATAACGAGCGTAACAATCGCCCCTCGTGGCGGTCGGGATATCAAATTCAAAATTCTCATAGCCTGAGTAGGGGAACTTCTTCCTTACATCCCACTCCAGACCGCAGGCCCGGAGATTAGGGCCCGTCACTCCCCATTCCATGGCATCTCTTAAAGAAAGGATGCCAACCCCTTGGGTTCGGGCTTTGAAGATTGGGTTCTTGGTGATCAATGCCTCGTAGTCTCCGATACGCGCTCGAAGGGTCTTGACAAATCTGTCAACCGCCTCTTTCCAGCCCTCGGGTAGGTCCATCGCCAATCCCCCGATGCGAAACCAGGCCGGATGGAGTCTGCCGCCTGTGATCATCTCGACCACATCCATGAGCTGCTCACGCTCACGAAAGGTATAAAAGGTTGGCGTCATCGCGCCTACGTCGTGGGCATTCGTGCCAAACCAGACGAGGTGATTATTAATACGGAAGATTTCACTCAGCATCACCCGGACGAACTGGGCGCGTTCAGGAACTTTGATTCCTGCCAAGGTTTCTACAGATTGTAGATAGGAAAGGTTGTTGGCCACGCCGCCCATATAGTCTACTCGGTCTGTGTAGGGAATAAACTGATGCCACGATTGATGTTCGCCAATCTTTTCAACGCCTCTGTGATGGTATCCGATATCCAGATTGATATCGGAGATTCTTTCTCCGTCAAGGGAGACGATAAAACGCATCAAACCATGGGTGCCGATGTGCTGGGGGCCGACATTTAATACCAGAAGCTCTTGATCCCCTTCTTTTTGCTTCACAAAAGCGCCGGCATCCAGAGGTTGGTGCTTTAGAGCGGAGGCGTGCGTATAGGGAGCCATTTCGGTAGCCCTGCCAGGATGGCTTTTGCGTAGCGGGTATCCTTCCCAGTCTTGAGGCATGATGAGGCGGCGTAAATCGGGATGACCCTCAAAACGGATTCCAAACATCTCGTACGTTTCGCGCTCGTACCAGTTTGCAGAAGGCCAGATATCCGTGACGGTGTGGGTCGTCGGGTCTTTGCCCGTTAATCCAACTTTAAGTCGTAAACGGCCCGGAGGATCAAAGGAGAGCAAATGGTAAACCAGTGTATAGTCCGGATAGACCCCTTTGTCAGGCCGAAAGGACTTTCCGTTTTGGCCGATCTCGTTGGCTACCGTTCCGTCATAATCGGATAAAGGTTTTTGATCGCGGCGTGCCGACTCATCAATGGCGGTTAAATCGTCCAGCCGCAGGTATTTGGGTGACGCTTCCGTCTTGAGAAACTTAAGGATCTCCTTGAAGCGACTTTCCACCACATGAAAGGTCAACATATCTGAGGTTCCTGCCGTCTGCCGGATCGCGTCGCCAAATCTTTCATTCAGGACTTGAGCCAGAGATTTGTCCTGCTCATGCAATTCGATCCGGCGCGGAGGCGGAGTCCACATCAGGTCAGACCGGCTGTCCCAGAATCGAGGGGATGTGACCGATGTTCCCCTGATAGGTATCCCTTCCATCCCGGGACCTCGCGTGTCTCTTGATTTGGTTTCTCCATCGATCAAGATGGGATTGGTTGTTCCCTGGGTGCCGCCTCCAAGATGCAAAACAGAGCGAGCCGGCTTTTCATCCGAGATGATTTTCTGCTGCAAGACCGTCAGGGCATGTTCAAGGGCTTCGGGTCTCGGAGGGCAGCCCGTGACATAGACATCCACCGGAATGAGCTGGTTCAGCCCCTGCACCACGCTGTAAACGTCGTACATCCCGCCGCAGTTGCAGCAGGACCCCATCGAGATCACCCATTTCGGCTCTGCCATCTGCTCATAGAGCCTCACGATAACCGGGGCGATTTTCTTAAAGACCGTTCCCGCCACGATGATGACATCGGCCTGACGGGGAGAACCGCGCAGGACCTCAGCCCCGAACCTCGCAAGATCGAAGCGTGGTGTAAAAACGGCTGCCATTTCGATGAAGCAGCAAGACGTCCCGAAAAAGAGGGGCCAGAGGCTGTACTGGCGGCTCCAGTTGATCAGGGTGTCAAGCTTGGCAAGGACGATGTTTCCGAGGGTGCCGGGCTTTTCCGGGCTGTCGGTCCCCACTCAAGGCCTCCCTTTTTCCAGATGTAGAAGAGACTGATTAGCAGTACCACGATGAAGAAGGAAATTTGCAGCCAGCCGGACCAACCGAGGCGTTCGAAAGCAATGGCCCAGGAAAAAATATAGGCAGCTTCCACGTCAAAGATGAGGAAAAAAGCGGCAATAAGATAAAAGGCGATCGGATATGGAAATCGAGCCGTGCCGGTTGGGATGATGCCACACTCATAGGCTCTCAGCTTTTCAGGGTTCGGTTTTTTCTCTCCGAGCCACTTGGCAAGAAAGAGCAAAGCGATGATCAGGATGAGACTCATCAGAGTAAAAAGTCCCAGAGCCAGAATCCCTGGCTCCCACGGGGAAAAGGCATTAATGTTCGGAATTGGTTCCATCCGTCTTCTTGATTCGAGTGCTCGGCATACTCCCTCACCCCCCTGCCTACCGGCGGGGGGGTGAGGGAAAGGAGGGCCGATTATCAACCAAAAGCTTATAGCGAGAGAGTGTCGAAGATAATGGGGTAAACCCTGTATTTTGAAAGGACAAATGATGTATTTTGAAAAATTTTGGCTGCCGGTTCTGCCAAGAAAGTCTGCACTAAAGGACCAGCCTTAAAATACAGGATTTAAAATGAGAAAATACGAGGTTCTTCTTATGGACTTCTCACTCATTTCAAAGGAAGATGGGGTGAGGTGGGATCGTAACATCATCCAAGGAGGCGAACCATGTTTGGCAGGCGGATCAAGTTGTTTACGCTCTTCGGCTTCGAAGTCCGGATTGATTTAAGCTGGGTCATCATCGCGGTTCTTGTCGTCTGGTCCCTCGCAACATATATTTTCCCATCTGACTACAAAAACCTTCCTGTCCAGACCTATTGGTTGATGGGAGTGGTCGGAGCCATAGGCCTTTTTCTTTCGATTATATTTCACGAAATGTTTCATTCTCTGGTTGCCAGAAGGTTTGGCATTCCGATGAAGGGGATTACGCTGTTCGTTTTCGGCGGCGTTTCTGAGATGGGTGAAGAACCCACAAGCGCAAAAGTCGAATTCCTGATGGCCATTGTGGGGCCTCTTTCCAGTATCGCCATTGCACTCGCCTGTTATGGGATTCACATGCAGGGGCTGCGCAGCGGATGGCCTGAATCGGTCGATGGGGTAGTGTATTATCTCGCCTACATTAATGCTTTGTTGGCTGCCTTCAATCTTTTACCTGCCTTTCCATTGGACGGAGGGAGAGCCCTAAGGGCCATCTTATGGGGACTGCGGAAAAACCTTCGATGGGCAACCCGAGTTTCGTCCTCCGTAGGATTTGGGTTTGGCGTCCTGTTCATTCTTATAGGTGTTTTCCAATTCCTCAGAGGAAATGTGATGGGAGGAATTTGGTTGTTCTTGATCGGGATGTTTCTCCAGAATGCCGCAAGGGTGTCTTACCAGCAACTTGTTATACGGAAGGCACTGGAGGGGGAACCCGTTCGCCGCTTTATGAAAACCGATCCAGTGGCAGTCTCTCCTTCGATTTCGATACGGCAGCTTGTGGAAGATTATGTTTACAAATACCACTTCCAGATGTTCCCAATTGCAGAAGGCTCCGAGAAACTCCTTGGCTGTATCACCACGAAAGAGCTGAAGGAAATTCCCCGAGAGGAGTGGGGCCAAAAAACGGTGGGGGAGGTCGCTACGAAGTGTTCAGCCGAAAACACCATTGAGCCGCAGGCCGACGCGACGCAAGCACTCTCTCTCATGGCTCGAACGGGGTCGGGCCGCCTGATCGTGGTTGAGGGAAATCGCTTGGTAGGAGTCATCACATTAAAGGACATGCTAAAATTTCTTTCATTAAAGTTGGAACTCGAGCGATGAGCAAGGGCGATGTTGGAAAGTAGGGAATGGCGGAGGATTGGATTCTGTCTACTCGGGATAGGTAATCTGAGTTCCGTCCACCCGGGCGAAGGGAGTGAGCTTATGAGGTTGTGTCTTGGTTTTGCTCATAATATGCTCGACCGAAAGGCTTCGGACCTGTAATGCATCCGCAATGAGTGACCTGTGACAGCGCCAGGGAACTGCCTCGGCACACATCAGGCAAATTCTTTCACGTCGCGTAAGAAGGATCAAATTTTCCAAATTCTTTTCAAATTCCTCTGTCTGCATATAATCAGCAAATCCCCTGAAACTGGAATTGCGCCACCCCAGATTCGGCGAATCGCGCAGAGCATGACGAAGACCTCCAAGTCCGGACATATGTTCATATCCAATTCCAACAGATCTTAGGGCCTCGGGAAGTGTGTCGAGATTGAACTGAGGATTATGGCGCGACCGCGGCACCGTTCTCACATCGACGATCATCTCAACGTCGTGGATTTTAAGGAGATCAATAAAAGCTTCCAGAGGCCGTGTCGAATGGCCTATCGTCAAGACAAGGGGTACTCTCTCGGCTGCCCCCGTCACTTTCGAAAGCGGATCCTTCTTCTTTTTCCTCATCCTCCGTACCCGCTGAAGATCACGTCTTCCGTCATTGTAGATATCCTTTTTCCCGAAGGCCTTCCAACAAAAGATGAAAATAGACCAATCCTCCAAAAGGCTCCCAACGGTCCAAGATCCGGCGAACGCCTTCGTAATCCAGGGGCTTCCGAAGATTGAGCAAGTGCCTTAACTTATTCTGCGCACCGACATCATCACCCGGGAATAGATTGAGCCGTCCCATACCCCTCAGAAGTACATATTCCGCGCTCCACCTGCCCACACCTCTCAATTGATATAACTGTTCTAATGCCGCTTCGTCATCGAGGGCTTCGATACGATTGAGGTTGACCGATTTTCGGGTAACCCTCTGGGACAGTTCGATCAATGCTCGTCCCTTCTGTCGGCTGAACCCCAGGTTCCGGAACGTTTCCAGATGCAATCGTTCCACTCTTTCCGGTTGAGGGAAGGCATAGACCGTCGATTCCCCCCTCTTGAAGGGAAGGCCGGCCTTCATCGCCAGGCGGTTAAGAAGGAGAATTCCCACCGTAAGCGTAAGCTGCTGGCAGGCGAACGCATTGACAAGCGCTTCAAATAAGCTTGGGAACCGGGGTGGTTTAAGCCCGACAAAGCGTTGAGATAGTTCATAAAGCCTCTTCTCACCCTTTGCGAATTCATAAAATTTTGAAAGATCAATCCGAAGCCCCATCATCCGTTCCAGAGCACGGGCAATAGAGGGTTTTAGCTGAGGCACTATCTTTTCGGCAGTTGTCGTGACTTGAAGGATAGGCCTGTCGAGAGTACCCTTTTGAGTGATTTCAACCTCCACAGGCTTTCCGTCATAAGCCATGACCCTACGGTAAGCCTGGCCATCCCAGCGGTCCACAATATTCTCCGACCTGCGTCGCAATGCCCAAGCAGTAAAGCGGAGGTCAAATGGCGGTAGTGGCTTAAGGTGGAAAGAGATTTGATCCATTCAGGCTTCTCTATACCTGTGCTCAGAAGAGCTTCTTTTTTCATGACCATGAGACAGAAAAGGTGCGTTGGAAGTGGACCTCAGACCTCTTCGAGCATCGTTGTAAAGAGGTCGTGATGTTCTTCTTCAACCTCGAGGATCTCCTTGATCAGAAACGCCGTTGTAACGTCACCTTCCTTTTGGGCCTGGTCGATAATTTTCTTGTAAAGGCGAATGCCTTCTTCTTCCATCTTTGTGTCGAATTCGAGAAACTCCTTCAAGTTTTCTCCCGCTTTGATTGGCGCGAGTTGTGTCGTTGGAACTCCGTTCAGATACCAGAGCCTTTCCGCAAGTTCTTCCGCCTGTTTCATCTCCGCAATGGCCGTCTCCTTGAACTTGCCGGCAACAGCCACTCCTTTCGTTCCTATTACCTGAACATATTGCCACATGTATTGAACGCTCGCGGCAATCTCAATGGCAATGGCATCGTTTAACATCTTCTTTAATTCGTCACTCACCTTTGCTGTCGGTTTTAATTTGCGTGTCATGGTCTTCGCCTCCTCATCAGATTTTCATGTTTTTGAATTGTAGGCACCTTAGTCAAGCGGATATGGGAGATATCTATTCGAGTCCGGCTCACTCCACCTTGAACTTGACTTTTTTTAAGAGGGTCCCAGCCGCTCCCTTTATCTCCACTTTCCAGTCCCCTTTCAACCTTCTCAGGTGTTTATCGGCATAGGTTCTCCATCTCTTTCCCATTTTCATTGGCAGTATGGTCTTCAATATTTCTTTTTCTTCATGAAACCAAACAAAAGAACCCTCCATATCTTTGGAAATATTTGCAGCCTGCAGGAAACAATATACTTTATAGTTTCTCCGCTTGAGGCCGGAAATGTTTCTGAAGCGCCCGTCGGCTTATTACTCTCCAACCAGTCGCTACAAAAGATGTTTTTCCTTTGCGGCAGCCCGTCCACAATTTTTGCAAACGCATTTTGGGTTTCTCACCAGCTTCTTGTAGTCTTCCAAATTCGATTTCAAATAACCAATGTTTTCCAAAAGGCATAGATGCTCTTCGTGTGCCGCATGCGGCATTTTAATCTCTGCCATTCTTATCCCTCCTTTCCCACGGTGCTTTAAGTCCAAAGGTATTTAAAATGGATCGGGAAGTATATAGGGCAAACCCTGTATTTTCGGATCAGCGATGCTTTATTTTGACCCATGCTGTTATTGAAGATGGTCTTAGAAGTAAATAGATCGGCCATTGCATTTTCTCAGCGAAATGACAATATTTTGAAATGGAGATACCCACCGAGGTTAACGAAAGCCCTCCAAAAATACAGCGCTTCCTCTATAAAAAATACAGTATTCACTCTATTTACTTCTTTGATTTGTCTTAATAGGATAAATTCAGGATTATATGTTTGAATGCCGAACAAAGAGGGAGGCAGATATGAAGAATTATGATGTTATCGTAATTGGTGCCGGGGCCGGTCTGGAGATTGTATTTAAGGCGCTGTCAGCCGGGTTAAAGGTGGCGCTGGTCGATAAAGGAAATGTGGGAGGTACCTGCCTTAATGTTGGGTGTGTGCCCTCTAAAATGTTGATCTATCCGGCGGACAGAATAAGAGAAATAGAGGAGGCAAAGAAACTAGGGATACATGCCAGGATAGGTCATATCGATTTCAGTTCAATTATGGAGAGGATGAAGAAAGCCGTCAAGGAGGGTCGAAATTCTATTCAGAAGGAGATCAAAAATTCAAAACATCTCGATTTTTATAATGAGGAAGCGCATTTCATTGGAGAATACGTGTTGGAAATAAAGAATGAGAACATAAGGGGGGAGAAGATTTTTATCGTTTCAGGCGCTCGCCCCTTAATTCCTCCTACCAAAGGCCTGGATAAGATTGAATATCTAACGAACGAGAATGTTTTAGAGCTTAAAAGAAGACCGAAGAGCCTGATCATCATCGGAGGGGGATATATAGCTGCCGAATACGGCCATTTCTTCTCCGCCATAGGCACAAAAGTGGTTATCGTGGGAAGAAACAAGAGGCTGATCCCAAACGAAGAACCCGAAATATCCGACCTGGTCAAGAAGGAATTCAGGAAACGCATGGAAATTCATACAGGGACTGAAGTATTAGAAGCCAGACAAAACCATAAGGGTTATGACGTCCTTGTAAAAAAGAAAAATACCGGCAAAGAGATGGAAATTAAGGCTGAAAAGATCATGGTCGCAGTAGGAAGAGAGTCCAATGTCGATCTCTTAAAAATCCAAAATACCGGTGTTGAAACAACCGAGGCCCATTACATAAAGGTGAATGATTATCTTCAAACAACTAAAAAAAATATATGGGCCCTGGGGGATGCCATTGGAAGGCAAATGTTTACGCATGCAGCCAGCAAGGAAGTGGAATTGGCATGGCATAACGCGACACAAAAAAGGAAAAGGAAAATGAATTTTCGTATCATTCCCCATGCCGTTTTCACGCAACCGCAGATTGCATCGGTGGGGCTTACAGAAGAGCAGGCGAGAAAGGATTACGACATACTGGTAGGAAAAACAAAGTACTCCGATACTGTAAAAGGGGAAGCCATGATGGAAGAAGAGGGCTTTGCAAAGGCAATCGTGGAAAAAGGCACCCAAAGGATTTTGGGATTCCATATGATAGGCCCTGAAGCTTCGACACTCATCCAGGAAGTGGTTAACG
>Ga0208191_1000633_pt1 | contig 23239 bp, 16 predicted proteins | sample June2015DPH_13_5_FD_184709 | JGI IMG/M metagenome (GOLD analysis project Ga0208191, IMG submission 184709) | Peatland microbial communities from SPRUCE experiment site at the Marcell Experimental Forest, Minnesota, USA - June2015DPH_13_40... | ecosystem: Environmental > Terrestrial > Soil >... | reverse complement strand
GAAATGTTCGACGACCTTATTTGCCTCGCTGCCAGGGCTCTTGTGATCTCTGATAGCGTCTACCAGGTTGGTCGTCCGTCCGTCATGGAGGAAGAAGACGCGTTGTCCGACGCCCCAGAGGGGAGCGGTGCGGAACTCGTCGGGGCCGGCGCCGCCTTGCGTGATGCCGTCGGCGAGGCCTTTGCCCATGTGGTGGACGAGAAGGTCAGAATAAAGATTCGCCGTCTGATGGGAAAGCGCAGCACTCGGGCTGGTCGAGGAGCCGCTCGCAATCATCGCGCCCGTAGTAAACGACGGTTTATGGCAGTGGACACAGCCTATCTTGGCAAAAGTGGCGCGTCCCTTCTCGCTGGACGCCGTGGCGGGAGCGGGAGTGGGTGGCGCCAGCATCCGCATGAAGTTGGCAAACGCTTCGATGTCAGAGATGACCGCCGGGTTCGAATTGCCGGTGCTCGCTGGAGTTGTCGTGAAGTTGAGTGTGTCGTTAGGAGTGGGGTTGAAGAGACACCCCGGCGTTTCGTCGCGCTCTTGTGGGAAAAGCTGGTTTGAGATTCCCATCTCGACGTTGTAGGCCTCGCCCGCGAACATGAGAAGGGACTTGTTTTGCGCCTTCCACCCGAAACGGGTGATGGTCCCATCGTTCGCACTGCGGTTCACGTTTCCGCTTAGGTGGGCGTTCGGGTGCCCGGATATACCCAAGCCCGACTTCAGGGATGCGTCGGCCTGCATATTCGCAAGGATCGCCGAGTCGGGAATCGCTTCGATCAGCCCCGCGCCAAAAACAGGCGTCGGAATTCGGAAAATAATGTTCGAATTCCCACCCTGGCCCGTGAGCGGATCTCCCGCGGGCAGGAAATCGAATTGGGCGATGTTGCAACCGGGGGCGTCATTTCGCCCGGTGATCACGAAGAGTGCGTGCACCGAGCCGTCGGGCGCTCCGTTGCTCTCCTTGAACCGTGCTTCGCGAATGGGGCCGTTTTGCGTTGCTTGTAGTATTTGTATATACAGCACAGTGCGTGATGAACCATGGCACCGTGTTCTTCGCGCCATTCAGGCCGGCAACTGCGGGCAGGGGATTTTTCGCCGGACTCGATCCGCCGGCATCCGGCTGCGAGTGGCACGAGAAGCACTGGTTGGAGTTGAAGCGGGGACCGAGGCCGTTATTCGCGCCTTTGGTCACGACCTCGATTTCAGCGAACCTGGCCTGCCCATCCTGGAAGAACGCAGTTTCGTCCGCTCTAAGACCCTTCAGAGGAGTGCCAGCACTCGCCGGGCCGCCGCGCACGCCCGGGTCTACTGGGCCTGACCTACTTTGACCCAAGGTGTAGACGCATGTTGCCAAAGCCACAGCAACAATTCCGCTGAAACTCTTGAGTGCAATTCCCCGGAGCATGATCAGCACGATTACCTCCGTTGACCCAGGAATGCGGGTATTGTACACCGGGTCTAAGGTCATAGACCCCCGAATGACGGGCAAGCGGGAAGTAATCCCAAGGTAAGGTTTGCCGACATTCCTCCCTAAACACAGAAGACAAGCTTCCTTTTGGCAGCTCCAAGAGCGCATTGGCCTTTCTCGTCAACTGAAGCCCAGTACAGGTCTTTCATAAACAGGGGCTCGCCATGCTGTGCGGGTTACGTAACAGCGCTCCTTCTCCAGCATCTCCTGCGGTTCCTCTGATATTCTCTCCCTGAATTTCGGGTATCTCATGGCTCAACTCAGCGGTGGCATCGGCAATGTAACGACGAATACAGGGATCGTAGAGATGGCAATGGCGTATTCCCGCAGCCGTGTGCTTTGCGCGGCTGCACGCCTCGGCATTGCCGATGCACTTGGAGACGAGGTACGTAGCGTTGGTTTCTTGGCCGAAAACTGTCAGGCAGATGCCGATGCTCTGTATCGTCTGCTGCGCGCCCTCGCCAGCATCGGCGTGACAGAGGAGACAACGCCCGAACACTTTCGGCTGACTCCGTTTGGCAAACCGCTGCGGAGGGGTGTGCCTCAGTCCGCCTGGTCAGCCGTCATCTTCTGGGCGGATCTGCTTGCCGACGACTGGTCCCTGCTTACCGACTGTGTTCGGACCGGTAAGCCGGCCTCTCAGGTCCGCGATCCGAAAATACCTTCCCGGTGGTCGCAGGATGCCGAAGCTGATTCTATTTTTCGCGCGGTGATGGGTACGGCTCCGGCAGAAGATTACGCGCCTATCGCTGACGCGTGGGATTTTTCCCGCGCGAAGGTGGTCGCCGACCTCGGCGGCGGCGGTGGGTCACTCATTCTTGCAGTACTAGGGCTCAACCCGCATTTGCGAGGCATGCTTGTGGACCTCGAATCCAGCGTGGATGCAGCCAAATCTCGCTTCGCGGATGAAGATCCTTCCTCCCGATGCGAACTGATTGCCGCAGATCTGACGCAATCGGTCCCGGAGGGCGCCGATGTATACATGCTCAAACATGTACTGCACGGGCGTCAGGACGGGGATGCTCTTACTATTCTCAAGAACTGCCGCGCGGTAATTCCGCAGAACGGCAGTTTGTTGATCATTGAATTCATCCTTCCTTCGCTCGTCTCGCATGCAGATCCACAACTGGAAGGCCACCTGATGAGCGATCTCAACATGCTTGCTGTTACCGGCGGTAGAGAACGTAGCGAGCGTGAGTGGAGAGCACTTCTTGAGGCAGCGGGATTCATTCTGACCCGGGTGTGCCCGGTCGGGGGCGACACTCTTATGGTTCGGAACGTCGGGATTCTCGAAGCGAAGCCAGCTCAGGGATGAGCCCAAGTTGTTCCGAACGTTGGACAGTTTTGTTTGGGATGACGTCCACACAGCGTTGTTCCCAGATCATTCCGGGCCCGAAGTCCTCTTCGAGGACATCATCTTTTAATCTCCCCGAAGCCCGTTTCTGGATAGCTTCCGGTTAGCCGACGACTCGGGATTTGGGGCAAACGGGGATGAGCGGGCCCTCAAACGCCGATTGCCGGCTTGCGATCCAATGGAACTCCCAACAGCCGGTCGCCGCCGTTGTAAAGGAAGACTGCCTGTGCCTGTGCGCTTCGCTCGGCCGCTCGGCCCGCAAGCTTCGGGAACTCAGGATGGGAGCGCAACGAGTCCATCCAGGGATGATGCAGCAGAGCGTGGTGGCAGAAGTATCCTTCATCTAAGGCCCGCGATATCGTTTCCAAGGCTCGTTCCGGTTCGTTCAGCTTTGCGAGAAGAACACCCAGCCCAAAACGCGCCTCGGGATCGCGGAACGGCAGCCGGAGGCAACCGTCAATCGCCTCCAGGCTTTGGTCGCGCTCGCCTTGCAAGTAGCTCCGGAGCGCGACGAGAACCCCGTGCCGCAAGCGACCGGGTGGATTTGCCTTCTCCCGATCGCTCAGTCCGCTGATCGCTTCTTCCTCGCGACCCGCGGGGGCCCACGCGAGGTTGGTTGCATACTCGTCCACCGAGGCGCTGTGCTCGAGCGCGGCCGGGATGTCGTTGAGGTACCGGAAAGTAAACGACACGCTGGTTTTCACATTGCGGTCAAGTGCCCGCGCTCGCTCATAAGCTGCTACCGAGGCATTGAGCAGGTCGCAATACCGGCAGGCCTGGACGAGCCCAGTAAACAGATCGGGATCGTTCCGGTGCGCCTGTGCCCGCTTCAGGAGCCGCTCCAGGGCGCTCAGGGCCCGCCCCAGGTCCGCCTCCAGGGACGTATAGAAGTTGTGTGCCAGGGCTAATTCAGGATTGAGCGAAAAGCTCTTTTGGAACGCCTCTTCGGCGCGACTGAGGTCCTCGGCCTCATCCCCCACAAACTTTCCGATGAAGCGATGGACCCGGCCCAGACGCGCCCAGGCTGGCGCGTACCTGGGATCGGCCTCGAGGCAACGGATATACAGGTCCCGAGCCAGAGTCATGTTTTGCACATCGCTTCCAACCGTGAGTTGATTGGCTCGGAGATAATACTCAAATGCGCCTGGACTCGCAGGCACGTCATGCTTGAGCAGGCGATGTTCACGCGCGGTCAACGGTAAGGTTAGAGCTTGTACGATCCGATCAACGAGATCGTCCTGAAGCGCAAACACGTCTTTGGAAGACACCTGCGACGTGTTGGTCCAGAGCATTGTGCCGGTTGCCGCTTCCACCAGTTGGCTGGTCACGCGAATGTGCTCGCCATCTGACAGGATGGTGCCAGCCAGGATCGCGTCCACCTGGGCCTGCTCGCCGATCTGCTTGAGATCCAAGCCGGTGGATTCGGCGAGTCGCATTGCCAGCAGGGTCGAGCGCACGATCACCGAATCGATGCCGCATAGGGAACTGGTGATGGCATCGGGCAAGCCCACGGCTAGAAAGTCAGAGGCTTCGTGATGCCGAAGAATACGAAAAGGCAGGACAATCAGCCGGGTGATGGCGCGGCATTGCGGGATGACTCCGGTATCTTCCTGTAGCTCCGCGTCGCTCAGTGCTTCCAGCATGGCCTCAGCCGATGAGTAGCGATCCTGGGGCTGCTTTTCGAGAGCGCGCCGGATTACGCGATCGGCGATCACGAGCGCGGGCGACCCGACAAGCATCGGCGGGCGGTCATATAACACGGCGTGCAGAACTTCAATGACTGACGCTCCGCAGAAAACCCGTTTCCCTGTAAGCATCTCATAAAGGATGCAACCTACCGCGAACAGATCGGTGGGCGGACCGATTGATCCGCGATTCACTTGCTCGGGAGCCATGTAGCAAGGCGTGCCCGCCAGGGCGTCACGAACCGTGAGAGAAGCAGTCGCGTCCATTTCGGTTGCGCAACGCGAACCTGGCGCGTCGGCTTGAGCGAGGCCGAAATCCAGCAACTTCACGCCGTGCGCCGACAGGAATACGTTCGAGGGCTTGAGGTCTTGATGAGTGATACCCGCTGCGTGTAACGCCTCGAGAGCCCGCAATATCGCGCCGGTGATATCGACCGCCTCCGGAAGCGGGATCGGTCCTCTCGTCAGTCTCCGGTCGAGCGACTCGCCATCGAGTAATTCCATGACCAGAAACAGCGAGCCACTCCCTTCGTCCTCGCCAATTTCGTAGAGCTGGCAGATACCTGGATGGTTGATGCGGGCCGCGGCACGGGCCTCTTTCCAAAGCCGCTTCGTGTCCGCCTCACCTGTGGCAGTGGGACGGATTGTTTTGATGGCGACGGGCCGGTCTAGCCGTTCGTCATGGGCCTCGTGAACGATACCCATACCACCCTCGCCCAACTTACGAAGAATTCGATAGTGTCCAATTCTCTTCAAGGGACAAATTCCAACAGTGGACGGCAGTGCATTCGAGGCTTCTCAGTATAGCGCCGCTGAGCGGATGACGAGCTACCCGGAAGTTATGCCCAGGAACAAACTTTCAACAACGCGGGCCAGAAGTCCGCTTCGAGGAGATCGCCATTGATCTCCTCCAAGCCCGTTTCTGGGGACTATGCGGCTACAATGCCTTGCGGAGGAACTATGGGGAAATCGCGAAGGCAGTTCTTGACCGTCACATCCGCTGGTTTAATCGGCGCCGCCGTCGCGCACAGTGTTTGTGCGCAGGTACCCGAGACCCAGCAGCAACCGGCTCCCGGCACGCCTCCGGCGTTCGGTACCGGACCGCTGGTGGGCCCGGAGATCTCGCCCACAACGGTAAGTGAGGCGGAAAAGCTGGTGCAAATCAAGATGACGGACAGCGAAGTCGCGGTCGCGGCGTCGAGTTGGCGCCCAAACATGGCCGCGCTGTACGAACGCCGGACCGGGCCGCGCAAGGTGGAACTGGAGGCGACGCTTGCTCCGGCGACGAAGTGGAATCCGACGCTGGCGGACGTGAAGGCGGCGGTGCGCGACCGCTTCGTCCGCAGCACTGCCAACCCGGGACCGCTGCCCACGAGCGACGAAGACATGGCTTATGCGCCGGTGACCAAGCTCTCGCGCTGGATCGAGCAGCGCAAGCTCACTTCGACACGGCTCACGCAGATTTACCTCAAACGCTTGCAGCAGTTCGATCCCAAGCTGCGCTGCGTGATCACGTTAACCACCGATCATGCGATGGCGCAGGCGAAGCAGGCGGACGCGGAGATCGCAGCGGGGAAATATCGCGGGCCGCTGCACGGCATTCCGTGGGGCGGCAAGGACCTGCTCGATACTGCCGGCATTCCGACGACCTACGGCGCCGAGCCGTATCGCAACCGCGTGCCCAAAGAAGACGCAGCGGTGGTCAAGCGACTCAACGATGCCGGCGCTGTGCTCGTCGCAAAACTCAGCCTGGGCGCGCTGGCGCTGAACGACATCTGGTTCGGCGGGCAGACGATGAATCCGTGGTTGCTCGAAGAAGGTTCTTCGGGATCGAGCGCCGGACCCGGAGCGGCTACTGCTGCGGGGCTCGTCGGATTCTCGATCGGCAGCGAAACCGGAGGCAGCATCGTGAGTCCGTCGATGCGTTGCGGGCTGACGGGGCTGCGACCGACCTACGGGCGCGTGCCGCGCAGCGGAGCGATGACGCTCTGCTGGTCGTTGGACAAGCTGGGTCCGATGACGCGCTCGGTCGAAGATACGCTGCTGGTACTGCATGCCATTTCCGGTCCCGACGCGGGCGACCTGGCCAGCGTACCCAGCCATTTCGACTTCGACGCCAACGCCAGCGTCAAGGGTCTGTGCGTCGGCTATTTTCCGAAGTGGATGCAGGAAGCTCCCGCCACCGAGGTCGATCGTGCGGCACTCAAGGCAGTGGAGCAGGCCGGGATGAAGCCAGTGGAGGTCTCCATACCGGATTGGCCGTACGATTCGCTGAACCTTATTCTTTTCGCGGAATCGGCGGCGGCCTTCGAAGATTTGACGCTGAGCGGAGGCGTAAACGAACTCAAAGCGCAGGTGCCCGATGCGTGGCCGAACATCTTTCGCCAGTCGCGCTTCTTATCGGCAGTGGATTTCGTGCAGGCAGATCGCTTCCGTCGCAAGGTCGCCGAGGAGATGGCGCGCGTTTTTTCGAATGTCGATCTGCTCTTGGTACCGTCACTGCGCGACGAAATGCTCGTTATCACCAACTTCACCGGGCACCCGTCGTTGACCTTGCGCGCCGGCTTTGTGGAAGTATCGGAGGCGCGGAGCGACTGGGCGCCGGACCCGCAGCATCCGTTGCCGAAGTTATCGCCGCCGCGACGGGTGCCGCACGGGGTGACGCTGATCGGGCGGCTGTTTGATGAGGGGACGCTGGGCAGCGCGGGGTTGGCGCTGGAGAGAATCTTCGGCGTTCGAGAGCAGAGGCCGGCGGGGTTTTGAGGGGTCAGTTCGCCCGAACCCTGATTCCCGCGAAGTCCTCTTCGAGGAGATCGCCATTGATCTCCTCCAAGCCCGTTTCTGGATAACTTCCTGTTGGCCGACAAACCGGGAGTTGTCGCGTCAGCTTTCGCAGCAGATCAACTGCCGCGTCTTTGAAGAAGGGCTTGACGATCTCGTCCTTGGACTCGGCACGGTCGAGAGTCGCCGTGTGCGGACAGCCGAGAAAGCTCGCTATGTCAGTTGCGGAAAACATGATGCTTGATGATTCTATTCCGCAACGTGACAGGGCGGCTGCTGGCATTTGGCTGCTCGGATGCCCGATCGCGGATGAAAAACCCGCTTCCCCTAATTTTGGAAGATGCTATCTAGAAATGCCTTGTCATCTTCATCGGAAAGAAAAAGAACGTGGGCTGCTGCATATTTGTTCCTATCCCATTCCGAGCCATGTTTCTTCCGCAAGTCGTCGTAGGGCGTGACTGAGATGATTCCTGTCGCTCCACTCACCGCAGTAAGCTGGGCATTGGGCACAACGGCGCCTGTCTTGTCGGTTACGGTACCGACGATGTCGCCGCTGATGGCTTGGGCTAAAGCGAACTGTCTGAAACAGGACGCGCTTCAGACGAAGATGATGGCTGCGAAAACGGCGATGCGGAACTTGAACCGGTGTGCAATAATGGATATTGTATCCATCTTGGGCGCGGGCGTCCAACCGCACACCGCTGGAAAGGCCAGACTTCGCAGCGGGACCTGCGAATGCGGGCCTGGTAATACAGGTAAGGGCTACAGTTGAGCGCAAACGGTAACGGTTGAATAAATGTTGCTGTTACAATTCCGCGTCAAGGGCAATGGGTATCCCACGTCAGCGGAACTGAGAGAGTTTTTATACCGGAAGTTAAGCTACTTGATTTCTTGCTCTCTGGTGCCTAAGGATTTGCGCTTTAATCGCGCCATACGAGCGGCCAGGAGAGAGTTTGACCTTTTCCGAACGCTTGCGCGACATCCGCACCGGGTTTGAACGTCCGTTCTGGGTCGCCAACATCAGCGAGATCTTCGAGCGGCTTTCCTACTATGGGGCTTTTGCCTCGCTTGCCCTCTATCTGCAGGAGAAGCTGAATTTCTCCACGGAGCAAACCGGAACTCTAACCGGTCTATTCGGTGGCATGGTTTGGTTTCTCACCATGTTCGGCGGAGCCGCTGCCGACCGCATCGGTTTCCGCCGCGCTCTTTCGATAGCCTACCTGCTCCTGGCCAGCGCGTATTTCCTAATCGGGTCAATCGGCGCGTCCTGGCTTGCGCCGGTACGCAACGCCGTGCCGCTTGGGTTGTTTGTCGGTAGCATTCTGATTCTTCCCTCTCTGGGCGTGGCATTGGTGAAACCTTGCGTGGTGGGTACGACGGCTCGAGCTTCGAAGGTGAACGTTCGCTCGATCGGCTACTCGATTTACTACACGATGGTCAACATCGGCGGCGCTGCGGGGCCGTATTTTGCCTCCTGGACTCATCGCCATCTGGGAGTCGAGAATGTATACCGCGTCGCCGCGCTCAGCGTCTTCGCGATGTTCTTTGTGGTTCTGCTCTTCTTCCGCGAACCACGCAAGCCGGGGGATGCGCCACCGCCCTCAGTCGCGACCGTCGCTCGGAACTTTTGCGTGGTGGTGGGCAATTACCGGCTCGTATTTCCCGTACTGATGATCGCCATTCTGCTGCGCATCGCAATGGCGCTCTATCCGTTCAGCGTGCCCTGGGGGATCTGGGTAGCCCTTCTACTGGTCGCGCTTGCCGGGATTAGTCGCTTTATGTGGTTTCTGATGCTCTTCACCGGATACTGGGTCGTGTTCTGGCAGCAGTACATCAGTTTGCCGGGGTACATACATGGGTACATCAGTCCTCACGCCGACGTCGAGATGATTCTGGTGACCGATGGACTGACCGTGATCTGTCTCACACTGGTGGTGAATTTCCTGACCCGTAAGATCCCGGCATTTCAGGCTGTGATTCTGGGCACTGTGATCACTTCTGTCGCGTGGGTGATCCTTGCATTGCGTCCGACGATCTGGGGCGCGGTGCTCTCACTGTTTGTGGTTGCGCTGGGCGAGATCATCCAGCAACCGAGGTACTACGAATATATTTCGCGGCTCGCGCCTTCGGGGCAGCAGGGCACCTATATGGGCTTTGCATTTCTGCCCATGGGGATTGGATCGCTGATTGGGGGATGGTTGGGCGGAAGGCTGGTTCATCATTTTGGAGAAGTCATGCACCAACCGGACCGCATGTGGTGGGTTGTGACGGGGGTGGGAGTGGCGACAGCAGTGTTGCTGTGGATTTATGACAGGTGTGTTGGGGCGGCTAGTGAACCTACTCTATCTGGTTCGTTGTGACTTGGATGGAATTCATGTCTGCGACCAGCCGCTAAGTTTCTCAACCTGTTGTGGCGACTCGATAACTCGATAGGTGTTGCCTGCATCTCGAAGTTGGATATCGACTGCCGATTCGCGGAGAGGTAGGGATTCTATTACTGCCGTTACCCACAGGTGCCGATGAACACGAAGGTGACGCGGCGTTCGCCGAAATCGCAGTGCAGCCTATGCGTCAGAGCCACTAATCGACGACCGGGTTTCCCCCCGGCAAGGGATTGTAAATCGGCGAGCTCCGTTTCCTGAGCTGCTGGTCCCCGGCCATATTGCTGAGTGTCGGCAAGGGTGTAGGCATCCTACAGTCGCAGCAGGTTCAGCGGGCCCTAAGTAGCATTCTTCTTCCCCGCCTTCAACTTGCGTTTCCAGCCAATCTACGAGCGTGTATTCGGTAGCTTCCCGCGTTCGCAAACGCGTGCGTAATGAGCGCACAGCCAAGGCGTGGATGGCGCTACCGCAGAGGGTGCTCCCGAAGCCGAAAAAAGCGGATTGATTTCCAACCGGCAGCCAGACGGGAGTGCAGTTCACCACCAACTTGACGCCACTTAACGATCGACTGTGGTGGCATCCACATTTTCTGGCTCGTCCGCCTCTATTAGTTCTTCTCGACGCACGTAACAACAGCCCACGAGACCGGAGCATCGGGCAAGCCCTTATCCAGTGCCGACCAATGTCCACCACCATCTAGCGAATAATAGAGGTCGTTCCCCGTCCCGGCGAAAAGTAACCCTTTACGGTTGGGGTCCTCCGCGATTACGCGGACATAAGAAAGAGCATGCTTCGGCAAACCAGCGCTAATTAACTTCCAAGTCTTACCGCGGTCGGCGGTCTTGTACACGTAAGGGTCTCGGTTGTCCATCAAATGGCTTCCGGGCACCGCCAGCTGGACGGGACCGGTGATATGACTTCTCGTGTCATCTGTCCTTCGACCATTCGCCAGATGCCCAAAGGATTGGCGTCTTTCAACTCATCCGGTAAAGCGTGATCCGGAAATCCCTGATAGCAAACTACCCGCGTAAAACGGAAAATCGCCTGGCTCCCCACCGATGTTGAACGGCCGTCCGACGTGGAGGGATAAGGTCCACCATGCACCATTGCGTGACTGACCTCGACACCAGTTGGAAAGCCATTGCATACCAGCCTGCCAACTTTCCGCTCAAGGACCGAGATCAACTCAGCAAAGTCTCGAAGGTCCTGATCGTTTCCATGAATCGTTGCGGTAAGGTGGCCCTCAAGATTTCTAGCGATCTCCATCATTTCATCGCGATTGGTGTTGCGCACGAGCAGCGTCGTGGGTCCAAAGATCTCCGCATCGAGACCCTGGTTCTTCAAGAACGACACAGAGTCGGTCTCAAATAATATCGAACCCACGGCAAAACCGCTGCCAGCATAGGGTTCAGCAGCTTGGGCGGCGACGGTCGCCATGCCCCCCGACTTGCGGTTTGCCACCGCGGACTGGTAGGACGAATGGATATTTGCAGTCAGGAGTCTGAATTCCGCTGACGTTTCCACGAGTTCGCGCAGCTTATTTCTAAATGGAGCCTCATCCGCGCCACCCGCGAGGAAAACCATTCCTGGTTTTGTACAGAATTGGCCAGCTCCCAGGGTGAAGGATGCGTGCAGTCCCGCCGCAATGCTGTCGGGCCGCTCTCGCAGCGCGCCCGGAAGTATGAACACTGGATTGGTGCTGCTCATCTCAGCGTAAAACGGAATAGGCTCAGGGCGCGAGGCTGCAAGATCCATTAGCGTTCTTCCCGCAGAGCGGGAGCCGGTGAATCCTCCCGCCCTCACCAGAGGATGCTTCACCAGTGCGGTTCCGACGAGCGCTCCAGCGCCAAAAAGCAGCGAGAAGACACCTTCGGGCAGACCGCACTCTCGAACACTCTCGCGGATCGCGCGCCCGACCAGTTCGCTCGTGCCGGGGTGGGCTGCGTTCGCCTTCACGATCACAGGATTTCCCGCTGCCAAGGCAGACGCTGTATCTCCGCCAGCAACCGAAAAGGCCAAAGGAAAGTTGCTCGGTCCGAAGACAACCACCGGGCCTAGCGGTCGCAACATGGAACGCAGGTCTGGCTTGGGAAGCGGTTTACGAGCGGGATGAGCGAGGTCAATCCGTGCCGCGAGCCAAGAACCCTCTTCTACGACTGTGGCGAACAGACGAAGCTGGCTGCACGTGCGTGCCGTTTCCCCTTGCAGACGAGCCTGAGGTAGCGCCGTTTCCAGTCCAGCGCGATCGATTACCTCACTCGCAACCAACTCAATCTTGTTGGCGATCATGCGCAGGAATGCGGCTTTCTCTTTCCCCGAGGTGCGACGGTAGACGGCAAAAGCGGCGGCGGCCAAGCGCGCGGCAAGGTCCGTTTCTTCCGGCGTTGATGGAAAAAAGCCCGGCGGAAGATGTTCCCCCGTGGCTGGATTCGTTGCGTGGAATGGCTCAACTTCAGATGCACCATCCCGAAACCCGATCATCGATCGACCTGTAAGTTTTCCCATATAAGCCTGATTGCTTTCCATGCGGCAGAGTCGTGCACCGAGTTGGTTGAGGTTTAGCCGTTGTCTCCTTAGTGCATAATGGATATAATATACACGATTCAGATCCCTGTCTGTAATCTTAATCCACTTAGCGTTTCTGCGATTTCGTTGTGGAGTTGGGCAGGGACATGCAATCTTCCCGGCAAGCCGATAGGCCGCGGAGTGTGGCTGCGCACTGAAAGCTTTCGTGCTGCAACCAGATGAGGAATTATGGCTAAGATCGAAGATATCCAGGCTGCACTGAGAGATCGCTCTATCGATGCGTGGCTGTTTTGCGACCATCATCACCGCGACCCAATCGCCTATCGAATTCTGGGCTTGCCAGAATCCCTGATGGTTTCCAGGCGCTGGTTTTACTTGATTCCCGCTCACGGCGAACCCGTCAAGTTGCTGCATCGAATTGAGCCTTTCCACCTGGATTCGCTGCCGGGCAACAAGTGCGTTTACGGTGCCTGGCAGGAACTTGTGGACAACCTGCGCGCAATGCTTTCCGAAGTGCGCGACGTTGCCATGCAGTTCTCGCCCAACAGCATGATATTCACGGTGTCGGTCGTGGATGCAGGGACCGTGGATCTAATCCGGAGCCTCGATAAAAACGTCGTTAGCTCCGCCAACCTGGTAGCAAGATTCGAGGCAACGTTGAAGGAGAGCCAGGTACGCTCTCACTTCGCAGCGCGCGACTCGATTGATGCGATCATGGTCGCAGTTTTCCGCGAGATTGGCCAACGAGCACGAAACGGCGGTACGAACGAGTTCGAGATCCAGCAATGGCTGGTGGATGCGTTCCGGCGCGAGGACCTCGTGGCGGACGGACCGCCGATCGTAGCGGCAAATCAAGACAGCGGCAATCCCCATTACGTGCCCACCTCGGATCATTCCGCCCAAATTGGGAAAGGCGATTTCGTGCTGCTGGATGTCTGGGGTAAGAAGAACACTCCTGAAGCTGTCTACTACGACATCAGTTGGACCGGTTTTGTGGGACACTCACTGCCTGATCGTGTACGGGAGATCTTCGAAATTGTCCAGCGCTCGCGTGATGCGGGCATCGATAAGGTTCGTACTTCGATTGCGGCCGGGAGGAAACTTTTTGGCTGGGAAGTCGACAAAGCTGCCCGCGATGTGCTCGAAGCTGCGGGATACGGGCAGTACCTTAACAACCGTGTCGGGCATTCTATTGGTACCGAGGTCCATGGGAACGGCGCCAATATGGACAATTTCGAATCCCACGATGAGCGCGACGTGATCCCGAACACTTGTTTCTCGATCGAACCCGGCATTTATCTGCCGGAGTTCGGCCTGCGCAGCGAGGTCAACATGCTGGTGCGAACGGGTGCGGCCGAGGTGACCGGCCGCATACAACGGGAAGTCGTTCTCATTTAGACCGAGTGCCCGTTTCTGCTGATCAAGTCGTGTTCTAAATCGGTAGCGAGGGCGCACTCTTACGTAAGTCGCAATCTTACACATCGGTGAGGTGTTTATGCATTTGAAGAACCTGGCAATGGCAATCTGGCTCATCCTTTCTTGCGCGTTGGACGCTGCAGCCGGTGTCCCAGCAACCATGCGTCTGGATTATTTCCACACCGGCAACGCCACACAGGAATTGTTCAGCGTCGACCGCGTTGTTATTGAACCTCTGCCCTGGCCCGGGAATCCCAATAAGCCAATCGACGCTACGAACCGAGGCACGTACTTCTTCGAAGTCAGGGACCTGAGCAGCAAGCGTGTCTTGTACTCGCGCGGTTTCTCATCCATTTACGGTGAGTGGGTGACCACTGACGAAGCGAAAAATGCAACCCGCACTTTCCACGAATCACTTCGTTTCCCTACTCCAGATGCTCCTGTGCAGATCGTCGTGAAAAAGCGCGACCCGCAGAACAACTTTCGTGAGATCTGGTCAACCAACATCGATCCGAAAGACAAGAACATTGATACTTCGAAGCCGCCCTTTTCCGGACGCGTGCTTGAAATCGAGAAGAATGGTGACTCTGCAATCAAGGTGGATTTGCTGTTCCTGGGTGAGGGTTACACCGCGGCCGAGCAGGATAAATGCGAAAAAGACATACGCCGGCTGACGGAGGGCGTTTTCACCTTCTCCCCATTCCAAGAGCGGCGTAAGGATTTTAATGTGTGGGCGATCTGCACTCCTTCGCCAGATTCGGGTGTATCGCACCCTTCCGCTGGTATTCACCGCAACACTCTTTTTGGCTCACAGTTCGATGTTTTCGGCCAGGGGCGTTATGCGCTTTCGTTCGACAATCGGGCCATTCGCACTCTGGCATCTTTCGCCCCTTACGACGTAATGGGGATTGTGATGAACGAAAAGGAGTACGGCAACGGAGCTATCTTCGGGTCCTATGCCAGCGTGAGTATTGATAATCCGGCCGCCATTCCTCTATTTGTTCATGAGTTCGGGCATCATTTCGCGGACCTCGGGGATGAGTATTACTTCAACGCGAACGTTGCCTACTCGCCATCAAACACTCGCGTCGAACCCTGGGAGCCAAACGTCACCGCGCTGCTCGATCCGCAGGATCTGAAGTGGAAAAGCCTGGTTACTCCCGGCACACCGATTCCCACTCCATGGCCAAAAGAGGATTACGAGAAAAGTGTTCGCGATTCGCTGAGGCTGATTGAGCGCATGCGCGCAGAAGACCGATCCGCTGCCGAGATCGACGAAGCCCGGCGTAAGATGCGCGAAACACAAGAGTATTATCACTCGGCGGGGCCCTACGCCAACAACGTAGGAGCGTTCGCAGGCGCTAAGTATGAAAACGGCTACTATAGGCCGCAGCAGCGCTGCATCATGGGAGAGCTCCGCACTTCAGGACCGGAGTTTTGCGCGGTGTGCCGACATGCCATCGAGGGAATCGTGGATCTCTACGCACGTCCATGAGGTCAATGGTTACCCCAACTTTCCTGAGACTTGATTTCTCCGTTGCCTGTCCGGCGCAGATTTCTCCTGTGAACTGGAGGACGGAGATCCGACGCCGCTTCAGCGACAGGCAAATTCTTACGTCGGAAGGTCAGCCGCCGACCCCTACCCGCAATCCATAGGATTCCAGCAGGCGCCGGAAGTATCCGGTCCGCTCCTCAGAGAGGCGGTCCGTTCTAGTCAACGCGTACTTCCGTCCAAGCCTTGGGTACTTGGGCTCGCCAAGACGGTGATACGGCAAGATGTCAACCTGCTCAACGCCCGGCAGTTGCCGCACAAACTCAGCGACTTGGCGAACATTCTCCTCAGTATCGTTGCAGCCGGGAATCAAAGGAATGCGAATGACCAATCTCCCACCCGCCTCGGCAAGCCGCCTGGCATTCTCGAGGATCCGCTCGTTTCCAACACCGGTAAAGCCCCGGTGGCTTTCTGAGTCCATGTGCTTGATGTCGTACAGGAAAAGATCTGTATGTGGCAGAACGAGCGCAATCGCCTCCCATTCGACGGCACCCGAAGTCTCGATGACCGTAGTCGCGCCGAACTCTCCCTGCTTGTAGCGCCGCAGCAACTCCATAGCAAACTGCGCCTGTGCTAACGGCTCACCTCCCGACAGCGTCAGCCCCCCGCCCGAGCGGTCGTGGAACACCGAATCCTGTGCAACCTCGCCCAGGACCTCGTCCACGTCCATCAGGCGGCCGGTGAGATTCATCGCCTCGCCTGGGCAACCCACGGCGCATAGCCCGCAGTAATCACAAGCGTTGCGATCAACTTGTCGCCACCCAAACTCGTCGATCAACACGGCCCCGCGCGGACAAGCGGCGATGCACTTGCCACACGCCAAGCACCTCTCTTTGAGCCACACGAGTTCAGGATCTGAGAGTTGAGATTCGGGGTTGCAGCACCACAAGCACCTGAGCGGACACCCCTTGAAGAAGATAGTGGTTCGGATGCCCGGCCCGTCGTGCAACGCGTACTTCTTGATATCCCAGATCCAACCACGGCAAATATGCTCCTCGCCTCGTCCAGCATTGGACCGATCGATCATGAGATTCGACGCAAGCATGCGCTTAGGCAGAATGTCGCGAAGCATCCACGGTCAGTTCACTCGACACCCAGCCTCGGCGAATCGCCCCGGGATAGAAGGCGGCTAGAGGCCATGCTCAGTGCGGGAAAGAATCTCTCGCTGGATGTCGGGGCTCAGAAGCACGAAATAGTCCGAGTACCCGGCCACGCGGATAATCAGGTTCCGGTATTTCTCTGGGCAAACCATGGCGTCTTCCAGGACCTTGCGGTCGATCATGTTGAACTGAACATGGTGCCCGCCCTGGTCGAAGTAGCCGCGTATGAGCGCCGCCAACTTGCGCAGATCCTCCTGTGTCTTCACGCACTGCGGACTGATCTTCATGTTCAACAGCGTGCCGTTGGTCCGCGCGTGATCCAGTTTTGCAACCGACCGCGCCACCGCCGTCGGTCCCTTCAGGTCGTGCCCCTGCACGGGCGACACGCCTTCCGAGAGCGGAGTGCCTGCATGCCGCCCGTCGGGGGTGGCGCCGGTCAACTCACCCAGGGAAATGTGCGAAGTAGTGGGCAGCAGATCGACCCAGTACTTCGCTCCCTGGATGTCACGGTGCCCTTCCACCTCGCCGCAGAAGATCTGCGCAACTAGCACCGCTAGGTCGTCGGCGTAGTCGTCGTCGTTGCCGTAGTGAGGTGTCTTGTTCACGAGCAGCTGGCGCATCAACTCGAAGCCCTGCCAGTCGCGATCAAGCGCTTCCTTGAGCTGGCCCATCGCGAAGCTTTTCTCGTCGAACACATGCTTCCTGATGGCCGACAGCGCGTCGGCCACGGTTCCGACCGCCACCCCGGACATCGTCGCTATGTTGTAATGCGCGCCGCCCCGGTGCCAATCGAGGGCCCGCTCGATGCAGTCGTCGATGACTGCGGAGGTAAACGGTACCGGGCAGTACACGGCATAAATGTCGCGCATGATGTTGTCGTAGTGCACCTTCATGTCGACGAAATGCGCCACCTGCGCTTTAAACGCGGCCACGACCTCTTCGAAGCTGGTGAACCTCGCCGGGTCACCGGTCCGCGGCCCGAGCTGCTCGTTCGTCAGCCGGTCCAGGCCGTCGTTGAGCGCCAGATCCAGGCACTTGGCTAGGTTGAAGTACCCGCTCGAAGCCATTCGGTCCTTGCCATCGCAGAAACATGCCACACACCCGTGCACGCTGCTCGCCCGCGCATCCTCCAGCGTCTTACCCCGGTTGACCATGCCGAGCACCACGACGTCGCTGTTGAACATCGCCGGCATTCCCATCCCCTGGCGCAGCAGTTCGCAGCAGCGCAGGAGAAACTTGGAGGGCGTCTTCGAACTGATCTGTGCAGACAGACCAGGCTGTGGCAGCCGGCAATGCTCGAGGGCAGTCAGGCTCATGAACGACAGCTCATTGGTCGCGTCCCGGCCATCTCTCGTCAGGCCGCCGATGTTCAGGTTCTGAAACTCGGGGTACGAGCTGCTCGTCTGCGACTCACCGGAGTCCTTCGCTAGCGTGATCTCGTCAAACTTCACCCACATCAGGTCCAGCAACTCCTGCGCTTCGTCCTGTGTGATCTCGCCTGACTCGATGCTGTAGCGGTAGTAAGGGTAGAGGTACTGGTCGAAGCGGCCGGGTCCGAAAGCATGTCCGTCGGTCTCCAGGTTCAGCACGAGGTGCGTGAACCAGAACGACTGGAGTGCCTCCTGGAACGTGCGCGCGGGCTCAGCCGGTACCCGGTCGCAGACGGCGGCGGTTTGAAGGAGCGCTGTACGCCGCTCCGCGTCCGGCTCCCGCTCCGCGAGCTGTCGCACATGCTCAGCGTGCCTGTGGGCGAAGAACGTCACTGCTTCGCACACTAGGTCCACCGATTCTAGAAACTGCTTGCGATGAATGTAGCCAGCGTCTTCGTGGCGGAGGCCCTCCAGGGCACAAGCCACATCCGCCCTGATGCCGGTCATCCCCTTCGCGAGAACCTTCGCGTAGCCAGCCGTGATGTGGCCGATCGTGCGCGAGCGAAAGTAGTGGTAAAGGACGCCCCGATCGTCGGCGCGCCACAACTCGGTCGGTACTGCCTCCATCAGGCGGTCGTAGATCTGGCGTCCCCGCCAGTACGGAAACACGGCCTCACGCAGTATCTGCTTAGCCTCGTCGCTCACGAAGAACGGCGTGTCCTTGCGTGTCGCCAGCCGGTCGAGATCGCGCTCAACCCATGCGCAGTTGATTTCGGGGAAGACCGGTGACCCGCGCGACTTGGGGGCCTTCATCCCGACGATCACTTCGCCGTCCTGGATGACAATCGGGTGCTCGTCGAGGATGCGCCGGATCATTTTGGCGCGGCGGATCACGACCGGCTCGCCCTCTGTTTCCTGATAGCTGTGCGTTGCCGACAGAGCGCGCTCGGCGAACAGTTCCGGTCTCGCGGAGACGTTGCGCCCCATCCCCATTAGAACTCGCCGGGTTGGCGCCGCCTCGGGATGCACGATCCATTCAGGAACGAACTTGGCACGCCGCGCGGCTTGCGGCAACGCCGTTTCTGGCTCCATCACGACTAGATCTGCCATCGCACTCCTCACTCTCCTCCAAGGCTATCTCGCCGCTGCCCACCTGCAGAACCGAAACTTAGCAACCCGCTCGGTCCTGCGGCTGGCCTTCGGGGGCGAATTATCAAGTTGCCAGGACGTTGCTTGCAGCAAACCGGAGGCTGGCTGCGGCTTAGCCAGCCGCACAGCAGGCGAACCACGCGGCACCATGAGTGACTATCGCACGCATCCCGCAGGCTTTCTGGGCTGGGGTTCACGCCGTTCACGCTGTTACCCGTGAAAATCCTCGATGGCGGACTTTTGCCACCGCCCACCTTTGGACCACAATATATTATATTCGAATTAGGATTGACTTGCAATGGATAATATATATAGGATACAAATTAAAGTGCGGGAAACGAAGATCACCGGGCCCCGGATGGTTCAATAATCCTGACGCGCCCGGGACCGCACCTCAATTGGGAGTGGTCCTGGGCGTGGCTGCAGCTTTTTCCTGCTGTGGGTGAGGTAACTGGTGATCTGCACACGCGGTCTTGGCGAATCGCACGGCAGGGATGCGTGATTTGGCCACCTTGTTTCCACAAATCGAGGTGTTCGAGATGGGTAAGAACCGGTCGCAGCTTGAGCTTGAGCCTGACATCGCCGAGTCGAGTCGTAACAATTACGAGCGAGAATCTAAATCAGCCGTAGCCGAGCGCAAGCGACAACAACTGCTGTATCTGTCTCAAGCTGATGTGGAGGACGTCGGGCTCAGCATGGCTGAAATCATCACGGCTCTCGAGCGCGCGTTTCGCGAAAAGGCTGAGGGCCGCGTGCAGATGCCACCGAAGCCCGGCATTCAAACAAGGCCAAGCGCCTTCATTCATGCCATGCTGGCCTACATCCCTGCGCTGAATGCTGCGGGCCTGAAGTGTGTGGCGGGGTACCCGGATAACCGCAAGCGCGGACTTCCTTATATCAACGGTTTGCTGATCCTTAACGACCCCGAAACCGGAGTTCCGCTTACCGTGATGGATTGCGGTTGGATAACATCAAAGCGAACTGGGGCCGCCACGGCGGTAGCAGCGAAGTACCTTGCGCGCCCAGAGTCCGAGAGTGTGGGTATCCTCGGTTGCGGCGTGCAGGGCCGAGGCAACCTTGAAGCACTAAACCTTGTTTTTCATATTAAGAGGGTTCGCGTATATGATGTCGATCCCAAAGTCCGAGAGGCGTGTGCGGCTGAAATGTCGGCGCAGCTCGGCTTGGACGTCGTTGCGGTAACTGATCCTAGAGAAGCCGTGGTTGACGCCGACATAGTTATTACTGCGGGTCCCATTCTATGCGTCCCGCACGCCACAATCCGGCCAGGCTGGTTAGGTGAGGGAGCGTTCGCCTCACTCGTGGACTTCGACTCCTACTGGCATCCAGATGCGCTCAGAGAAGCAGATAAGTTCTGTACAGACGACGTGCCTCAACTGGAGTACTATCGCCAGCTCGGGTATTTTCAGTCTATCCCCCCGATTCATGCTGATTTAGGCCAACTTATTATGCGACGGAAAGCCGGCCGAGAAACGGCAACAGAACGAACGATAACATGTAATCTCGGGCTCGCAATCGAGGATGTCGCGGTCGGTGCCCTGGTTTACAAACGAGCGTTGGAGAACAACTTAGGGACGTGGATAACACTATAACGACTCCTACAGACTTTCGGAAACCACATGTGCATCTTTGACGATGATCCAACGATTTTCTTTGGGTTCGGGAGCCCTCACAGCGGTTCCGAGCCGCAAAAGTCCGAAAGCGGGCAAGGTTTGCCGTATTCAATAGGACTCGATCTTTCTCACAGGTTTCCGTCTCTCATGGCTTAAGAGGGTTACGAGCCTGTGTCGTTTGCGCCAAGTCGATCGGCTCCAGGCACCCAACTCAACTCCGAAGTGGGTGTGCGAGTATTTTTACCGATTTCTACCTGTGAAAGGAGATCAATGCGCTTATCAAACTTGATTACCGCAGTAGATTTGCACGCATGCGGTGAGCCTGGACGAGTAATCACCGGCGGTGTGCTCGACGTGCCGGGTCGCACGATGTTCGAAAAGAAGACCTACCTGGAGCAGCATGCCGACGGTCTTCGGAAACGCATGCTTCGCGAGCCGCGGGGGTATCCCGCGGCAAACTGCAACCTGTTGCTGCCACCGACCAATCCCAAGGCGCATGCCGGTTTCGTCATCATGGAACAGGTGGAATACCCACCTATGTCGGGCACCAACACAATTTGTGTGGTCACTACTCTGATCGAAACAGGCATGGTGGCTGCGCACGAGCCCACCACCACAATCATGCTAGACACGCCGGCCGGCTTGGTAGTGGTACATGCAGAGGTGCAAAGCGGTAAGGTGAAGCGCGTCACATTCGAGAACGTCCCCGCGTTTGCCACGCACTTGGACGCGAAAGTTGAAGTGCCGCAACTCGGAACTGTGACCGTCGACGTTGCGTATGGTGGGATGTTTTACGTCATGGCCGAAGCACAGCCGCTCGGCCTCCGGCTCACGCCCGACGAGGGACGAGATATTGTTCGGGTCGGCGAAATGATCAAAGCCGCCGCCCGCGAACAACTGCCGGTCGTGCACCCTGAGAATCCCGGGATTCGTGGTATCACCATCGCGGAACTTACCGGCCCGCCCACAAACCCTGATGCTGTTGCCAAGAACGCTGTGGTCGTCTCAACTGGCGAGCTCGACTGGAGCAGGCCCGCCACTTGGACTGGCGCCATCGACCGGTCACCCTGTGGAACTGGCACCTGCGCCCGCATGGCCGCACTTTACGCTAAGGGCAAACTCCGGCTCAACGAATCATTTCCACATGAGGGTATTCTCGGGACAATCTTCACAGGTTGTCTCGTGCGCGAAGCGCAGGTCGGCACATATCGTGCCGTCATACCCACACTCAGCGGCACGGCGTGGATTACGGGCTTTGCGCATTACGTAGTCGATCCCGAAGATCCATTCCCGGAAGGCTTCACCCTTGGCGATATCTGGGGTGCCGCAATGGACAGACCATTGACGTGAGCCCCATAGCAAATAGACGGTCTCAGGGTTGCCGTGTCAACAACTGACGGGATGAGGAAATTATGCTTACAGGACGGGAAGGCTCGATAGCTGCTTTAGTGCAGGTCGTAACCTGGGTCGTATGTCTGATTCTGGGAACCGCGCCGGTTGAAGCCCAGTCCCCGGCTAACCAGGGGGAATCCGTTTGCTTACTGAAAGCAGACTCTGTCGCACAACCGAATGCGGGACCGACGGATTACTCGTTTCTTGTGCGCCCGATGGGAGCCATACGGTCGGTAATGATCTTCGTGGACTTTCCAGACGCGGAGCACAGGGAATTCACCGCTGATCTCTACAACCTGCTGGTGCCGCATTCACAGGAATGGCTCAAGGAAGTGTCGTATGGCCGGGTCTCGCTGCAAGTAATGCCCGTTCCCAAGTGGTACCGCATGTCGAAGCCATCGGTCGAATACGGTTTTACCAGCAAGGTTCCCCCGATGACGTTCGAGCAGCACAGGGCTTACATCGCAGAGGCAATCCACCTGGCTGAAGCGGACGTGAATTTCAAACAGTTTCAGTTCGTCTCCATCGTTGCGGCCATAGGAGCGCAAATCCCTCCGTCGCCGACGTTCCAGGCCCAGCCTGGAGAAGGAATATTGACGCAAGGCATCGAGATCCGTGAGGCGATCACATTCGGAGCTGATATCCGTCGCATCATCCCATATTTCGGCTCCAAGGTATTCGTGCACGAGTTGGGACACGTCTTTGGACTGCCAGACCTATACGACTACCTCGCACCGCGACCACTGCAGTGGCACTTTGCAGGTGGCTGGAGCGATATGAGCGCCAACATTACTGGAGGACACTATTTCGCATATGACAAGCTCAAGCTGGGCTGGCTCGACCCGAGCCAGGTGAAGTGCATGACCTCACCTGGAACGCTGCAGGCCACCATCACACCGCTGGAAAGGCCGGGTGGGCTTAAAGCCATCATGGTACGTACAGGACCTTCCACTGCGTACGTAATCGAGCTGCGGGAGACCGTCGGACAGGACAGCTACTTGTGCGACCACGGAGTGCTTATTTATACGGTGGACGCAACCGAGGAAAACGGGCACGGGCCAATAAGGTTACTCCCAGCGCAGCAGGGTGCAGATCCCGCCATGATCGAGAGATGCGGGATTCTTTACGACGCGACCTACGACGTGCGTCCTGGGAAGGTGGCGAACTACTCCGATCCGCGGGCCGGCATTAAAGTCGAATTGGTTAGAAAACGCGGCAGTTCGTACGTAGTTAGGGTAGCGTGGCAGAGGACTAATTAAACTAGTTGAAACGGTGGCAGCAGTAATTGCGCCATCATGGATTCTCAGTCACAGAACCGTTGGGGAATCCGGTGGAAGGTGAACGCGATTCCGCTCTGGAGCCGAACACGATTCCGTTGTGATTCCGAACAGCATTCCGGTCTGAAGGTGAACGCCCATTCCGGCGGGAAGGCGAACAGTTTTTGTC
>Ga0208191_1000632_pt1 | contig 23243 bp, 24 predicted proteins | sample June2015DPH_13_5_FD_184709 | JGI IMG/M metagenome (GOLD analysis project Ga0208191, IMG submission 184709) | Peatland microbial communities from SPRUCE experiment site at the Marcell Experimental Forest, Minnesota, USA - June2015DPH_13_40... | ecosystem: Environmental > Terrestrial > Soil >... | reverse complement strand
AAGCGATCAAAAGATCGGTTCAGATAGGTTTCGTAAGATGAACGATAGGGTTTTGTGCTTAACATTTTCTCTGAATTCGATTCAACGAATTTCTAACTTTCAAAATTCACATTTTTAGAGGTTGCCTTAAATTGAAAAAGATTTTTTAGGACAACTGTTTGACTACAAATCCTTACGCCAACCTTACCTCCAAAGTCAACGATTAGAGTGAAATCTGCAGAAAAAAGGCAGAGCCGAATGACCCCGCCTTTGATATTTGACAATTGAATATCGGTTCTTCTTTTTGAAGACTACAATTCTATCTCTTTGCGTAATACAAGATTTAGCTATTATCTCCCGTCGAGCTTCAAAAGGGGACCTCAAGACCATTCGAATGGCCTTAGAAATGAATAAATCCCTGGTAAAAACCATTCACGTCCTTCCCGATACAACCCATGCAAAGATTGATGATGGATTCAATATCCTGACAGAATAAGTTCCCTTTCAGAACTATCTTTGGGTTTAGGCCTTGCCTTTTTGAGATCCTACAACTTCTTCACCGCACGCCCCATAAAGATAATAACCCCTATCATAACGAGTGCTGCCACTGTAATCCAAAAAGTGAACATAAGACCTCCTTGTTCCGTGCATTAGATTTCATGGCGTCAAAAACACGCCACACCCTCTATCCTTTTCCTTTCCAAATGGTCCTCGCTGTTTTCCATAAAGGAGCCTTCAAAAATCACTAAGCCGGGGTACTTGTCAAAAGTTCCCCGTCCCGTTATAGCTCTTGTCCTTTATTGTGCGTCCATTGACTTTCCGAAATTCTCCCATTTTTTCAATTACCTTCTTCCTAAAAAGAGGCATTTTATACCTCCCACAAATGCAAAGTCAGAGGACTACTGCCAAGGTTCATTCTCGGCATTAGGTCCTATGGCTTCAAAAATATTATGAAGGTTGCGACCAATGCTACTGCTATAACAATGACGATCACCCAAACCCAAATTGAAGCACCGACTTCATTCTTTTCTTCCATCTCCGTCACCTCCATTGTAGCGATACAAATGCCAATCGAAAGAGAGGGGAGGCCCGATTTTTTGTGTGAGTGTGAAGAACGAGAACTTACATGTTGCGTTACTCTGTAAAGCCTCCATAAGTTACCTTCCCATTGGCTTCTCGTTTCCATAATTTTTCTGATTCTCACCCTTTTTCTTCAGATGTGAGAAATATAGTCCCACTCTTTCCTCTTCAACCCTAATAAAAAAGCCGCTAACCGAAGTTTCACCTTCGGATAGCGGCCCGACTATCCAGGTTTTTAACCTCCAGAAACAATTAACTATGTTTCCAGACCCTGCAACCTTCTTATTAATTTTGAAAAAAATATATATAATAGCTTTTTAAATGTCAAGGATTTTTTATTCCAATTATGAGACCAAATACACCCTCTTGAGATTGTCGATTATACTTTGAAATCCGCACTAATACGAAAAATTGCTATCCCAACGATTACAGGGAAGGAGTCCTCAAGAAAACGGACTGTGAACTACAAGTCCTCAAGCAAAGGTAACCTTCAAGGTTGATAATTACGAATAGAAATGTGCATAAAAAAGGCAGGACTATTTCTGGCCCTGCCTAGCTTTTTGAGCACTGAATACTAACTTACTTCCCTCGAGGATGGCGTACTTGGTCCAAGCCTCCATCCCAGCGACATGTGTCAATACGGTGGTCGAAACGGCATCTCCCTGCTAAGCCCCATATCAATATCTTAGTATCCAGCACCTCCTTTCCCATTTTTTGACAGCTCCTGTCACTCCCCTGACCTCCATTTTTTCTTTATTGTCTTGGCAATGCCCAAACCTCTCCCTATTAGACCTTTGTCTCTGGGTTCAAACTTTGCCTCAACCTCTTCCAGTTCCTTGCCGATCTCAACGTGAAAAGATGCAGATTTTGCAGCTGCAAGCACCTGAGACGGGTAGACACTTCTATGGCCTGTCATAAGAAAGCTAATTACACAAGCCACGGCAGCATAAGGGGCTATCTTAGGGCCAAAAAGTTCCATTGCCATAATACTCGCCGCAATCGGTGTATTTGCTGCTCCTGCCAGAAGACTTACCAAACCAATCGCAGAGAACGTTGCTATATCCAGCCGCATGATCTCTGCAAATAGAGTCCCAGAAGTTGCTCCAATAAAAAATATGGGGGTTACAATTCCCCCGCTTCCACCAAAGTTAAGCGTAATACTTGTAAAAAAGATCTTTAGAATAAACGCATACCAGACGCTCTTCCCCCCTTGTAGAGAATTCTGGATTGTTTCCAAACCAAGTCCAAGATATTGTCTTGAAAAAATGAGCGTTAACCCAACCAGAATGACTCCTCCAATAAGGCCCTTTAACGGCATCCAGAACCGTAATCTTTCGGATACCTTTTTACCTGATTTCAATGTTTCGACCAACAGGAATGAGCAAATTCCAAAGAATATTCCTGCAAGAGCTACTTTTATGAAAAAAGCCTCACTAAATACTGGGACAAAGCTTATTGGATGATAGAAATATCTAATTCCAAAGGCGTATGAAATTTGATAAGCCGTTATTCCGGCGATAAAGGACGGGAGGAGAACTTCGTACAAAATACTTCCCACGAAGAGAACTTCAATCCCAAAGATAGACCCAGCAATAGGTGTGCCGAAAACCGAAGCGAATCCTGCACTAATACCACAGATTACCAACTTCCTGCGGTCATGGTCATCCAGTCTAAGGAGGTCGGCAAAAATAGATGAAAGACCAGCTCCTATTTGAGCGCACGGTCCCTCTTTCCCTGCCGAACCACCTAAAGCAAGTGTTATTATTGTGGCGATCAGTTTTATAGGAACGACGATCGGTTTTATCTTACCTGAGTTTTTATGAATTGCTTCGATGACTTTCTCTGTTCCATGGCCTTCTGCATCTGGGGCCAAATACTTGATCATTAGGGCACTTGTGAATAACGCAACAGGCACCAACAAAAAATAATAGCTAAAATAACTACAAAATTCCGTACTCCAGTTTAATATTTTCAAAAATGCAGTTGTTGATAAACCAACAATTGCTCCCGTGGCAGTTGCAAAAACAAACCACTTTAGGATACTAAAAAAGATAACCGACTGTTCGGTTAGCCTACGCCTCATACCGGTATTTTACCTCAGATCAAATGTCAAAGGTTAAAAAAAATGTCCTTCCATCGATTTATTTAAATTGGAGAATACTTTCATCTCTTTAAGAAGAAAGGCTCTCGGTTAAACGGCCCTTGCTAAAACCTTTACCATGAATTTTAGCCAGCTCCCGAGAGCCTTTCTTCTATTGGTACAATCAATAAACCTGTGCTGAAGTCTAAATTTGTCATCAGCTGGGAAAATCGCCAACTATTCCCATCTGATGACAAATTTAGCCATTGAGGTCATCAAAAAAGTATAATGAAGTGAATATTATCCCTTTTGATTAAAACCACTACTCCTCAAGAAGACCCCTGATGGAACCTCATCCTCTTACTTTGATAAAATAACAGTATGTGCCCTCCGGTTCTTAGCCCATGCTTCCTCATTATGGCCAGGGTCCAGAGGCCTCTCCTTCCCATAGCTGATTGTGGAGATACGAGTTGCAGAAATGCCGAGAGAGATGAGATACTTTTTCGTGCTGTTCGCCCGTCTCTCTCCAAGAGCAAGGTTGTATTCTGTGGTTCCCCTCTCGTCACAATGTCCTTCGATCTGGACCTTCACCTTGGGGTATTTCTTCAGCAGGGCCGCATTCTCCCTGACAATCTCTGCATCCCCCGGGCGGATATTGTACTTATCAAAGTCGAAGTGGATGTCTTTAAGAAGTTCGCTTTCAAAGATCTCCCCCTTCATGCCTGGTTCCTTCTTTGCCACGAGACTCTTTTCAAATTCTTTCCCACCCTCGGGTTTCATTTCCTTTGTTCTTTCAGCTTCTGGCTTTGCTACCGCTTCTTCCTTTTTAACGGATGGCTCCTCCTTAACCATGGTTTTCTTTGGACATCCTATCAGGATGAGTCCAAAACAGAGAATAAGAACCAAAATACCGACATCTTTCCTTACCATAATCTACCTCCTTTAACGAGTGATTTGAATGACCTCTGTTGTGAAATCCTGTGAAGAAAAAGAAGGAGGCCTGTGTCAGAGAAGTGGATTCCATGGAAATCAGATTTGATTTCGATCATGGGAGGTGAAACAAGCTGACCATGCCTCCTTCAATGCTATTCGCTCTTTTTGTTATTCGAGTTGCCCTCCATGTTGTTAAAACTATCTTAGTTTCTTTTATTCCTGATCGAAGAAGAAAGTGACCTTCACATCCTTGACTTCCATGATTTCAACCAATTTCTGGACCGAGTCGTAAATGAGATTCAACTCTCCTTTTCTCAAATTTGTCAGCCCATGAATCATTTTTCCTTGAGCGGGATTCGGCGCTTTTTTAGCTAGCTTTTTTCCTTGGGCAGTCAATTGGACATAGATCACTCTGCGATCCACACGGTCCCGATTTCTCGTCACGTAGCCTTTCTTCTCCAACCGATCTATTACTCCTGTGATGGTGCTGGGGTGTAGGTACATCCTTTCACTCAAATCGCTCAGGGACAGACTTTCATTCTGGAAAATGGTCTTCAGTGCCCAAAGTTGTGGCCCGGTGATCCCGAACTTCTCGGAGACTTCATGCGAATAATCTTGGATAGCTTTAAAAATTCGCCGAAGGGATTGCATGATTTCTGAAATTGCCACGTCGTGGGCAACCTGCCTGGTCATCTAAGCCTCTCAACACGTCACTTTGTACGCAATTCGCATGAATCGTATTAGAATTACTGGGTACGTAACGGCACTTCTCTAAGTCAGGGCCTACTTGTTTCTATTCCGGTTCAATGTTCCGATTGCTTCTTAACCTTATATTTTTCCTTTCCCCCAGTTCTTAAACCAAAAATAATGTTTGGCTTTAATCTGTGTGTAATTGGCTCCACTGTGCTTAACACAGTAATTTATATTACGGGCTAATCTTCTCAGACAGTGCCAGGGTCTCCCGTTTAAGAGGAATGGGAACATAGACAAGGGTGATTTCTATCTTTCCAAGGCTCTTATCCTTTACAGCCTTCCTCGGGATCGTGGCGTCCAAAGTCCCTTCAGCAACTTCTTCAGGTTTAAGGGTCTTCCAGAACGGAGAGACTTTCGATACTTTTTCTCCAGAACTAAAAGCGATCGGCTTTCCAGCTCCATCCAAGTACTCTATTGTAACTCCCTGAATATCCAGGATATCTTTCGATATATTGGTTATCCTAATATTCCCTCTGAGGCCCGGCGTCTCAGTGATCTCCCAAGAAGTTCTGTCAACGGTTATGGCAACCTTGAGGTCAGTAAGTTCCGCGAGAAAAGCCTGACCCTTAACCTGCGCTTTGGGCGGAACTAAATTCTTTTCGATTTGCTCTTGGTTAGGAGCCTCCACCTTCTTTTTTTCTTCCTTAGAACAACCCAAAAATCCAACGGCCAGGCACAAAGGTATTATTATGAGGTTTCGGTAATGCATAAGCGATTGCCCTTTCTTGGTTCTTGGTTTCTCCGCCTCCCCGGCATATCACTTTGTACACAAAATGTTTATAGGCAAACTATATGAAATTCTTTTAGGTCTGTCAAGAAAAAAATGACTGCCTTTCTTCCTTCGAAGTTTCTGGCGGGGTCTATTGGATGGGTGAAAAGACGACCTATTCACGGTGAACTTTTGGGAAACAGGTACGAGCAAGTGTTTGTTCTATTCTTTCTATCTCAAAGGCGACTGTGTGAAGCCTGGGAACCTCTCCTCATACGGTACCTAAGAAGGTTAGAGGTTCAGTTGTAAGGTTAATTAGGGCCAGGTGGGAAATACTATGAATACGACATACTCCCATCTGCATGGTAAGTCAAGGGAAAAATTCTAATGGGAAACTGACCAGTCTTGATGATTTCGGTTTGAAATGTTGCATAGAAGAGTAGAAATCGAAAAACAAGATTTCAGGAAGTTATCAAGACTAAATGTTTTTTGTACAGGCGTGAACACATCTGTTTTAGAATTCCGATTAAAGCCAAATAACCCTAATATCTTTCTCCACCGCTTTAAACTCAGGGTCTCCTGTATAAATCGCTGCTTTTTTTAGGCGGGCGAGGGCGACGGCGAAGCAATCCGCATAGGCCATTCGTTTTGTGGCCTTGATGCGTGCGGCTTCACGGGTAAGTTCTTTATTGGCCTCAACGAGGGTGATCGGCAATGTCTGTATGAGCTTTTCGATCTCTTGGGCCCTCTGCTCCCCAAACCGCCTCGCGACTTGGTAGTAAACTTCTCCCCAATTAACAATGCACATTAAAAGAGGTTTTGAGGACTCGACAGCTCTCTCGAAGAGATCAATTATCTTTTCGTATCCGGGTTCTCGCTCAAGGTAACACAGAAGCGCCCAGCTATCGAGAACCTTTGCGGCGGCCAATTTTCTCCCCCTCTCGCTCAAGATCCTCTGCTCTGGTACCTTCCAGTGCTTTGACCAGTCCTCCTCCTTTGAGAATACCGCTCATCTCCTGGAAGTACTCCCTGTTCAGGGGGCGAAGGATAATCTCCCCCTTTCGCTCTTCGACATAGAGCTTGGTACCCTTCTTGATTCCCAGGCGATGCCGGATCTTTGCCGGGATCACAACTTGTCCTTTAATGGTCATAGCTGTCTCCATATATCTCTCCTGTACAACCTTTCATAAATGTATACCATATTTTAATAAAGTAAGTCAAAATTAATTTAGTAATACGTGTCAATAAAATCTCCCCTTTCCCCTCTTTGGCAAAGAGGGGAAAAAGGCAGAAATGATTCACTTGATTACGAGAAGAGTCGTAATACAGTCTTCCTTTCATATTGTCTTTGACACCAAGGTTCGAGTTTTGTTATGAGATTCTACATGCGCGAGGCGGAGAGATAGCTTTGAACTTGGGCGCAATTATTAAACACAGCAATGAAAGCAAATAGAGCAAGTAGGACGGCACAATATATGGCTTTGTTCAGAGCCATCGAGACGGTCCGACCTTCTCACAAGCGACTGTTTGCCGATCCTTATGCGGCGATTTTTCTGGACGATGGGCTCAAAAGGGTAATACGACTTTCAACCCTTCCATTCATCGGCAGTCTTATCCCAAAAATAATTCAGAGCAAAGGGCCTGGAGCGTTATCATCGGGTATCGCAAGGACAAAATACATTGACGACCTATTGTACCAGACGATCCGTGATGGCGTGAAGCAGGTCATCATTTTAGGTGCAGGTTTCGACACAAGGGCTTTGCGGCTCGATTTTTTACATTCTGTACCTGTTATTGAAATTGACCATCCTGACACGGCCAAATTCAAAATCGATAAACTCAAAGAAGCCCTCGGACAATTACCACAAAATGTGAGCTACTTCCAAACGGACTTCAACAAACAGAGTTTAGAGGAGCTGGCAAGTGACCACCATCTTGATCGCAATATTCCCACGACAATTATCTGGGAAGGTGTTACAAACTACCTGACACAACAGGCATTTGACAAAACGCTTGAGTTTGTAGAACAATTTGCAATCGGTTCTTACGTCATTTTCACATACATCGACAAACTTGTGCTTGGGAATCCACAATTGTTCACAGGAGCTGAGAAGGTTTTTAAAAATCTCATGAAGAATGAAGAATCCTGGACTCTCGGATTCAAGCCCGAAGCACTTTCAGGTTATTTGGCTAGATTCCATTTAGTGCTACTCGATGATTTAGGGGCGGCAGAGTATCGCGAGAGATATATGCCTGACAGAAAAGGAATCTCAAAGGGCTATGAATTTTACAGGGTGGCGTTTGCCGCACGCCAGGAACGGAGGAGACAGAAGCATGAGACATCAGGAAGGGACGTTCAAAGGGATTCGGGACGCCAGCATCTATTACCAAAGCTGGCTGCCGGAAGGTGAGCCGAAAGGGGTCCTGCTGATCGTCCACGGTTTGGCTGAGCACAGTGGACGGTACATGAATGTTGTCAATCACTTTGTCCCGCTGGGTTATGCCGTGTACGGAGTTGATCACGTAGGGCACGGCAAATCGAGCGGCACGCGGGTGTATGTGGAGCGGTTTGAAAATTATACGGATACGCTCAAGACATACTTCGACATGGTACGCCATTGGCAGCCCGAAAAGCCGGTATTCCTGTTGGGGCACAGCATGGGCGGGCTGATCGGCGCCGTGTACCTGCTCGACCATCAGGCAGAGCTAACAGGCGCAGTCCTTTCCGGACCGGCTGTCAAAGTGCACGGAAACGTCTCACCCGCTCTCATTTTTGTGGGCAGAGTGATTTCAGTCTTGATGCCCAAGATGGGAGTGCTTGGGTTGGAGGCAGAGGGGGTATCCCGCGATCCGGCAGTAGTACAAGCCTATATCAATGACCCTTTGGTGTGCCGAGGGAAAGTCACGGCGCGGCTTTCAGCGGAACTCGTCAAGGCGATTCGGCGCGTGGCTGCTGAAGCAGCCAATATAAGGCTTCCGATTTTGATTCTGCAAGGCAGCGCTGACAGGCTGGTCGATCCGAAAGGCGCCCGGATGCTGTACGATGCGGTGAACTCGGTCGACAAGACAATCAAGATCTATGACGGCCTTTACCACGAAGTATATAACGAGCCGGAGCATGACCAGGTCCTGGGGGATGTCGAAGCGTGGTTAGAGGCGCATCTGGATCGTCGCAAAACATAGCGGGTAGAAATCAGGTGCCGGAGCCCCGATTTGAGACTGGTCATTGCGAGTGAAACGAAGCCATCTCGTTTTTTAGGAATGAGATTGCCACGCACCCTTGGGGTGCTCGCAATGACTGGATATAAGAAGGGCTTTGTTTTCTAGATCGGGATTTGGGGCAAAAGCTTTTTGACAGGGATCGTTACGTTTATTATAGGGCCTTCCATGAATGATACGGAAAAGAGAAAAAAACTGAGCGAGGTAGCCCTTGGCAATATCGCTCCGGATACGGTGATCACCAATGGTACCGTTTTCAATGTTTTCACGGGAGAGTTTATCAAACAACAGTCCATCTGGGTCAAGGACGGAAGCATCGCCTATGTCGGTCCGGACCAAGATCCATCTAAGGGAGAGAAGGTTACTGTCATCGACGCAGACGGTATGGTTCTTCTTCCAGGGTTGATCGACGGCCACACGCACACCATTAGTAACAGGATGGGGATCGAGGAATTTATAAAGCATGTCATCCCTACTGGGACCACCACGGTGGTCACCGAAACGATGGAGTTCGCGCCGATCGTAGGAAAAGACGGCATCGAATGCGTGGCAAAAGGATTAGAAAAGCAGCCGATTCGGTTCTATTACACCGTCCCGGCCATGTGCGGGCTCACTCTGTCCGAAGAAATCAACGCCCCCACGAATGAAGAACTTCTGCCTCTGCTGAAAGACCCAAGGTGCTTGGGCGTGGGCGAGATTTACTGGGGCAACATCTTCTTAGAAGGAAGGCAGGGGGAGCGAGTGAGAGAGCTTGTCTCCATCGCTCTCGGCCTCGGGAAGATCGTCGAGGGACATAGTGCGGGCGCCAGGGGAAGAAAGCTTCAGGCCTATGCCTGCTTTGGAGTCTCCTCCTGTCACGAGCCCATCAGCGAAGACGAAGTATTGGAAAGACTGAGGCTCGGCTACTCGGTGATGCTCAGGGAAGGGTCTGTCAGAAAAGAATTGGATGGAGTCAAGGGTATTTTCAGGAAGAAGATCGATTTTAGAAGATTGACCCTTGCAACCGACGGCGTGGACCCCGAAGGATTTCTTGAAGAGGGCTATCTCGACGCGGCACTGAAGAGGGCCCTGAAGCTCGGAGTCTCGCCCGCCGTGACGTATCAAATGGTTACTATCAATGTGGCGGACCATTTTCGCCTGGATCACCTGATCGGTTCTCTTTCTCCCGGAAGGATGGCGGATATCCTGATCATCCCTTCACCGGATGATTTTTCGCCTCAGCTGGTGATGTGCGACGGAAAGATCATTTATCGAGACGGCAAGTCGATGGTTGAACCCGAGAAGATTTTTTTCCCGGATTATATGTTCAACACGGTAAAAATTCATGATGGTTTCCCGAACGGCGAAGCCTTGGCGCTGCCCGCCGGAGCTTTAGCGAAGGCAGGAAAGGCGAGGGTGATGGAGCTGGTGACAAGGCTTGTGACCCAGGAGAAAATCATCGATCTCAGGATCCCCGGCCAATCTGAGGACCTCATCACGATTCTTGCCATGGATCGGCTGGGCCGCGGAAAGGCCTTCATGGGGCTTCTCAAAGGATTGGGCCTTCAAAAGGGAGCCTATGGATCGACGATGTGCTGGGATACGACGGATATGATCGTCGTGGGATGCGATCCCCGATCGATGGAGACGGTCATTGGAAGGCTTAAAGGCATCGGCGGCGGAGGCGTCTATGCGGTGGGAGGCGAGGTCGTCGCCGAATTTCCCGCCCCTCTTTGCGGGCTGGTATCGTTAAAACCGATGGAGGTTGTGAGGGAAGAGGTAAGGCGGGTTGAAGAGTCTTTGAGAAACAACGGGGTCGCATGGGAAAAGCCTATGCTCACCGTCGATACCCTCGGAAGCCCCGCCATTCCTCACCTGAAAATTAGCCACGAAGGATATGTCCGATTAAGAGACCAGAAAATCCTTCCCCTTCAGGTTTGAGAAGTGTTGAATCTCTCCATGTAGGTTGTCAAACCCTGTCTCAGCCACCCGGGGACCTCTATTTTCTCAAAGGTGTCCGTTTTGACGCAGACCGTAACGTTTTGTCCTTCCACAACGATTTCTTCCTCGCCATTCCTCCGGTAGCCTCTGTACCCCCAGGTAATGGAGCTTTTGCCGATGTCGATTACTCTGACTTCCATGCTGATCCGATCGCCGTAACGCAACCTCAGTCGAAAGTCGCTTTCGAGGTGGACGGTTGGAAGGGAGAGGTTGCGTTTGTGTAAGACATCGGCGTAATCGATTCCCATCTCAGCGGCGAAGAATTCCTCCAGCGCTAAATGGAAGTAGTGCACGAAACGGGGGTAGTAAACGATACCCGCATTATCAATATCGCTAAAGCAAACCCTTATCGATGCTCTAAAGGGCATGAATCTTCTCCTCCTTCGTGTGCAATTCGAGTGTCCGTTTAGGTCCAAACGATTCCTGAGCCATGTCGCATGAAGGGTACGTCACCCACGAATTCCGCGCTTGGCGGGGAAAACGCCAAGTATTATCCTCCCCCCTCACCCCCGCCCTCTCCCACCAGGGGAGGGGGGGTAATAGGTTTATTTTCTAGGCAGTTTAGAGAAAGATGTTGAGACTTGTATCCGGATCATATTTTTCTGGCAGCACTCTATCCTTCTCTTTCAATTTGGCATGGGCAGCCGCTAAGCGCGCGATCGGGAGTCGCGGAACAGAACAACTGACGTAGGAAAGCCCGATGCCATGACTGAATTCGACCGATTCCGGATGACCGCCATGTTCGCCACAAATTCCAATCTTGAGGTCCGGCTTGGTCCTCCTTCCCCATTCGATCGCGATCATCATTAGTCTTCCGACGCCTTTTACGTCCAGCACCTCAAACGGATTGTCTTGGAGAATCTTGCGTTGATTGTAAAGCGGGAGGAATTTGTTCTCCGCATCTTCTCTTGAGAAAGAGAAGGTGGCTTGAGTCAGGTCGTTCGTTCCAAAAGAAAAGAAGTCCGCCACCTCTGCCAGCCTGCCGGCCCTCATACAGGCTCGCACCACTTCGATCATCGTCCCAAATTTAAAGGGGATCTGGATTTTATATTGCTTCTCCACTTCCCTCTGGACTTTTTTGACGAGCTGATAAACCCACTTCAATTCCTGGGCGGTACAAACTTGGGGGACCATGACTTCGGCCTGAATATCGAGGCCCTCTTTGAGCAGTTCCGCGGCTGCCTCCAGAATCGCCTGAATTTGCATCTTGTAAATCTCAGGATAGGTGATTCCCAGCCTTACCCCCCGATGGCCCAGCATGGGGTTGACCTCCATCATCTCCTTGACCTTCCGGAGGGTCTCCTGTTGCTTCCGGATGAGCTTTTTATCGAGTCTCTTTTCTTTAATCTCGACGATGTCCGTCACCACATGGTCGAGGAGCCCGAGTGATTCCCGGGAAGAGGGATCCAAAAACTTCATCGCATCAGAGATATTTTCCATGGTGGAGAACGCTTCCTCCACTTCCTCCAGCTTTCTCAATTCGTCGGATAGCTCCTCAGCAGAGGGGAGAAATTCGTGGAGCGGCGGGTCGAGCAGGCGGATCGTGACCGGCATTCCTGTCATGGCCCTTAGGATTTCCTTAAAGTCGCTGCGCTGCATGGGAAGAAGCTTTGCAATCGCCTCTGCCCTCTTCTCCTTCGACCCTGCCAGGATCATCTCCCGTACGATGGGAAGACGATCCGAGGCGTTGAACATTCTCTCCGTTCGGCACAGACCGATCCCTTCCGCACCCAACTGCCTCGCCCGGACCGCTGCCTCAGGGGTGTCGGCATTGGCCCGGACGCCCAATGTTCTCATCTCATCTGCCCAGTTCAAAAGCACGAGGAGGCCTTTGCTGATTTCAGGATCTACCGTGGGGATCTTTCCCGGATAGACCTCGCCTTTGGAGCCATCGATCGTAATGACGTCTCCTTCTTTGATGTGGAAGTTCTTGATAAAAGCCTCTCTCCCCTTTAGATCGATTCGAAGCTCTTCGCAGCCCGAGACGCAAGGCTTCCCCATGCCTCTAGCCACCACTGCCGCGTGGGAAGTCTTCCCTCCACGACTTGTCAAAATTCCTTCCGAGGCAAAGAATCCGTGAATATCTTCGGGCTTGGTCTCCTCTCGAATCAGGATGACCTTGTGACCGAGTTTTCCCACTCGTTCCGCCTCATCGGCATCAAAGATGGCCTTTCCGGAGGCCGCACCCGGAGAGGCCGGAAGGCCGGCGGCGATGGGTTTTCCCTTGAAGCCGGGATCGATCCGCTTATGGAGGAGTTGTTCCAACTCTTGAGGCTTTAACCTCAGGACCGCTTGTTCTTTTGTGACGAGCTTTTCAGCCACCATCTCTCTCGAAGTTCGAACGACCGCCTGGGCGTTCATCTTCCCGTTACGCGTTTGGAGGATGCAGAGGTTGCCTTTCTCAACAGTAAACTCAAAGTCCTGAACCTCATGAAAATGTCCTTCCAACGCTTTTCTGATGCGCTCCAGCTCCCGGTAGATTTTTGGCATTTCCTTCTTCATCTCCTGGAGGGGTTTGGGTGTCCGGATGCCTGCGACCACATCTTCCCCCTGGGCATTCACAAGATATTCGCCGTAGAGGACATTCTCTCCTGTCGCCGGGTCTCGGGTGAACGCCACCCCTGTCGCCGAGTCAAAACCCATATTTCCAAAAACCATGCTACACACGTTGACCGCGGTTCCGTTCGCCATGTCGGGGGTGATGTTGAATTCCCTCCGGTAGTCGACTGCCCTCTTTCCCATCCAGGATCCAAAGACCGCCTGGATGGCGAGTCCCAGTTGGACGATCGGATCTTCCGGGAAAGGAATTCCCGTCCTCTTTTTGATCAATCTCAGATATTGTTTGCAGATGTCCTTGAGATGATCCGCGTCGAGATCCGTATCGTCTTTGGCGCCCGCATTTACTTTTGTCTCGTCAAGGATTCGGTCAAACTCCTTTTCTTCCACGCCGAGGGCGATCTTTCCGAAGAGCTGAATAAATCTCCGGTAGGCGTCGTAGGCGAATCTCCCGTCAGAGGTGATCTCGATCAACCCCTCCAGGGTCTCCTCGTTTAAACCCAGATTGAGAATGGTGTCCATCATGCCCGGCATGGAGATCGCGGCACCCGACCGGACGGAGAAGAAGAGGGGATTTGCACCACTCCCAAACTTCTTACCCGTTTTTTCCTCGACCTTTTTAAGGGCGGCCTGGACCTCTTCCATCAGACCCTCGGGGAGTTTCTTTTTCTTTTGGTAGTATTGAAGACATGCCTCCGTGGTGACAATAAATCCAGGCGGTACAGGAAGCCCCATACGGGTCATTTCAGCCAAACCCGCTCCTTTCCCTCCGAGGAGCTTCTTATTTGACCCATCTGCCTCTTCGAAGAGGTAAACATATTTTGGACTCTTCATAATCTTCCCCTCTCCTTCCTTCAATCTCTTCATTTCTCCTACGATTTCATCAATAGGTCGGCCTTGACCCTGTTCCGATAAGAGGTTATTATTTCAGCGTTTAGTCAAATTTATTTTATCCAATTTAAACATATTTCCAAAGGAAAACAATCCATTCCCTTCGGCACCGTTTGACGGCGGGGTTGACCCCGTTAGATAGATTTTAATGATTTCAACGTGTCATGTTAATCCAAGAATTTCCCCAAAAGGAATATCCGTTATTTTACTTATCTCAAGGGGTTGACAAGGAAAATAGGTTCGGATAAATTGATAACATTATAACCCAGGAGAGAGGACCATGGGTAAAAAACCTTACATTTTATGGTTTGATGAAGTTGGACTGAGCGATCTTCCCGTCGTCGGAGGAAAGAATGCCTCCCTGGGAGAGATGCGAAAGGAACTCACGAAACAAGGGGTAAACGTCCCTAATGGGTTTGCGATAACCGTCAATGCCTACCATTCTCTTTTGGATGAAGGGATTGTTCAAGACTGGCATGACGTCAAGGGGAAAACAAAGATTAAAGAAGGTATTCAAGAGATACTTTCCGGCCTCGATGTTGAAGACATGGAAAATCTTTCAGAGAGAGGAAGCCGGGTCCGGAGGCTCATCCATAGTTTGGAATTTCCCAGGGAGATCGTTGAAGAGGTTGTTAAAGCCTATCGGAAGCTGTGTAAAGAGTATGGAGAGGATACGGATGTGGCGGTCCGCAGCAGCGCGACAGCCGAAGATCTTCCGGGCGCGAGTTTTGCCGGTCAACAGGAAACTTATCTTAATATTCGCGGGGAATATGCCCTTGTTCAGGCCTGCAAACGATGTTTCGCCTCACTTTTTACCACCCGTGCCATCTCTTACAGAACCCACAAGGGGTTTGACCACTTTCAGGTCGCTCTCTCCATCGGAGTTCAGAAGATGGTGCGCTCCGATAAGGCCTGTTCCGGGGTGATGTTCACCATTGATACGGAATCCGGCTTTCCGGACGTTGTGTACATCACAGGAGCCTATGGATTGGGGGAAAATATTGTTCAGGGAGTTATCAATCCTGATGAATTTTATGTATTCAAGCCCTGCATTAAGGGAGATTATAGACCCATCATTCAAAAAACCCTCGGAAGCAAAGAGATCAAAATGATCTACACACTGGAGGGAGAGGGTTCAACCAAGAATGTCCCTGTCTCCGCACAGGAAAGGGCGGATTTTATCCTCAACGATGAGGAGATTATTCAACTGGCGCAATGGGGGATGAGGATCGAGGAACACTATTCGAAGAAAGCGGGGGTCTACAGGCCCATGGATATCGAGTGGGCAAAGGATGGCATTACACAGGAACTCTATATCCTTCAAGCGAGGCCGGAAACAGTAAAATCCCAAGGGGCGATGAACGTCCTGGAGACCTATTCTTTGAAAGAGAAGGGAAGGGTGTTGGTACAAGGGAAGAGTGTCGGCGAAAAAATTGGCGCCGGCCCCATCAATGTCATCACCAGCGCAAGAGAGATAGAGAAATTTAAAAAGGGAGAGATATTGGTTACCCAGATGACAGACCCGGACTGGGAACCCATCATGAAGATTGCCTCAGGCATTGTAACCGACCGGGGAGGGAGGACATGTCATGCGGCCATCATCAGCCGGGAACTGGGCGTTCCCTGCGTGGTGGGGACAGGGGGCGGAAGCGAAATTCTGAAAGACTATCGAAGTGCCACCGTGTGTTGTGCACAAGGGGAGACGGGATTGGTTTTCGAAGGGATCCTCGATTATGAGGTAAAGCACTTCGATATGGCACATCTGGAGAAGCCTCAGACAAAAATCATGATGAACGTAGGGAATCCGGACAATGCCTTCCACCTCTCCTTTATCCCCAACGATGGGGTGGGTCTGGCCAGACTGGAATTCATTATCAATAATTTTATAAGAATCCACCCCATGGCGCTCGTCCGATTTGATTCAATCAGCGACAGTCACGCCAAAAAGGAGATTGAACAGTTGACCATCGGGTATGAAGATAAGGAGGCCTTCTTCGTCGATAGGTTGGCTCAAGGGGTGGCCAAGATTGCTGCTGCCTTTTATCCTAAAGATGTCATCGTGAGATTGAGTGATTTTAAGAGCAATGAGTACGCCAATCTCATCGGCGGAATCGAATTTGAGCCTGTCGAAGACAACCCCATGATTGGTTTCCGAGGCGCCTCCCGGTATTATGACGAAGCATATCAGGAAGGGTTTTCTCTTGAATGCAAGGCGATGAAAAAGGTTCGGAATGAAATGGGTCTGATCAATGTAAAATTGATGATCCCCTTCTGCAGGACGGTGGAGGAGGGGAGGTTGGTCATAGCGGAGATGAGAAAGCACGGTCTGATCCAGGGGGAAAATGGCCTCGAAGTCTATGTGATGTGTGAGGTCCCCAGCAATGTGATCATGGCGGATGAATTCGCTGAGATTTTTGATGGGTTTTCCATCGGATCGAATGATCTGACCCAGTTGATGTTGGGATTGGATCGTGATTCGGAGAAAGTTTCTCATATCTTCGATGAGCGGGATCCGGCTGTGAAAAAAATGGTTCAGTTAGTGATTGAAAGAGCGAAGAAGAACGGAAGGAAGATCGGCATCTGCGGCCAAGCTCCCAGCGACTATCCAGAATTCGCCGAGTTTCTGGTCCGCTGTGGCATCGACAGCATCTCCCTCAATCCTGACACGGTCATCAAGACGACCGACAGGATCTTGCAAGTGGAGAAGGATCTGGGGATTCCACGGAGGAAAGATTCTGACAAGAAGGCCCTAGCGGCAAATTAATGTTTTTATGCAAATCAGACGAGTGGTAACTCATTGCTCGAATAGACCTTATAGTTCAAATCTGTCTATAAAGTAAGGTTTTGGTAAAGAGGTGTCATTCCGGCGGAAGCCGGAATCCAGCGTTTTCAATCCCGCCAAAGGCGGGACTGGATGGCCCCGTATCAGGTACGGGGCAGGCTCATCAAGTCCGGCATGACGGACTGACAGACTTTTATGGACAGAGACTAATTCGTTTCCCTTCCGAATGAAAATCCTACTTCACATCTGTTGCGCCAACTGTGCCATCACTCCCCTTGAGCGAATGAAAGAAAAGGGGCATGATGTCACCGGGTACTTTTTCAATCCAAACATCCACCCTTATCAGGAATACCAAAAAAGACTGGACGCATTGAAACAATATTCAGGGAAGGTGGGCCTGGAGGTTATCTATCGGGATGAATATCTCCTCGAGGAGTTTTTAAGAAACGTATCCCATCGAGTAGAGGCAAGGTGTCAATATTGCTATTCGGTTCGGCTTGAAGCGACCGCTCGCGAGGCCAAGAACAAGGCGTTTGACGCATTTTCAACGACTCTTCTCCAAAGTACCCATCAAAGCCATGCTTTAATCAAAGAAACCGGGGAGCGTATTGCCCAGGAGATTGGGATTCCATTCTATTATGAAGATTTTCGACAGGGATGGAAGAGAGGGGTGGAAGTCTCCAAGGCGATGGGATTATACCGCCAGCAATACTGCGGCTGTATCTACAGTGAAAAAGAAAGATATTTGAAACAAAGGAAAGAATGATTTCACCGCAGAGACGCGGAGACCGCTGAGGGAGATTTCTTCTGCTCCAATCGGGAGACGGCGATTGGAGCAGAAACTCCGTCTCTTCGCGAATAAGATTGAACCCTTCTATAGCTATGGCACTTGTTGTTAGCCTTCTAATAGTCGAACAGAAGCCTTTTTGTTTGTCGGCATCTCCCGACAAACAAAAAATCCTTTCTCTGCGCTCTCGGCGGCTCTGCGGTGAAACTATTATTTTGGACAAGAGTGATTATGAATATTAACGACCTGACAGGCGAAGTCATCGGAGCCGCGATAGAGGTTCATAAGCATTTGGGGCCTGGGTTATTGGAGTCAACGTATGAGGAATGTCTGTGCCATGAATTGAGTCTGAGAAAAATCACTTATGAACGACAAAAACCGTTACCCGTTAACTACAAGCAATTCAAACTCGATTGTGCTTACCGACTTGATCTTGCTGTAGAGGAGAAGGTTATTTTGGAGTTGAAATCTTGTGAAAGGATCGAGGATATTCATAAGGCTCAGCTACTTACCTATTTGAAACTTTCTGGTCTGCAATTGGGTCTCATTCTCAATTTCAACGTACCCATCATGAAAGAAGGCATTGTGAGGGTGGTCAACAACCTTGAGGAATAGACTTGGCAGAGGGATAGGGTGCTGAATATTTTTGGAAGCGTGGGTTTATGATCCAATCGCCCTCTCGCGATTGGATCATAAAATATGACCCTCTGCGATCTCGGCGCCTCTGCGGTGAAAAGTCAGATATACTATGTTGGGGTCCAGATGCTTGGTCTAGGTCCTTTAGGTAAGATGCTCATTCTTCTGGGTGTTTTTATCATTCTGGCCGGTCTTTTCCTGCTTCTTGGAGAGAAGATCCCATGGATAGGCAGACTTCCCGGAGATATCATCATTCGAAAAAAGAATTTCACTTTCTACTTTCCCATTGTTACCTCCATCGTTATCAGCATCGTCCTCACGTTATTTTTTATGCTGTTTAGAAAATAGTGAAGTGATTATGGATTTCGTATTCCGAAGCTAAGCGGCAACGTCTTTGAGGATCTCCACCAGCATCTTCATCCCGAATCTCAGATTTTCCAAAGCAATCCGTTCATCGTTTCCGTGTTCCGTCTTCAATTCGGTCTCAGTCAATCGAAAGGGACAGAAATCATAAGTAATGACCCCTTTTTCTCTCAGAAAGCGGCTGTCCGTAGCTCCTGAGAGAAGCAAAGGAACCACGGGGCAAGCCGGATCGTTCTTTGCAGCAAATCTTTGAATGGCCTGGAAAAGGTCCGTATCCAAAGGAGAAGGAGGAAGAGAGCGACTTTCCGAAACAACCTCCACCTCAATTTCATCTACCAATCGTTTTTTGACCCCCTTTAGAAAATCTTCCTTGGAAGAGCCGGGGATGAGGCGACAATCGAGAGAGGCTGTTGATTCCGAAGGGATCACATTGATTTTGCTTCCGCCTTGAAGAATGGTGAGGGAGATGGTATCCCTCACGATGGAATTATAGATCGGGTTGGACGTTAAACGTTTTGAAAAGGCAGGGTCGCTAAGACCCTTCTCAATATCCTCGAAAAATTGTCTGTCAGCAGGGGGCTGTTTGGGAGCTATCTTTAGGAAATATTCCTTCACCACGGGAAGGATGTTGTAAGGCGTTTCCCATTTCGTAACCCTCTCCAAAGCCTCTACAAGTTTCACATTGGGATTGTCGGAATGAGGCATTGAGCCGTGGCCTGAGGTTCCTTTCGCCTTTACCTCGAGCTGGAAGAGAACCTTCTGGCCGTTTGAGACCCCATACCGATCTGCTGTCCCGTCGTCATTAAGGATGACGGCCCCCCCTTCATTGAGGGCGTACTCCGCTTCTGCCAAGGATGGAACTTTTTCTATAGCCCACTCAACGCCCCAGCCCCCTCCTGTCTCTTCATCGGCTCCTGCAAAAAAGAGAACATCTCTTTTTAGAAGGACCTTCTCCCGTTTCAGAATTAGGAGGGCCATCATTTCTATAATCCCCATGGATTTATCGTCAAGAGCTCCACGGCCATAGAGATATCCGTCTTGGATCGTTCCCGCAAAGGGATCGACCTTCCAGTGCTCTTTTTCAGCCGGAACCACATCGATATGGTTGAGAAGAAGGATCGGTTTCTTTTTCCCATTCCCCTTCAAGGTAGCAAGGATGCTCCCCCGGCCGGGAGAAGGCTCGAAAACCTGGCATGGAATAGTCTCCGCATCGAAAATTTTTTTAAAAAACGTCGCTCCTTCAATTTCATTTCCAGGCGGGTTGACGGTTTGAATACGGATATATTCCTGAAGGTGATGGGTTGCTTCCTGCAAAAGTTTATCCCAATCCATAGTGAACTCCTATTGCCGCATAGAGCATAGCGCAAAGCGCATGGCGTTTAGTCAATTCCGCAATCCGCATTGGGTTCATTCTTCTCCAAACAGCGGGACAAATTTAAACTGGTTTACATCCACCAGACCTTTATCAGTGATTTTCAATTCTGGAATCACCGGCAGCGATAAGAAGGAGAGTGCCATAAACGGGTCCGGGATTTTGCATCCAAGATTTTTGGCGGCGCGATGGAGGGCTTCTAACCGAAGGTTGACTTGATCAACCGATGCATCGGACATCAAACCCGCGATGGGCAGGGGAAGGGAGGCTAACGCTTTTCCGTCCAGAACCACTGTCAAACCACCTTTCATGGCTTGAATGGTTTCCGATGCTTTGATCATATCCTGATCATTGGTCCCCACAATGACCAGGTTATGCGAATCATGAGCGACAGACGAACCGATGGCTCCTTTCTTTAGGCCAAAACCCCGAACAAAACCAATTCCCACATTTCCCGTGGCTTTATGCCGTTCAACCACTGCAATTTTAAGGATATCCCCTTTGATGTCGGGGTAAGCCACTCCATCCTTCAACGGGATTTTTTTCGTCACTTTTTTTGTGACGATTTGACCTGGTATGAGCTGGATGATTTTGGCGAGCGACTGGTCGCTTCGGAGAAGGAAGACATCCTTTTTAAGGGGCTTGATTCGAACAGACCCCTTCACGCCCGGCCCCTTCGCTTTTCGAAGGGGAGGGAGGAGTATTCTACCACTCTCAGCAACCAATTTCCCATCTTTGAAAACCTTCTTAATCTGAAATCGTCCCAGATGATCGAACGTCACAATGTCTGCCCGATACCCCGGCGCAATGGCTCCGAGGTCATCCAGCCTGAAATATTCGGCGCTGTTTAGTGTTGCCATTTGAATCGCAAGAATGGGATCGAGCCCCCATCGAATGGCCTGTCTCACCATAGAATCGATATGGCCCTCCTCGATGAGTTCTTTGGGATGGCGGTCATCGGTTACAAAAAGAAACCGTCTTGAATTCTTGGGAGTGACAAAGGGAATGAGATCTCTCAGATTTCTCGCCGTCGTTCCTTCTCGGATCATGATCCACATCCCATTTTTCAATTTTTCCTTGGCCTCTTTGGCAGTGGTGCATTCATGGTCAGATCGAATTCCTGCAATGAGGTAAGCATAAAGCCCTTTTCCCGAAAGCATGGGGGCGTGGCCGTCCATTCGCTTTCCTTTTGCCATCTCGATTTTCCTGAGGACTTCCGGATCCCCGAAGATGACGCCCGGGAAGTTCATCATCTCTGCTAATCCGATGGCCCAGGGTTCCTGAAGCAGAGGCTTTAAATCGGTTGCCTTAAGAACAGCTCCGGATGTTTCCATATGAGTGGCTGGAACGCAGGAGGGAAGCATCAGGAAGACATTGAGAGGGACGTTTCTCGCCGATTCCGCCATAAAGCGTATGCCCTCTCTGCCGAGGACATTGGCGATTTCATGAGGATCGATGACGACAGAGGTCGTTCCGTTAGGAAGAACGGCTCGGGCAAATTCAGGAACGGTCAGCATGCTCGATTCGATGTGGACATGGCCGTCAATCAACCCCGGGCAGAGGAAATCGCCCTTTACATCGATCGTCTCTTTTGCCTGATAGTCTCCGAAGCCTACGATCACACCGCCGAAAATGGCCACATCCTTTTTTTCAATCTGACCTGAGAAGACATCCACAACTCTGCCGTTTTTGATCAGAAGATCGGCCGTTCCATCACCCGAAGCGATCCTGATCCTCTCTTTTAGCGATATCATACCCTCATCTCCTCCCTATAATTTTCATACCAAATCTCTTATTGGTGATCAAGGAATTTATGAAAGAAAAAGGGGACGCCTGAGTTTAAAATCGGAGGCTAAGCGAACTCACCACAAACAGGTATGATTTTCATTTGTGACCTTCATTTGTAGCCGCAGGCTTTAGCCTGCGATATTGGTTGGGTCTAAAGGAACTTGCTATGATGGATGGAGGTTTGAAGGGAGGCTCAGACTCAGCCAAGCCTCCCTTCTACCTATTAGTATGTGGTTATACAAGATGTATCAGGTGAACATGGTGTCACCTTGCCAGCAAAAGTACCCGTGAAAATAGCTGGGAATGTAGTCCAATCGGTATAGGTTTTACCGTCGTTAGATGCCCAATCGTCACCGACATAGTTGAAGGCGCTACCGCCAACTGTTCCTGTAATCAAAACGGAGGTTGTATTGTAGCTTTGAGACGATGAATCATAGCTCTTATAATCCGTGCCTGTAAAGGTTAAATATCCAACTCCAGGCGTTCCCCCTCCATTGCATAAACCAGTGGTGCCGCTAGTGGGATCGTTGGCAGTGTTGAATTCGATACCATCAGGGCAAATGGTGCAAGACGCAATTCCTTTAATCAAATTGCTTTTGGTAGGTGGCGGCTTTGTTAGTGATACTTGTGGCTTCATTGAAATCACTCCTAAGGGGCAACTTATCGTCCATATCCTCTGGCCGGGAAATACCGTACCTGTCGTGGGGCTCACCCAAGAAATGTATATCTGTGACCCATTCCCCAAAACGTAAAGGACGGGATCATATTTCAAACCTCCCGTAATGGCCTTGTCGATCCCAGGTATTACTGTAACAAAATTACGACCTTCTGATAGAGTTGTCGATCCGTTACCTATCTCCTCTTCATAAGTAAGCGTGAGAGTGAGACGAGTAAGTGGACCTGCCAGGTTTGGTTCTCCTGGACCCGCATACCCGACTCCGACTAACAAAAATAAAACTGCGATCGCTATCACTGTTACTTTTTCCATTGCATTTTCTCCTTTCTTATTTTGCTGATCAACATCTGGTGTTTTACAGACCATCATTGTGGCAACACATTATTTCTCAAGACGTCATTCCCGCGAAAGCGGGAATCCAGTTGAAAAGACTGGATTCCGGATCAAGTCCGGAATGACAAGCAAAGTAAAGGGGCTTTTGACGCATTACACTGGCTTGGATAAGAGACATACCATTTCCGAACATGATAAGGAGTCAATACCGTTCTTAGTTGAAATTTGGCAGTGGCTCCTGTTGAGTTCATCAAGCCGCCTCTGCCACCCCGGATGTTCCCTGTTTCAATCTTCCCTTTTCAATCTCTTTCTGGAGAGCCTTTCTC
>Ga0208191_1000630_pt1 | contig 23324 bp, 13 predicted proteins | sample June2015DPH_13_5_FD_184709 | JGI IMG/M metagenome (GOLD analysis project Ga0208191, IMG submission 184709) | Peatland microbial communities from SPRUCE experiment site at the Marcell Experimental Forest, Minnesota, USA - June2015DPH_13_40... | ecosystem: Environmental > Terrestrial > Soil >... | reverse complement strand
CTAAAAGATGGCGTCGTAGAAGAGCCACCTTCTCTTCAGCAGTGTAGTGCTTGCGCTCTTTTCTCATACGTTCGCTCCGCTATCTTAACGGACGAACGCTTTCTCCATTTCCAACTGAGGCGGGACAGGAACTGTATTTGCTGCTCGCGGAGCGTGGGTCTGTTCCAGTGCCCGCGACGAACTGAGACTAAGGAGGACCGGGAATGAAACTACGTTTATTGGTGGTGTTCGTTCTGCTTTCGACGGCCATGCTCATGGGCCAAACGTTTCGTGGGACAATCCTCGGCTCCGTCACCGATCCCTCCGGAGCATTCGTGGCCGGGTCGACAGTCAAAGTGCGCAACCTGGCCACTGGCCTGGAACGTACGACCGTAACCAGCGGCGACGGCAGCTACCGCGTGCCTGAGTTGCCCATCGGCACATACTCTGTCACCGTAGCGCAGACTGGCTTCCAAACCGCAGTCACCAACAACGTCGAAGTGGACGTGGCCACCGAGCGGCGCGTGGACGCGCAGTTGAAAACCGGCCAGGTCACGCAGACGGTTGTGGTCTCCGGCGGAGACCTTCCCCAGATCGAAACCCAGTCCAATGACCTTGGCGGCGTGATCACTGCGCAAGTTGCCGATAATATGCCCGTCAACGGCCGCGACTACACCAAGCTCATTTATCTCAATCCCGGCGTGGCCGGCTCGCCCGACCAGATTTCCGATTCTCCAGGTTCCTTCGGCGAGTTCTCCATGAATGGCGCCCGTGGCCGCTCCAACAACTATCTGCTCGACGGCACTGACATGAACGACGGCTACCGCAACGATCCCGCGATCAATCAGGCGGGCGTCTTCGGCACGCCCTCGACCATTCTGCCCATCGATGCCGTCGCCGAAGTCAACGTGCTCTCCAACTTCCAGCCCGAATACGGTCGCAACGCCGGCGCCGTCGTCAACATCGTGACCAAGAGCGGTGCCAACAAAATCCACGGAACCGCCGGCGAATACATGCGCAATGACGCACTCGACGCGCGCAACTATTTCAATCCTTCCAGTCAGCCTAAGGCCCTCTTTCACAACAATCAGTTCGGCGCCTCCTTAGGCGGACCGATCATCAAAGACAAGACGTTCTTCTACGTTGACTATGAAGGCCAACAGGAACCAGTGGGAGTCGTCACTATCTCCAGCGTGCCCACCGGCAGCGCTTCCGACGGATCTCTTAGCCCCAACGATGCTACCGATCCTTCCGGCGTAATCCAGAAGCTGCTCGCACGTCATCCATGGCCGGCGCCAAATCTCTCCAACCCAGGGGGGATTACCAATGAGGGCATCGCCTCTGTCATCTCCCCCTCCTTTAACGATCTCACCAGTTTCATTGCCAAGATCGACCAGAATTTCAACGCCAACAATAGCCTCACCGGGCGCTATTTCTTTGGCGACAGCGTCCAGTCGTTCCCACTCGCGCTCGCTGCCTCCGGCGGCGAGTTGCCCGGATACAATACCTTCACCCCGACCCGTGTGCAACTCGCCTCTCTGTCCTACGTGCACACCTTTGGCGTCAACAAGGTGAATGAGTTGCGCTACGGCTGGAACCGTTTTGCCGAGGGATTCTACCCTTTTGATCAGGCCTTCCACCCCAGTTCCATCGGGCTCTGTGCGGCCACCGCGCTGACGGGTCCGAACAGTTGCAACGGAACTGCGCCTTACGATTCAGGCCTGCCCGTAATCCTGGTGAGTGGCGTGGCCCAACTCGGCGCCAATAGTGGCGATCCCCGTAACCGCATCGACAGCAACGATCAGGTCATGGATAACTTTTCGTGGAAGATCAACAAGCACGATGTGAAGTTCGGTTTCGATTATTACCGCAACACGGTGACGCAACCGGGCTATGATCGCAATTTCCGCGGCAAACTGGAATTCTCCAATACTTACGATAGCGGGGGCAACCTTATTGCAACCGGATTGCAGAATTTCCTTGCTGGCGACATAACAGGCGGTACTTCCTACTTCGGCAACGCCGACCGGCACACGTTCGAAAACAACTTCGGCTTATATGCCCAGGATAGCTACCGCCTTACGTCGCACTTCACTCTGAACTACGGCCTCCGTTGGGACTACATGGGCGTTATCGGCGAGAAAAACAACCTCCTTAGCAATGTCACCAACTTTGATCTTTCAACGGAAACCTTTATTCTCACTCCGGTCGGTCAGCCCGGCCTGAGCAGCCTCTACAATCCCGATAAGAAAGACTTCGCCCCGCGCGTTAGCATCGCCTGGGACGTCACCGGGAAAGGCAAAACGGTTGTCCGCTCCGGTATCGGCATGTTCTTCGATGCTTCCTCCCAGGACATGGTGTTGGGTCACTTTCCCTACGCGTCGCCCTACGCCCCAGGCCCCGCTTACAACAACAGCGGGCCAGACCCCTATCGGATCCTTTCTGCCAGCCTTGCCACCCCCACGATGGAGTACAACACGCCGCTCTTTGCCGCTAGCACTCCAACGAGTTGCAGCGAGTGCGACACCTTCTCCTACGACCGCAATATCAAGACTCCTTACATGGAGAACTACAATCTCAACATCCAGCAGCAGCTTACGAGCAAGACCGTGATTCAGGTCGGCTACGTCGGATCCGAGGGCCATCGTCTGTGGCGCTTCTTCGACCTTAGCCAGCCCAGCAATGCGCAAGTCTGGGCCGCCGATTGTGCCGGTCAGCCGGTTACCTACCCCAATCCGTGTCCCCTTGGCACCATCAACAACGGCACCGTGCCGCGCAATTACAGCTCGAATCCCTATGGTACGGTCTATCTTTATCAGCAGAACTCCACCGCAAAATCCAACTACAACGCGTTGCAAACCAGTTTTCGGGTCAACGGTTGGCATGGCATAACCTCGGTCGTGAACTTCGTCTGGTCGCGCTCCATGGATAACTCCAGCGACGGCGAAGACGTCGATCCAAACTTTGCGCAGCCGAACGACAGCAATAACCCACAGCTTGAGTATGGGCCATCCAATTTCAACATTCCCCGTCGCCTCACTTGGAACTTCTCCTACCAACTCCCCAACAGGGGTGGCGATTGGCAGCGACTCAAGAACGGATGGGGCATCGACAGCATCGTGAACCTGCAGGATGGTCAGCCCTTTCAGCTCAACTACAACGGGGAAAGCGACTTCAGTGGCGGCGGCGATTCCGACGATCGCCCCGATGTGGTCGGGCCCATCAAGTACAATTCGAGCAATCCGTTCCAGTATCTTGATCTAACCTCGTTTGCTATCCCCTGCACGCTCACAACGGCCGCACAAGCCTCGCCTAACGAAAGTGCCAAGGACTGCGTCCCCGGAACCCGCCATTACGGCAACGAAGGCCGCGACTCGCTGCATGGTCCTTCCTTCAAGGAATGGAACTTCGCCATTTACAAAACCACGGCGATTACGGAAAGATTCAACATGCAATTCCGCGCCGACTTCTTCAACATTCTCAATCACCCCAACTTCTGTAACCCGTTCCTGCCTGCCTACATCGCCGATCCTTTCATATCGGGCTCCCAGGTCATCAATGGCCGCGAAGTTGGAGGCAGTCAGACTTTGGGCAACTACTTTCCCATCAGCGCCACCGGAGACGTCGGCATCGGCAACCCCTTCATCGGCGGCGGCGGCCCGCGCGGCATTCAGCTGGCCGTCAAGTTCACTTTCTAACCTTATGGAATTTCTTCCCCGGCTCCTCCCGCGAACGTGCGGGAGGAGCGTTTCTTTTGCACGCAGTTCCGTTCCCCGCGTTCCCGGCAAACTGGGGTACACTTCCACAGCATATGACTGAGAAAACCACATCTCCTGAGAGGCGTTCGCGCCAGCAGGTGCCGGTTCGTGTCCCGGTCAAGGTTCGTCACGAGGGCAGTGAGCACCAGGGCTTGACTCGCGATCTGAGTTCATCTGGAATCTTTCTCTATTCCGAGTCGGGGATGAAAGCGGGCTCGAAGCTGGAACTGGTCATCATGCTGCCTCCCGGCCTAGGATTGGGGCCCGGAGGATGGACGCTCTGCCAGGCCTCGGTCGCTTTTCGAATTTCTGCTGGCCGGAGCTTTATGTGGACGGTCCTGAGCTAATCATCGTCACGCAGGCCATAGATCGGCTCCGTCGCTCCACGGGAGGCGCAGTCACGAATGAGGAAGCTCAAGAGAACCTGAGACAGCAGCCAGTCTGCCCGAAATGTGGAAACGAGATGTTTCTGCACTACGGAATTGACGAACCTGATTTCTGGCTGTGTGACCGTGTGGCCTGCCGGCACAAGAGATACGTCGGTGAGCAGTCAGCGTCAGATGAGTGTGAACGTCAGAGCAAGTACACGGTTGACGGGTTGACGAACGTCCGGATTGCGACTTCACCAGCAATTCTCAGTTGGTGAAATGGCCTGCTTACATCAACAATCAATTCCCACTCCGGTCAGCCCCTCGCAAACCCAGGGGGTTGGAGTAGAATGCTGGCCGACTGAGTTGCGTCTGCCGCTCAGCGAACCAGAAGAAGCGCCGACACCCCCAAATCGAGGGTGCCGGGCGTTCTATGCCGACCCTCCGCCTGCGCGAAGGGTGGGAACGAAAGAGGACCTGCTGTTTCACCGCCACGAACTGGCTGGTGGTTCCGTGCAGTTTGTCGTCGACCATGATTTTTGCGGTCTTGCCATCGGGATCCAGCGTCATTTTCGAGACACTAAGCACTTTGTCGCCGCGTTTGTCGGTTTCCTCGAGAGTGTCTTTGCCCCTCATCTTCACCGAGACGCCGGTAGTTCCAGGATCACCTTTGAACGGTGCTTCCACCCCGTTCAGCTTCGCAGTGTAGGATTGGCCAGTCGGAGTGGTCATGGTCAACTCGTCGCCGCTGACCTTGTACGTCCACGTAATCGCGTTGTCGGAAAGGGTCTCGAATTTCGCGATTCGCCACGAACCGGAAATAGCATTCGATCCAGCAGGACCTTTGGCCACGCGGGTTTCCTCACCCTTGCCGGTAACTGGCGCGGCGTTGGTGTTACTGCTGTCGCTAAATTCGAACGTCATCGTGTTGCCGTCCGGAGAAACCGCCGTCTTCGAAGTTGCGACCGTCTTGCCGTTCTTCTTGTCGGTTTCCTCGACCTCGCGGTCGCTTATGACCTTTATCGCCATGGTGTCATAATACGGATGTCCCGCAACTGTTTGGTCCTGTCCGTCAGCTTTGATCTTGATGGGCGGAGCACACGTCTTGCATTCGTACATGCCGTTTTGCAGCAGGTACACGTCAGGCTTCTTGGGAAATTCCGCCTTGTTCATATCTATCTTCCACGTTCCGTCGAAGGCACTTTGGGCCAGCGCCAAGACGGGCGTGAGCAACAACATCAGCGATGCAGTAAGAAAAAGCTTCTTCATGAGCCGTCCTCCATCGGTTTGAACCGAGATTTCTTTGAAACCTCAAGAACGGGGAGGATTCTGCACCCGTTTTGCCCACCTGTGGTCTGCTTGAACCAAGTTCCATCTTGGCCGCTCCCAAAGGTTCGTGACCAGCACCAGCACAGCCAGTATGGCCCCGAATCCCAGCCCACTTCCGCAACGCCTCTCCTTCCTCGAATTCTTGGCAGACCAATTCCGGTGATGACTTGGCCACCCGCTCTCTATTTCGTCAGCAGCGGTAGCAACGCTATCCGGCCCAGCATGGCTCCGAACCGCGTGCGGATCTTCAGCTCTTCATTCCACCGTTGGTGGCGTGTTTTATCGCTCTGTTACCGACAACTGTCGCAACATCCATTACACCAACAACCCGCTCGTTTGAGTCAGATGAGCGACAGTTTCCGCACGGTGTTGTCACCTCAGGCGTTGTCGGCCTCGCACTCCCAGCGCATGTTCTGCTGATTCAGGACGATGTCCTTGCGGGCAATCCTCAGCACGAGCCTGTTCCACAACACGACCAGAGCCTCTTTGTCGTCAGCTTGCTCGACCACAGCGATTCCGCGACCGAGCACTGCCACGTGGTCACCCTTTTTCAGGGTGCGCTCCCATTGGAAGTATGAGAAATGTCGCAGTACTGCCTCCGATCAAGAGCAAGGTCCGGGTCGCCCTGATGAACCTCACCGCTTTCAAGTCCCCGGTTGTTGCGAATCTGCATTTCAGCTCTCCTTGACCAGGTGCTCTCTGAACAACTGGTGAATCTCTCGGAACTGCTCCCGGACGTCGAACTGCGCGTAACGCGGGACGCCGCGCTGCTTGATGAAGTTGGTCAATGCGCGGTCGGTAAGCTCCGACCCGCGCCGCCCATCCATCAATTCAGCACAACGGGCACACGCGGCCCAAGCCCCTACACTCTCGTGCTGGAAGAGCTCGGTTTTGGTCCGAGGAATGAGAAAGTTCTTACAGGCATAGAGCTGGGTCGTAGGACGCTCGGAACAGAAATTGCACATCTCACGGCTCGGGAACGGTTCTACAATCTGATCGCCCATTTTTGTCCCTGAGCCGAACCATAACCGTTCTCTTCGAGAAGTAAAGTGGAGAGTTTAAGTGCAGACCGATAAAAGTTATCGATTGGCGCAAATCAGAGGATGGGTACCATCAAACAATGGTGGAAGCACGACCGGGTAGGTGCATATGGGGGGAATGAATTTCCTAATTTGTAATCGGCCAGACTTGACCTTGCACGCCTTGCTGTCGAATCAGGTCAGACGTGTCAGGTGTGCTACGCCGCGTTCATTCCGGTTGGCCCGTCATCCGCCCACAATCTTGGCCACAGAGGGTGTTTGGCAGCTCAAGCACCGAATCTCTCTGCAGCTCTAGCAAAGGGTTTTGATATTCCTGCACATTCGCAATGACCTCAAGACTTAAGAACTCTCAAGCTGCGTGAAAGACGTTGGTTCGGTGGAGCACTCACGCGTGAGGCGACCCGGGATGCGGCGCCAGCCGCCAGCGACCGTAGGCGACGAACGCCGAGAGGAGCCTAACCGCCAAGGGGATCAGCGCCGGCGCGACATCGGCGCCTGCCCCGGCACCCGTGTATCCGATCCCGGAGCAAGGGACCCAGCTTGCACTCCGTTCAGTTTGGGTTCCTTGCTCGACGTGCTACCCAGCGGTGGTTCGCGGCGGGCCTTCTCCCCGAAAGAAAAAGACAGGGTCAGGGAAAGTCTAGCCGTCCCGCTTCCTCCTCAGGCTGAAAGATACCCATGTTCGCGTGGTAAAAGGTGGTCCAGACCCTGCGGCTTCCGCCGCCTTTTTCAGGAGAAGGTCGGCGGGCCCAGAATCCCCGAATTCTTTTCACGCAGCGTTGTGAGTCTCGTCACAGCCAAGAGTGAGCCCAGTGAGGTTGAATAGCATTGGCGGGCAATTGAATCGCCGATGGGGGCAGATCTATATGCAAATCATGGAGGTTGGGAAGACGCCCGTCATCGCAGCACTCCACGGACCTGGTTGCGTGACGTTGCTACGAAGCCAGGCAGTGGAATCCCTGTGACTGAGTGCGGCTGCACGGGAAGCTGTGACTAAACTGGATGTTCCCAGAGCGGGCCCAGGGAGGAAGGACAATGGAAAACGCGGTCGGTCTAGTCATGACGGGCGGCGGTGCTCGCGGCGCTTATCAAGTCGGTGTTCTCAAGCGCATTGGCGAGCTGAAACGCGCCCGAACACACGGTAATCCTTTTCCGATCATAGGAGGCGCTTCCGCGGGAGCGATTAATGGCGCTGCTCTGGCCACAGGTTGCGACGATTTCGCTTCGGCAACCCAGATTCTGGCTGAAGTCTGGGCGACTCTCCAGCCTTCCGACATCTTTCGCTGTGGTCTCTTGTCCCAGGCGCAGAATTCCCTGACCTGGATACTCGATCTCTCCTTTGGAGCGATTCTGGGGGGAGGCAATGCCCGATCGTTATTAGATGCCACTCCCTTACACCATTTTCTCAATAAGCACCTTGACTGCGACCGGATCCAGGAAAACATCAAGCGCGGGCACCTCTACGCTCTCGCGATTTCCGCGACCAACTACAACTCGGGAAAAAGCTATCTCTTCATTCAGGGCAGGAAGGGCCATCCGATGTGGAAGCGGATCCGGCTGGTGACGGTTGCGACCAAGATCACGGTCGACCACGTTTGCGCGTCCTCGGCTATTCCTATGGTTTTCCAGCCGGTAAGACTCAAAACCCCGCGTGGGTCCGCCTTCTTCGGCGATGGTTGTGCGCGCCTGCAACAGCCTCTCAGCCCGGTGATCCGCCTGGGGGCGGAGAAGGTTTTCGCGATCGGTGTCCGCTGCGGAAATAAAGAAAGTCAAGAGGAAGCCACAGATGAGAGAAACCCTTCAATCGCGCAAGTGATGGGAGTTCTTTTCAACGTTATGTTTCTGGACCATCTCGCAACTGACATCGAGCACCTTGAACGGTTGAATCAGTTGCTCAACGATGGCCACATCAATCAGCTTGGGATTGAAGGAGGTCAAAAGATACGGCCATTGGGGACCTTTATCATCACGCCTTCGGTCAATTTGTCAGATCTGGCGGAGCAGCACCAGAGAGACATGCCCTCTCTGATCCATTACTTTGTATCCAGTTTGGGGCGAGACGCGGCTTCTTGTGCGGATCTGATGAGTTACCTGCTATTCACGCCCAGCTACACGCGAGACCTCATTGCGATTGGTTACCTTGACGCCAGCGAACGAATCGAGGAAATCGAAGAATTTCTCTATTCTTCCAAGGAGGGGGACGCTGAACACCCACTGGCCAGTGCAACCGCAGGGAACGTGCCCAAGGCAGGTTCGGCAGCGAAATGGACCGGAAACTCGGTCAGATCCCGCGGGTAATCATCCGCCCGAATGCGACCGTCACTTGCCGATGCGACATAGATCACTGACAAACGTGCGCCGCCAGGGTGAAAATGTTTACGCTCGACGCTCACGACTGGAATATCGGCCGTGAAGCATTTCTTCTAATGGCACCTCACCGGAAAGTCCACGCTCGTGGAGGAAATTATGACCACCGCACCTCGCTACCCTGGCATTCGAGTCACCGCAAACGGTAATCAGCTAGTCTCGTACCATACGGAAACACGCATTACCGATGCCGGCGTCTTTTATCCCATCACGCCTTCGACGGAAGGCGGCGAACTCTACCAGCAGTCGTTTGCCGAAGGGCGGCTGAATGTCTTTGGCCGCAGCACACTGGCCGTGGAAGCGGAAGGCGAGCACGCCGCTCAGGGCGGGGCGATTGCACACTCGGTGTGTGGGAAACGGGTTGTCAATTTCACTTCCGGCCAGGGACTCGTGTACGGGGTGGAGCAGTACTACCACGCGCCCGGCAAGTGCTCGACCATGGTGCTGGAAGTTGTCGCGCGGGCGCTGACCAAGCACGCGCTGAACGTTCACTGCGGGCACGATGACGTCTACGGCGGGCTCGACACCGGATGGATTATCCTATTCGGCAAAGATGCGCAGCAAGCCGCCGACCAGGCGCTCATTTTGCGGCGCGTCACCGAGCTGAGCCTGACCCCCGGCATGAACGTTCAGGACGGTTTTCTCACTTCTCACCTGGAGCGGACGTTCTACAAGCACGAATCGGAACTCATCCGCGAGTTTCTCGGCGCGCCCGACGACATCATCGACTGTCCCACCGAAAGCCAGCGAATCCTTTTCGGGCCGACACGCCGCCGGGTGCCGCAGATGATCGATCTCACCAATCCCGTGCTCCTCGGGCCCGTGCAGAATCAGGAACACTACATGCAGGGCGTAGCGGCGCGCCGAAACAACTTTACCGAGCCCATCCTGCGCTTCCTCGAAGAGTCATACGCGAAATTCGGTAAGCTGACCGGGCGCTACTACGGCTTGGTTACGCAGTACAAAACCGGCGATGCGGATACGGTGTTCGTGTCGTTGGGATCGGCCGCGGAGAACATTGAAGCGGCAGTCGACTATCTTCGCGAGCGCAGAGGCGCAAGAGTCGGGTCGATTCACCTCAATGTCATTCGGCCGTTCCCCGAAGCGGCGGTGGTTACGGCGCTCACGGGCAAGAAGAATGTCATCGTCCTCGAACGTACCGATGAGGCCATGGCCGGCGATAACCCCATGGGGCGCGACATACGAACTGCGGTCAACAAGGCCATGCGGACCGACGGCAATCCGGTTCCCGAGGAGTTGCCCGCGATTACCGCCAGCCAGATGCCGCGCCTCTTCTCCGGTATCTACGGTCTCGGGTCGCGCGATTTCCGGCCGGAACATATCTTCGGCGCCTACGAATTCGCCACCGGCGCTCGCTCCCGCCAGGACGGCAAGCGAGCGGCGGACGGAACGTCGTTCCTTGTGCTGGGCATCGATCATCCATATGCGGTGAAGTCGGACGAAGCGCCATCGCTGCTGCCCGAGGGCGCGGTCGCTGTGCGTTTCCATTCTATTGGTGGCTGGGGCGCGATCACGACCGGCAAGAACCTCGGCGCAATTATTGGCGATCTGAACGACCTGCTCTACGAGCGCGACAAGATCGTCGATGAACTGGGCAATCCGAAAGAGATTATTCACGTCAGCGCCAATCCCAAATATGGGTCGGAAAAGAAAGGCGCTCCCACGGCTTATTTCATGGTCGCCGCGCCGGAGCGCATTCGCGTGAACTGCGACCTTCGCCACGTCACCGTCGTGCTCTGCTGCGATCCGAAAGCGTTCACCCATATAAACCCGCTCGACGGAATGTCCCAGGGTGGCTGCCTGGTGTGGGAATCCGACGAGGAAGGTGAGCAAGCTTGGGAGCGGCTGCCGCTGTCGGCGCGCCGGCAAATCATCGACCAGAAGATCCATGTCTTCACCTTGCCCGGCTTCCGGATCGCGCGGAAAGCGACCGATCGTGCCGACCTTCAACTGCGCATGCAGGGCAACGCCTTTCTGGGCGCGTTCTTCAGGGTCTCGCCGCTGCTTGCCGATTTCCGCATCACCCCGGAGCAGTTCCGCGAGGTCGTCCACCATCAGTATGTGGAAAAGTTTGGCCGGCTCGGCGAGGCGGTGGTCAGCTCGAACATGGAAGTTATGACGCAGGGCTTCGAGCGCGTCCGCGAGATTCGCGTGGGCGAAATGGAGGCTCCCGACCGCTCGACGTTGCGCGGAGAAGCGCTGCTGCCCGTCCTGAGTGGTGGAGACGACGACGGGGGCTGCAACGTCGGATGCCGTTCCGTTCCGGTTCCTGCCACCCAGCACGCCCGCACACCGGTGACGCAAGTCGCGACCTTCAATGCCGCGTTCCGCGCGGGTCTCGGCTACAACCAGCCGTCCACGGCCTATGCCGCGGTCGGCGTCATGGCCGCCGGCACGGGCGACACCGCGTCCAAGTATGTCGCGCGCCGCGAGACGCCCCTCTTCATCGCCGAGAACTGCACGCAGTGCATGGAGTGCATCGCCGTCTGTCCCGACACGGCGCTGCCCAACTGTGCGCTAGATCTGGAAACAATCCTGCACACCGCAGTCGCGCGTTACGTGACCGATTCAGGCGAGCGCCAGAAGATGCTGAACTCCCTGCCGGAGATCGAGAAGCGTACCCGCCAGTTGATGCGGGATGCCGTCGCCAAAAATGCAGGCACACCGCTGCCGCAGATCCTTCGCCAAGTCACCGGCGAGGTTGACGGATTCTCCGACGAAGCCAAGCGCCAATTCCTCGCCATCATCGACAAGGTGCCGATGGCCTTTCAGAAAGTGAATGCAATCTTCTCCACCCCGGAGAGAAAAAGCCCGGGCGGTGGCGGGATCTTCTCGATCTTCGTTACCGATCTGTGCAAAGGCTGTGCCGCTTGTGTGACGGCGTGCGGCGAGCATGAGGCGTTGAAGATGGCGGATGAGACGGAAGCGATCAACGGAGACCACGAGACCGGCGTTGCGTTCCTGAATCTTCTTCCCGATACTCCGCAAAAATATCTCGGCCTGTACAACGATCAGCGGCCGCAGGACTCCAAGACGGCGACGCTCCGCAATATGTTGATGGTCCGGCGCAACTATGACGCCCTCGTTTCCGGCGACGGCGCCTGCGCGGGCTGTGGCGAGAAGAGCGTCCTGCGGGCGATCGCCGCGTTGACCGAAGCCTACATGCGGCCCCTCTATCACGCGAAGGCCGACCGGCTTCAGGCGAAGGCCGCCGAACTCGACAAATCAGGCGTCGAGAAGTTGGCCGCGCTCAAAGCGAGAAATCAAAACGAATACGACCTGCTGCGGCAAGCGGTAGCGCATTTGCTGATGGGGTTGGGCGGTGAGGATGAGAAAGACACCAAGGCCCGCATCGCGCGCAATGGACCGATCTCAGACCAGGGACTGATCGACGCGATGGTGGCCGTTCTGCTGCAAGAGGCTTTCAACCACAAAGGCTTGCAGGCAATCGACGGGCGCCTCGCCAACGGCATGTGCGTCATGGCGATGGGCGCGCACACCGGCTGCAACACCGTTTACGGGTCCACACCGCCCAACAACCCGCACCCCTATCCCTGGATGAACTCGCTCTTCCAGGACGGTGTTACGGTCGCCTGGCTCATGGGGGAAAGCTTCATTGTCGATCACGCTCGACGCTCCGTGATTCCTGAGCGCCTTGCCGATGCGCTGCTTGGTCGCGAAAAAGATGTGATGACGCCGCGCGAGTACTACGAGCTTTCGCACTTCAGCGACGCGTTAATGACCGACCTGGAAGTTCTTGAGCTGCCGAAGGCGTGGGCGGTCGGTGGCGATGGCGGCATGGGCGACATCGGCTACCAGAATACGTCGAAAGTGGTTCTCCAGAATCGTCCCAACGTCAAAGTGCTCATGCTCGACACCCAGGTTTACTCCAACACCGGCGGGCAAAATTCCGATTCGACGCCGATGCTGGGTGGCAGCGATATGAACGTGTTCGGAGCGGCAACGCAGGGCAAAAGCGTCGAAAAGAAGACCGTTGCCGAGACGTTCCTGGCCGGACACGGATCGCCTTTCGTCGCGCAGGTCTCAATGGCCAACGCGCCCAAGTTCTACCGTGCCATTCTCGACGGCCTCGAATATCGTGGAACCGCGTTCCTGCAATGCTTCACAACCTGTCAGCCCGAACATGGAGTGGCCGACGACATGGCCCTGGCCCAGGCGCAGCGCGTGCGCGATTCGCGGGGAGCGCCCGAGTTCGTTTGCAATCCGCGGCTCGGCGAAACCTATGCGGAAACGCTCGATCTCAAGGGCAATCCCTCGCCCGATAAGGATTGGTACGAAACGAAATCGAAAGAGACCGGCGAGGTTTGGCGCTACACGGTGGCTCACTGGTGCGCCACCGAAGCCCGATTCCGCAACCATCTCAAGAAGATCAAAAAGGACGCGGCAGCAAGACTGATCCCGCTGGAGAATATGCTGGTCCGCATCACCCAGCAGGATGTCGTGTATCGCCGCTGCCTGATCCCTGAGCATCGTGCCTACGTCCCCGACTTCGGCGTCTATATCAAACTTCAGGGAACGAACGGCGACGCCGAGTACCACGCCATTTCGCGCCAGCTCGTGCTGTTCTGCGTCGAGCGTCGTAAAGCGTGGCGGATGCTGCAGAGCAAAGCGGGCATAGTAAACAAAGACTACGCCGCCCAAAAATCGATCTTGGCCGATGTCGATGCCGGCAAGATTTCCAAGGAGGAGCTGTTCGCACGCGGGGAGCAGTTGATGAGGGATCGCCTGCAACCCGCCGGCGTGGCGAAGCCGGCTGAACCAAGGCGGGATCCGGTCTTGGTCTCTTAATAAACCGCGCCGCACCTCGGTTCCCAATGACATGCACGATTCGTGTGGACCCCGCACGGAATCCAATGGGCGACTTTGAGGTTGCTAGAGCGTTCCAACTCAACAACCCGCAATAAGATTCAGCACTTCTTGCTTCGCGATCGCCATGCCATCTTCTGAGATGAATTGCCGCGGTGACCTTCAGATTCATTCGACAGGAATACTCGAGTTGGCCCACGCGGGATTACTCCCGTATCGTCGCCCAACCGGAATGTATGGTCCGCCGCTTTGTCGCAAGCGAAAAATGAGGGTGACAGGTTGGTCTGCGCAAATGTATGCGGCCTTCGTTGGAGCACAAAACTCCTGGCCTTGATGGAATGCGCTGCGCCCTCGTCCTACTTAGTTAGGCAGCCTTGAAAGACTTTTCCGGTTTACAGGTTTCGAGAGCGCCGGGTTCGACCGTTGTGCCATCTCATGGTTCGCCAGCAGACCTGGCAGAAATCATCAACTCCGTAGTAGCCGCTGGTCTGTAGATGTGGGAATCGCGAATGCGATTTCCAAGCCTGGCCTCAGCCAGGCGTCATCTGCAGGCCAGTCAGGCTGTAGCCGCACCACCGGCCAACTTGGGGGGCCGGTATTCCTCATTCTTGGCGAGCACGGCCCAGGCCATGCGCGCCAGCTTATTCGCTAAGGCCACTGCGGCCACGTTACGATGGGTGCGTGCTGTGAGTTGGGCCAGCCACGCACTTAGACCGGAAGATTGCTTCGCGCTCTGTTGCAGGACGGCACGCGCCCCTTGCACGAAAAGTCTTCGCAAGTAAGAGTTCCCGCGTTTGCTAATCCCGAGCAGCTTTTGCTTGCCACCGGTGGTATATTCGCCCGGGACGATTCCGAGCCAGGCTGCGAACTCTCGCCCCTTTTTGAAAGCTGCTCCGTTGCCGATCGCGGCGATGATTGCGGTCGCCGTAATCGGTCCAATGCCAGGGATCGCCAGCAGTCGTCGGCAGGCTTCGTTGTCACCAGCAGTCCTCTTGATCACCGCATCGGCTGCGTCGATCCGCATTTGCAAGTGATCGAGCTCCAGCTTCAGTTGCACCAGCAGTACGCGCAATGCGCCGGATAGCTTGGCGCTGGCGTCTTCCAGTATCCCGGGCAATGCCGCATCGACATGGCATCGTCCCTTGCGCAAAGTGATTCCACGTTCGAGCAGCAAGCCACGAATCTGGTTGATGACTGCTGTGCGACGCGTCACCCAACGCTCACGTACCCGATGCAGGGACTGTAGATCCAGTTGGTCATCGGTCTTGATCGGCACGAAGCGCATCTTCGGCCGCCCGACTGCCTCAGCAATCGCCTCGGCGTCAATGTAGTCGCTCTTGTTGGTCTTCACGTACGGCTTGACATACTGAGCCGGCATCAGCCGTACCTCATGACCCTGCTCTCTCAGAGCCAGATGGATCCGCAACCTTGGGGTCCGCCTCGCGAAGTGCCGTCTGATTCGAGAAATCCTCCGCTGGACGGGCCGAAGCTCCCACGGAAAAATGTCATGTCTGCGTGAACGATCTAGCCGCAAGGCAGCGTCATCGCACGATTCGCACGAACAGTTTTGTCTATCTACACTCTTTACTTCTGCTTCTTATCCCAATCCTCCCGCGATGTCACTCTGAGCGGCTCAAGGTTCTTGCCTTGCAGGGCTGTATTCAGTGGTGGAATCTGCGATGTAGCGATCGACTGAAACTGCGCTCCAGCCTCGTCCAATTTCTTCTGGAGCACGGTCGTGCTCCCAATTTGCGATTGCGTCGGACGCCCGGAGTAACCATTTACTGCTCCATACAACTCGCCGAGGTTTTCGCGGAGCTTCTTCTCTCCCGTAATCATGCCGCCCTCTTTCACGGACACGAGCGAAGAACGGAAGTCCTCCAGTTTCTGGGCTAGACCGTTGAGCTGCTCCTTCAACTTGTCGTCCGAGACTGCGGCGGCCCGTTGCCGCGCTTGCTCCCGTAGTTCGCTGGTGGCATCGACAATGTAAGTCAACTGCGCCAACATGTCGTAGAGCTGGGTGACCGTCTTGTGCTGGAGCTCGCGGTCCTCCGCAGTACTCTTTGATCGCGGATCCGGCACCAGCTTCACGTCCGAAGAATAGGTCTCCTTCCCCTTGGTCAGCTTGACCGTATACGTTCCTTCCTGCACCTGCGGTCCATAGAAGACATATTCGTTCTCCACCAATCCGGCCGCCGGCGGCATCTTGGGCGGCTTCGCCCGCTCGGGCCATTGCACTCGATTCAACCCCCGGCGCTTGTCGCCCTGCAGCGACGTGAGCAGCTGACCCTTCGGGTCGTAGATGTCCAGTTTCAGGTCGCCGAAGATGTGTCGCTTTTTCTGGTAGTAGACGATTGCCGCCGCCTCCGGCAGCGTTCGCCCCAGAAACTCCGCGTCTCCATCAAAACGCTGTTCAGCAGCCGGTAGCGCAAGCACAGACGGGCGCGACGGCAGCATCACCAGATCCTTCGACAGAAGTTCCGGCGTGAGAGCGCGGATGGGTGTCAGGTCGTCAAGAATGTAGATCCCGCGGCCATGCGTGGCCAAAATCAAGTCCGATTCGCGCGGATGGACGGCAACGTCGCGCACTGCGACATTCGGAAGGCTACCCTTGAACTGCGCCCAGTGCACTCCGCCATCAATCGAAATGAAAAGCCCAAACTCGGTCCCTACGAACAGAAGATTGGCATTTACCAGGTCCTCTCGCACCACGTGGGCATAGCCGCTCAATTCTGACGTTGAAAGTGAGGTCCACGTCTTCCCATAGTCCTTCGTCCGGTAGACATACGTCTTCATGTCGCCTGTGGCATGTCCATCAAAAGTCGCGTAAGCAGTGGCGGGATCGAAGTGGCTCGCCTCGATGGTCGACACCCATGTCCCCGCCGGCAGCCCGGAAATATTCTTCGCGACATTCGTCCAATGCTTACCGCCGTCGCGAGTGATCTGGACATTTCCGTCGTCCGTCCCTGCCCAGATCACGTCACCGTTCTTGGGAGACTCCGCGATCGTGTAGATCGTTTCGAACTTCTCCGCGTCCGAATTGTCGATCGTCAGTCCGCCGGACATTTCCTGGTGCTGCCGCGCCGGATCATTGGTCGTCAGATCCGGTGAGATCCGGTCCCAGGACTCCCCATGATCGCGCGAGCGGAACAGGAATTGCCCGCCCAGGTAAATCGTTCCCGGATGGTTCGCGCTCATATGAATCGGCGCGTTCCAGTTGAAGCGAAATTCCGGCTCACCCGACCGCGGCAGCGGCTTGATGTCTTTCGCTTCGCCGGTGGACTTGCGGAAACGCGAAATCATTGCACCCTGGTATTCCGCGTAGGCATAGTCCGCGTCGGCCGGATCGGAGAATGCCCAGAAGCCATCGCCCATACCGATGTTCCGCCAGTGCCGATTTGCGATCCCATCCGTGGCCCGCGACGGCGCCATCCAAGTGCCGTTGTCCTGTAGCCCGCCGTAAACGTTGTAAGGATCGGCCATATCGGCGCTCACGTGGTAGAACTGCGACACCGGCAGGTTCGAGAGAAACCGCCAATGGTTTGTGCGATCGAGCGACTGGTAGACGCCACCGTCGGTGCCCAGCAGCATCTGGTCGGGATTCTCAGGATTGATCCAGAGGGCATGGAGGTCGCTGTGCAGGCGTTCACCGGGGCCTTCGCTCGTAGAAAAGGCTGCGCTGAAACTCTTCCCGCCGTCTTCGCTGACTGTCAGAAAAAATCCCGGCTTGTACACGCGATCCGGATTCTTGGGGTCGGCCGCCAGGCGCGCAAAGTAGAACGGCCGCCCGCTCACGTTGAACGAGTTGTTGACCTCGGCCCAACTTTCGCCCGCATCGTCGGACCGGAAGAGTGCCGTGTGATTCTTCGCCTCCGCCACCGCGTAGACACGAGCGTGGTCCGAGGGAGCCACAGCGATACCGATCCGTCCCAAATCACCTTGCGGCAGGCCTTTTCTTAGCTCATGCCACGTGGCGCCCGAGTCCGTGCTCTTGAACAATCCGCTGCCCGGACCTCCCGACCGAAAGTTATGCGGCTCACGACGTACGTCCCACATGGCGGCGTAGAGCACACCCGGATCTTGCGGGTCCATCGCCATCTCCGCGCAGCCGGTGCTGTCGTTCCGGTAGAGAAGCTTATTCCAGGTCTTGCCGCCATCGGTGGTCTTGAAAACACCGCGCTCCGTGTTTGAATTCCACAGATGACCCAGCGCGCACGCATACACCGTGTTGCTGTCCTTGGGATGCACAATAATACGGCTGATGTGCTCGGAGTCGGGAAGTCCCACGGCTTCCCAGTTCTCGCCGCCATCGCGCGTGCGGTAGATACCCGTCCCCACCGACACGCTGTTGCGCACCCAAGACTCACCCGTTCCCACCCACACCGTTTGCGGATTGGATGGATCAATTGCTACGGCGCCAATCGAAAGCGAGGGTTGCTTGTCGAAGATGGGCTTGAAGGTTGTGCCGCCGTCCACCGATTTCCATACCCCGCCGCTGGCCGAGCCGACGTAGATTGTCAACCGCTGTCCCTCGTGAACCGCCGCGATGTCGGCGATGCGGCCTCCCATCGCTGCCGGGCCAATCGCCCGGATCGGAAGTCCGCTCAGCGTGTCAGAGTCCAGCGCCACATCCTGCGCGGAGGCGGCCAGGGCCGCAGCAACGACGGAGAAAGCAATCCAGAAAATGCGCACATGATTGAACATAATCCCCCCGAAGTGTATAAATCCCCTACCGCTTTGAACGGGAGCGGCCTGACACGTTGCGGAAAGCGTGCTTTCCGCGCCGGCAGCCTGACCGCAATGGCTAAAGCCGCATTCAGAACAATGCAGTTACCGCAGCGCTGAAGCGCTGCGCCACCCAAAATCCGCTAGTTCTTCGGCGCTTCAGTCTTCGGCGCCTCGGGCTTGGCTGGCGGCGGTGTGGGCGCGGCCGGGGGCATCTTGAAAATTGCGTCATCCACCGGCACATTGAGCTCGACCTTTGTGATCGTCAGCTTCTCCTTCTGCGGGCTTCCCTTGATTCCGCTCTCGATCGCAAACGGAAAGACGATCCCGTCCACTTCCTTGTAGTCGCCAATCGCCGACTCAACCACCTGCTCGCTTCCGCGTACGGTCCGCTTAGTTTCCTCTTTGATCTGAAGGAAGGAATCCGCATCGATGTAGACCGTCTGCACGTCGCCATTCTTGAGGCTGACCTTCAGTTTGTAAGCGTCGGTGCCTTCTACCTTTTCTTTACCAAGAAGTTCGACTTGGTGCCCTTTGCTCTTGTAGTCCACCAGCGGGCCGTCGAGGTCGGCCATTTCCTCAACCTCTTTTGCCTCATCGGCCGACATCAGTTCGGGATCTTTCTTGCCCATAAACGGCATGATCTGCCACGCATTCTTGCCGTCATAGGCCTGCACCGCGGTCAGGCCCTGGATGGTGAACTCCAGGCGCGCCAGATTTCCCCGCTTTTGGATCAGCAACCCCGGCGCTTCCATCCCGGGCCCCATCGCCATGGTCGTCGTGGACTTGATCGACTGCACGCTTTTCAGCTTGTCCGATCCGCCACGCGCTTGAATGTTTTTCGCAATAATCTCGTCCGCGGTTTGCGCCCACCCGGCCGGTACCAGCATGGCAACCGCAACGACCCCGAAACACAGCTTTCTGAACATGAGTGATCTCCTAAGAATGTTCTTTGGTAAGCAACGGAGTGAATACATCACAATAAGAGCCTTAGTTCGGCGCTGTCAAACCAATCGTTCGCGACTGTTGAAGCAAAACACTCGGAGATGTTGTGTTGTATGAGCACCATTCCCAGAATCTGCGGCACCCGCGCGATTGTGCCTGGATTAGGGGCAAACCGCAGGCTGTTCCGGGCCAGAAGTCGGCTTCGAGGAGATCGCAATTGATCTCCTCCAACCCCGTTTTCGGCCAACTTCCGGTTGGCCGACTAATCAGCCAGAAGCGATCTGAAGCCTGGCGGACAACCTGTGCAGGCGCGCCGGGTCCGCAGCAACTACCGGATGCGCTCCCAGGTGAGCTTGTAGGTGGCATCCTTGCGAGCAATCCTGCCGCCTTTGCCGTCTTCTGTGGGAATCAGAACAATGCGATTGTCGCCCTGAAACTCGAACCAGCGCACGTTGTCCCGGCCTCGAAAGCCAGGATACGAGTGGTCTGTAAGATGGAACGTCACCGTATCCGCTTTCGCATCCACGGCATAGGTGCCGTAGTAGGCGACATATGTGTCGAAGGCTTCCGCCTTTTCTTCCACGGTTCCTGCGGACACTCCTTGTGCGAACGGTTTGCGCTCGCCGTGGATGGCGATTTGGAGGCTCATCCAGCCCGAGCGGTCAAAGACAACCAGTCCGGTCGGATGATCGTAACCCTGGCTGAGCAGTCGGGACTGCCCCTCCACCGACACCAATCGCCAAGCTCCAATCAATTTCTCCTCGAGTCTCTGCAGCTGAGTCGCCGGGGCCGTTGGCGACAACGGCGCGGCCAGAGCCAAGAAACCGAGCAACAGGAGCACCGTCGCCCTGCGCAACGGACGGCCCAGCCCGACGCACGCCTGGGAAGGATGGGAAGGAGCAGCATTTCGTTCGGAGAAGTTCATGGCTCACCCCACGGAGATCAGCATGGCCGCCATCCTACCCCCATCGCTCTGCACGATTAGGCCAGGATTTCCTTTTTGACTGCGAAAACGCCCAGCATTCTACACCAGGTTTGCCTCCTGTGCGCTGCTTGAACCGAGTTCCATCTGAGCCGCCTCCGACGGTCTCGATCAGCACCAGCACGGCCCGAAATTGCCCCGGATTCTAGCTCACTTTTGCAACAACTTTCCTTGCCCCAACCCGCTGTAGCTTCGGATCGGTTCCCCCGAGTGACGGGCAAACCGGCAGTTATCGGCGCATGCGGTTCGGCGTGCGACTCATCGGCTGTTGAACAGCGACCCGCACCGGAAGCTGGCTCCGGAAGTTGTCCCGAAGTCGGCTCTGGGAAGTTGGTGCCATAACTCAGACATCTTACCGAAACTGGCTTTGGTTCATTCCTTTTTCTCGTCCTGTAGCGGATTGCGTTTCTTGCGCATGGACTCGCCGCGCATTTCGATGCGGTGGGCGTTGTGAACCAGACGGTCCAAGATGCCATCGGCGATGGTGGGATCGCCGATCTGCTCGTGCCAGCGCGAGACCGGCAGTTGGGAAGTAAGGACGGTGGAACGAGTCTGGTAGCGATCTTCGCAGATCTCCGAGACTTCGCGGCGCTCGTTTTCATTCAGCGGCGCCATGGCCCAGTCATCGATCACCAGAACATCAATGCGGCCTAGTCGTGCCAGGAAGTTACGCAAGCTGCCATCCGCTCGGGCTAAGGCCAACTCCCGAAGCAAGGCGGCAGCTCGCAGATAGAGAGCCGAGTGGCCGTCGCGACAGGCTTTTTGGGCCAGAGCCGAAGCGATATAACTCTTGCCCACGCCGGTCGGACCCAACACGAAAATGTTTTCGTGATTGCGGACCCAGGCAGAGTCTTTTGCCAGAGCACGCACCACCGTCTTGTCCAGGCCACGCGCAGCCCGGTAATCGATGTCCTCCACGCAGGCTGGTCCCCGCAGTTTGGCCGCTTTCAGTCTTCGTGCCAGCGCCTGGTTCTCGCGCCAACTCGATTGCTGATCGACCAGCAGAGAGAGTCGTTCCAGAAAACTCAGTTCGTTGATCGCTCGATCTTGCTCCTGCGCCTGCAGACCCTCGACCATACCTTGCAGCCGCATGGCTAGCAGTTTTTCCATCATCGGTTGGTTCAGCATGAGGTCGGCCCTCCTTGGTCGAAGCACCCGGCACGGCGGACATTGTCATGGGTCAGAGGTGGAGAGCCGGGTTGTGGTGGAGATAAGGGAACAGCGTCGAGCGAGTTCTTCAAGATCGACTTCACGCTCTGATAGCGACAAGCCTGGGCGAGTAGCGCCCGTTCCGCCGCGGCTTCCATGCGTTGTGCCGAATACTGCTGCGCCAGGCGAATGATGCCGAGACAGGAGCGGTAGCCCATCTCCGGGTGGGGCTTCTCGTTTAGGATCCTCTCGAACAACTGCGCGGTGTTGGGGCCGATGCTGCGCGCCCAGTTCACCATCCGGGAGGGAGGCCATTCCAGGTGAGCTTGATGGCTCTTGGGGCGCTGCTCACCCTGGGTGATGGTTTGACCACGACCGCGGCTGCGCAGGTGGGAAGCGATCCGCGTGCCTTTATGAAAGATCTCCACCGTGGTCGGGGTGGAGCGGACTTCCACGACCTGCTGTACCAATGTGTACGAAACACTGTAAAAGTTGCCGTCGAAGGCGACGTGATAGTCAATGTTGACGGTGGCACGCGACCACTGGCTCATGTCGAAGCGCTCGGCCGGTAACGGTGCGAGAGTCGGTTTCTCCAGGCTGTGAAACAGACTGGATCGCGATCCGTCCCGCTTGCGGAAAGGGCTGTTCACCTTCCCACCGGAATCGGCGTTCACCTTCAGACCAGAATGCTGTTCGGCTTCACAACGGAATGGCGTACGGCTTCAGACCGGAATCGCGTTCACCTTCGACCGGATTCCCCAACGCTATCGGAACTTCTGGCGACATGGACCGTTCACGACCTCACTCATGTGCATCAACTATCCCGCGTGATGGCGCACCAGTATCGTGACGCAGTCGGTCCGTGGAGCGCCTATCTGGGCGTGCTGCAGTGTACTGGTCATAGCGCTCCATAGGCAATCGAACTCAGCCGGCGCTTCCGCCGCGATAGGCGCGATCTACCGAAACAACGCGGACTCTAGAGTTCGTCTTGCGATGGCGTCAAGCACGCTAGTGCTTAGATGCCTAGATAGGCGCGCTGCACCTCGGGATTGGCAAGGAGGCGCTTCGCCGTGTCTTCCAGTACCACGCGGCCGTTTTCCAGTACGTAGCCGCGGTGGGCGATCTGAAGGGCTTCTTGGATGTTCTGCTCCACCATCAGCACGGTGGTGCCGGCGGCGTTGATATGCTGGATGGAAGAGAAGATATCCGCCACCACAGAGGGCGCCAAGCCCAGCGATGGCTCATCGAGCATAAGCAATTGAGGGTTGCCCGTCAGCGCGCGGGCGATGGCCAGCATCTGTTGCTCGCCGCCCGAAAGGGTACCGCCCAGTTGCTGGCGTCTTTCGTGAAGAATGGGGAACATCTCCCAGACACGCTCGATGGCGGCGCGGCGACCGCTTCGGTGGGCAGGATGGAAACCGCCCATCAGAAGGTTCTTCTCCACGGTCATCATAGAGAAGATGCGGCGCCCCTCGGGTACCTGCACTAGTCCCAAGCCCACACGCTCGGCAGGAGGAAGAAGATGGATCTCACGTCCGCGAAACAGGATCTGGCCACGGCGGACAGGCAACAGACCGGAGAGTGCTCTGAGGCTGGTAGTTTTTCCGGCACCATTGGAGCCCAGCAGTACCACAATCTCTCCCATGGAGATGGTGAACGTGACATCCCACAAGGCTTGAATCCTGCCGTAATGGACGTCCATGCTCCTATTGATTGTTGAATAATATAGTGACATTTCTAGCTGGGTATGCTATCGTCGGCCCATGGGAAATCCGGCGGGAGTGCGGCGAGATTTTCAGGCACTGGAGCAGCGACGCTTGCGGGCGGCGCGGTT
>Ga0208191_1000629_pt1 | contig 23336 bp, 19 predicted proteins | sample June2015DPH_13_5_FD_184709 | JGI IMG/M metagenome (GOLD analysis project Ga0208191, IMG submission 184709) | Peatland microbial communities from SPRUCE experiment site at the Marcell Experimental Forest, Minnesota, USA - June2015DPH_13_40... | ecosystem: Environmental > Terrestrial > Soil >... | reverse complement strand
TTGGGCACTGGCCCTGCTGTGTATTACATCGTCTGAGTGTGCTTATGTTCATGTTTGAAAAAGCGCTCACGGGAGGCCGCAAATACTGGCTCTGGATAACCTCACTCTTCTTGTTAGTTCTGGCAGGTTCTCTTTGTTATGTCTTACAACTGACGCACGGGCTGGCCGTCACCGGACTCAGCCGCGATGTAAGTTGGGGCCTCTACATTGCGCAATTCACCTTCTTTGTGGGTGTCGCCGCTTCCGCGGTCATGGTAGTTCTGCCCTACTATCTGCACGATTACCAACAATTTGGCCGCATCACCATCCTTGGCGAACTTCTGGCGGTCACGGCGGTTACGATGTGCATTCTTTTCATCTTCGTCGACTTGGGCCAGCCTACGCGGATTGTCAACATCGTGCTTCATCCCCAGCCGAAGTCGGTGATGTTTTGGGACATGATTGCGCTCGGCGGTTATCTACTGATGAACGCGGCGATCGCCGTGGTCACACTGACCGCGCAACGCGAACAAGTACCGGCTCCCGGCTGGATCAAGCCCGTGATTATCCTCTCGATTCCATGGGCAATCGGCATTCATACGGTCACCGCATTTCTCTATAGCGGATTGCCCGGCCGATCTTACTGGCTGACGGCGATTCTGGCGCCGCGTTTCCTGGCTTCGGCTTTTGCTTCGGGGCCGGCCTTGTTGATCCTTCTGTGTCTGGCCTTGCGGAAGTTGTCCGGCTTTGATGCGGGGCGGGAAGCCATCCAGAAGCTCGCGGTCATCGTGACCTACGCCCTCGCCATCAATATGTTTCTCATCCTGGCAGAGGTCTTTACCGCTTTCTACAGCGAGATTCCGGCGCACGAAGAGCACTTCGAGTATCTCTTCATCGGCCTCAACGGCGATCGGCACCTGGTGCTCTGGATGTGGCTCTCGACGCTGCTTTCCGGGGTTGCATTGGCATTGCTGCTGGTTCCAAAGTGGCGAAACAACATCCGTCTGCTGGTGGTGGCATGCGTGTGTGTTTTCGTTTCGATCTGGCTGGACAAGGGACTCGGACTGATTGTTGGTGGCATGGCGCCTTCACCACTCGGAGCGGTCACGCGGTATGTTCCCACGCTACCCGAATCGGCTATCGTTCTCGGGATTTGGGCCAGCGGCGCCTTGATGATCACGGTTTTCTACAAGATCACGCTCTCGGTTTGGGAGGATAACTAACAACAGAACTAATAAGGATGACTCGTTCTATGGTTTGCGATTGAGGCACGACGATGATTTTGAAAGAGAGAATTGAAAGAGAGCATTCATGACGAACATTGGCAAAGTATATTTGGTGGGCGCAGGACCGGGACATCCTGATCTTCTTACGATCCGGGCGGCCGAAATTCTCAAGACCGCTGAAGTGATCGTGTACGACCGGCTGATCCAGGATGAGGTCCTGGCGCTGGCCAAGCCTTCTGCCGAAAAGATCTTCATGGGCAAGCCGTTGGGCAGGCATGCTTCGCGACAGAACGAGATCCACGATCTGCTGGTCCGCAAGGCCCGCGAAGGCAGAATGGTGGTGCGCCTCAAGGGCGGCGATCCGTTTTTGTTCGGTCGCGGCGGCGAGGAAGCCGAGTATCTTGCGGAGCATGGGGTTACCTTCGAAGTAGTTCCGGGAGTTTCTTCCTGCCTGTCCGCGCCGCTGAGCGCCGGAATCGCAGTTACTCACCGCGACCGGGCCTCGTCCGTCGCTATTGTTACCGGCCATCAGGCGGCGGAGCATGAGGATCGGGTGGATTGGCAAGCGCTGAGCAAAGTCGACACTCTGGTCGTTCTCATGGGCATCCACAATATCGACCACATCACCAGGAAGTTGATGGCGGCCGGCCTCGCTCCCGATACTCCAGCCGCGATCGTTCAGATGGCCTTCTGGGAAAGTGAGCGAGTTATCGCTTCAACGCTGGGCACGATTACAGAAGACGCTCGTCGCGCAGCTATCGAGCCTCCGGCGACTCTCGTGATTGGGGAGGCGGTGCGCCTGCGCGAGAAATTGAAACATCATCAACAACACATCGGACAGCACTCCGGCCGCGATCCCTTGATTCACGTTGTTCCTATCCCTGACCGGTCCTCGGGCGACACGCTAAGTCTAGACACGCTAAGTCTGGAAGAGGAGAGTTGCGTGGTGCCTGCATCGTGCGAGAAAGAGGTTCTCCAATGACGGATACGACATCGGTCCCTATCGAGATTCTGGCGGAAGAAATGTACCAGCTGGTTGCGGACTGCGCCGGGAAGAAGAACTTGAAACCCGGCGATCTGACTAAAGAGATGATCGCCAAACACGGCCCAGCTTGCAGCAAAGACGACTGCAAGAAGGCCCTGCGAATCTTGATCGACTCAAGCCGCTGCGTCTACAGCTATCTCGGAGGCACTTACATTCAACTTCCGCCTAAGCCTGGCAGTGAAATATGACGGATTCTCGGCCCATGCCGCGCCTGCTGATTGGCGGTATGTCCGGCGGTTCGGGCAAGACACTGGTTTCGCTCGCGCTGCTGCTGGCCCTGCGCCGGGCCGGATTCCAGGTCCGCGCATTCAAGAAGGGTCCCGACTATATCGACGCTGCTTGGCTAAGTTGGGCAGCATCTTACCCCGCTCGCAATCTCGACACTTACTTGATGGGCCGAGACACCGTTCGCTCGTCGTTTGTGCGTGCTGGGATCACGGATGGCGTCAACCTCATCGAAGGCAATCGGGGAATATTCGACGGATTCGACGCCGCTGGCACGCACAGTAGTGCCGCCCTCAGCCACTGCCTCGCCGCGTCAGTGGTGCTCGTGATCAACGTCGCCAAAGTCACGCGCACCGCAGCGGCTTTTGTCGCAGGATGCCGGGCACTTGATCGGGAGCTTCCGATTCGCGGCATCATTCTGAACAACGTGAATGGCCAGCGGCATGAGGAGGTCTTGCGTGCGGCGATTGAGTCTGCATGTGCGATCCCTATAGTTGGCACAATTCGTAAGGCCGCGGTCAACCCGCTGCCCGAGCGCTATCTCGGATTGGTTCCTCCGCAAGAACACGCCGGAACGGCGCAAATCCAGGAGAATTTATTGAAACTGGCGGACGGGTTCGATTTAGACGCCATCGTCTCAATCGCGCGGAGTGCGCCTTCGCTGGAGACCGATCCCACGGAGGTTGCGGTATCAGCCGTGAAGGACATCAAGGTTGGCTATCTGCGCGACTCGGCGTTTAGTTTCTATTACCCGGAAAATTTGGAGCAGTTGGAGCATGGGGGTGCCGAACCCATCCCAGTTTCCGCGCTTCAGAGCAGCGCTCTGCCAGAAGGGCTATGCGCGTTATACATCGGAGGCGGCTTTCCAGAAAAACACGCGGAAGTGCTGTCGTCGAACCGGAGTTTCCTGGAGTCGGTCCGGGAAGCAGCGCTCGGAGGTCTGCCAATTTACGCCGAATGCGGAGGTCTAATGCTGCTGGCCCAAACGCTGCGCTGGGAGGGCAGAACGTATCCGATGGCCGGAGTTTTCCCATTCGATGTGGAAGGCTTCAACACGCCACAAGGCCACGGTTACAGCGAGTTGCGCGTCGACCGGCCGAACCCGTTTTTTCCTGCTGGGCTCGTTCTTCGCGGCCATGAGTTCCATTACTCACGCATTTTGCTTGGGGATGAACCGGTTCCGACCGCTTGCGCAGTAATTCGCGGCGTGGGATGCTTTCAGAAACGCGACCTTGTTATCACGAGAAATGTAATGGCAGGTTATACCCACTTACATGCCCTGGCCACTCCCGAATGGGCGAAAGGCTTTCTGGATGCGGCGCGCCGCTTCGAGCCTCGTGCCGCGCACCGAAACATTTCACATACTGTTGAAGCGATGGGCTAAGCTGGTTCGCCGCGCTACGCCGTCATCCCGATGGGTTGTCGAGTCGTAGTCAGCACTAACTCGCGCTCCGGCTTCCGAACGCGCTCGCGCGCCCAGTTGGAGATTTCGGAGACGGCATGGATCGCGGCGGCCACTTCCGCCTCGGTATTGAATGCGCCCACCGCGAAACGCACGCCGCCGTGTGTTTCCACAGTGCCCAATTGCGTGTGCACGAGCGGCGCGCAATGCAGCCCGGTGCGGGTCGCGATGTTATGGTCCACGTCAAGCATGATTCCGACATCGCCCGGATCGGCGCCTTCTATGTTCATCAAGACAGTCGAGAGGTGGTTCTCGAGTTGGTCGCAACAGTACAAGCGCACGCCATCGATCTTGCGCAAGCCTTCCACCAACTGTCTGGCGAGCTTCATCTCGTGGGCGTACACCTTTTCGATTCCGTTTTCGTCAAGCCAGTCCTGGCCCGCCCAAAGGGCCGCCACTCCCACCATGTTCGGAGTGCCGAACTCGAGGCGCCACGGATATTCCTCCAGATGATAGGGCTCGACCGAGCGCACTCCGGTGCCGCCGCTGCGTACCTGTGCGATTTCAACATGCTTACGGATACAAAGACCGCCGATGCCCATGCTGCCCATCAGCGCCTTGTGCCCTGTGAACGCGACCACATCAATATTCATTTCTTTCATGTTGATCGGGATCACGCCTGCGGTTTGCGCCGTGTCTACGAGGAAGATTATGCCGTGCTCCCGGCAAAGACGCCCCATTTCGCGAAGGGGCTGCACGGTGCCAATGACGTTTGAGCCGTGATTAACAATCAGTACTTTCGTGTTCGGACGAATGGCCCGCTTGACGTCGCCGGGTTCGATGAATCCCGAGGAGTTGAAAGGGAGATAGGTCGCCTCCGCTCCACAATCGCGAACCAGGTGGTTGACCGGCCGGATCACGGAGTTATGTTCCAGGTTGGTCGTGATCACGTGGTCGCCCTTGCCGATCAGCCCCGGAATCACCAGGTTCAGCGCATCCGTGACGTTGTAGCTGAAGACGAGCCGCTCCGGCGTATCTTCGTCGCCGCCAAAAAACTTGGTCAAACGCTTGCGCAGGTTCGTCAGCAAGGAACCCGCTTCAATCGCCAGGTCGTAACCGCTTCGGCCGGGGTTGACGCCATGCGTGCGGTAGAACTGATCCATGAACTTGTAAACACTCTCCGGCTTGGGCCAAACGGTCGCCGCATTATCAAAATAGATCAAGCGTTTTTCCATGTTCTGTTCAGCAGCCTCCATGAATTCAGCAAAATCCGTTTGCCAAAACGTCGCCGCGTCGCGAAGATCCGTATTCCGTTCCAAGAATTATGGCATTTTCTCTCAGCTATGTCTATCATATTGATAGACAACATCTTAATAATTCGCAATCGTGTTGCCGATCGGCCAGTGGTCCAGGAAGCGCGCAGAGCGCCTGTCGTTTCTGTAACTTAGGGGATCCCGGGACGGATTGCCATACGCGGGCTGTGCAATCTCTTGCCGCTTAGCGGCACAAAACATCCAACCCATTTGCTTTCTCGTCTACTAAATCAATAGACAATAATGTGATTAGCATCACCAGGAGACGTGATCTGCGCTCACGTAGGGAGGCGCCCTCATCTGCCCAGCCGAGCGCCGCTCGGCAGTCGCGTGCGGCCAATAGACTCGCGACTTAAATGTCCACGCGCGGATACGCTGGCGATATCGGAGCTTCCGTGTAGTACTATATAGCAGTAGAAGCCGACTTCTGGGGCTTTGAGCTGCTTCCGGGCGACCGCCCTGCCAGTTCACGCCCACGCGCCTAGGAACCGGATCACACCGAATGCGCATCTTTTCGACATGCTGGTTTGGCTCAATCTTCGCTCCAACCCAATCCCGCGCCACGTTTGAAGAAGGAGTGCCATGACCAGCAAGGAGCAGTCCGTCCGAAGGCATCCCGCCACTTGGGTACCGACCCTATATTTCGCCGAGGGACTTCCGTTTTACGCCGTCAACTACATGGCGCTGTTCTTTTACCAGGACATGGGCGTGAAAAACGCCGTGACCACGCTGGTCATCAGTTTGCTGGCCTGGCCCTGGACTCTGAAGCCGGTCTGGAGTCCGATGCTGGAAATGTACAAGACCAAGAAGTTCTTTGTGGTGCTCACGCAACTGGTGGGCGGGCTGAGCCTGGTGTTGATTGCCCTGTCGCTGAACATGCCGGGATACTTCCGCTACTCGGTTGCGATTTTCGCGGTGCTGGGTTTCTGTTCCGCGACCCACGATATAGCAGCCGACGGCATCTACATTGCCAGCCTCTCTTCCAAGGAACAGGCCGCCTATGTGGGCTGGCAAGGCGGTTTCTACAATTTGGCGCGCGTTTTTTCCGTGGGGGGCTTGCTCTGGCTGATCGGCGTTCTCGGCGAGAAATTCGCCCGGGCGCACGCTTCAGCCCCGGTGGTTCACGCTTGGATGATTGTCTTCGGCGCCGTCGGGCTGGTCCTGGTGGCACTCAGTCTGTACCACGCGCGCATGTTGCCCACCGGCGGAGAAGAAAGGCGATCTGAAAGCGTACGACAGATGGCCGCGACCTTTTGGGACGTGGTTGTGAGTTTCTTCAAGAAGCCGCATATCATCGTGCTGCTGATCTTTATCTTTCTTTATCGCGCAGGCGAAGGGCAGGTCATCAAGGTCGGTCCACTCTTTCTCAGGGCCATGCGCGCGAGCGGCGGCCTCGGACTAAGCTCCAAGGAAGTGGGGGCCATCTACGGGATTTTTGGCAGCGGGGCTTACATTCTGGGCAGCGTCCTGGGCGGATACTTCACCGCCAAACTGGGTTTGAAGCGCGCGCTGCCTTGGCTCATCCTGATTTTGAATTTCCCCATGCTCGCCTACTGGTATTTGAGCGCCGCGCTCCCAACCAATCCCGTCAAGATCACTACCGCTATGAGTATCGAGATGTTCGGATACGGGTTCGGATTCGTCGGGGTGATTCTGCTCATGATGCAGGAGATCGCGCCGGGAAAGTACCAGACGGCCCACTACGCATTTGCAAACTCGTTGATGAACCTCGGTGTGATCCTGCCGGGCGCCGTGAGTGGATGGATACAAACCAAGCTCGGCTACACGCACTTTTTCATCTGGGTGATCATCGCAGCGCTACCCGCGCTGATTCTCTCGCGCTTCATTCCGATCCGCGGGGGAGCCAAAGAGCCACCGCCGCAGATTGCGGAGGCGCAAGGATAGTTCATAACATCGTGAGTACGATCGTTCATACGGAGGTATCGCAATGGTAGAGGTGGCACGAGCAGAAACCCTGGACTACACAATTCCGCCGGTGGATGCGGGATTGAAGGCCGTTGTTCTGGCGGCAGGCAAGGAGGCAATCACGGCAGACGGCCGGCCCCTGGTGCTGCAAACCCTGGGCGAGCGCAGCATTTTGCAGTGTGTCCTGCAGAATGCCCTGCAGGTGGTGCGGCCGGAGGACATCTATGTGGTGGTCGGGTATCGCCAGGAAGATGTGCGCTCTCATCTGGGCGCGAAATATAACTACGTCACGCAGGAAGAGGCGCTGGGCACTGGGCATGCGGTGTTGCAGGTCTCGAAATTGCTCAAGGATTTCCCCGGCAATTTGCTGATCCTCTATGGCGACACTCCTCTGTTCCGGCCGGACTCGATTCGCGGACTGCTCAACCGGCACCACTTGCGGAAGGCGCATCTGACGCTGCTCACTGCGGTCGTGGACCGCCCGCTTCCCTACGGGCGCATCATTCGCGATGCTGCGGGCCAGATCATCGACATTATCGAAGACACAGAAGCCTCCCCTGCCGTTCGCGAGATACGCGAGCTGAACGTCGGCGCTTACGTGGTGGATGCAGGGGCCATCTCGGCTGCGCTGGAAAGGCTGTCCCCTTCGCCGCGCGATGGCGAGTACCGGCTGACCGACTGCGTGCATCAGCTCATCCGCTCCGGCCTCCGGGTCACGAGTTATCGACTCTACGATCAGGACGAAGTGCAGGGCATCAACACGACGCAGGACCTGGCGCAGGCTGAGTTCATTCTGCAGAAGCGGCTGTACCGGCCGCGCCGGCAAGAAGAACAGAACATGGTAGCTTTCGGGACTGGCGGTTGGCGGGCCATCATCGGCGAGGGCTTCACCATGCACAACGTCCGCCGCTTGAGCCAGGCCTTGTGCAACGAGATTACCCGGTGCAATGACGAAAAACGCGGGGTCCTTATCGGCTACGACCGCCGCTTTCTGTCGAAACAGGCTGCCGAAGCATCCTCCGAAGTTTTTGCCGGCAACAATATCCCAACCATCTTGCTGAGCGAGGACGCGCCCACGCCGCTCATCACTTATGCGACCGCGGTCGAGGGGTCGGCCTATGGATTGGTCTTCACCGCGAGCCACAACCCGCCGGAATGGAACGGCCTGAAGGTTTTTCACAGCGACGGGTCGCTCCTGCTCGACCACGAAACTCGCCAGATCGAGGCCGAGACGAATGCTCTGACTCCGAATGACGTGATCAAGCTGGAACTGGATATCGCGCTCGAGGCCGGCATGGTGAAGCGGAAGGATTTCACCAACGAATACGTGGATGCCGTCGAGGCGCTCATCGATCTGGATGCGATCCGCCAAGCCGGGCTCAAGGTCATTGTCGATCCCATGTATGGCGTGGGACAGCTCACGCTGGGCACGGTTTTGACCGAAGCGCGCTGCCGCGTGACCTTCATTCACGAGCGCCACAATCCCTTGTTTGGCGGACGCTCGCCGGCTCCGAATCTCGAGGCGCTGCGGATGCTGAGTTCGCAGATGGAGGAGGACGGCTATAACGTGGGTCTGGCGATGGACGGCGACGCCGACCGCATTGCCATTCTCGATGAGCGGGGCCGGTATATTTCGGTCAACGATCTTTTGCTGCTGCTCTATTGGTATCTGCACGAAGTGCGCGGCCAGCGCGGCGGCGTGGTGCGCAACCTCGCCACCACTCACCTGCTCGACCGCCTCGCCCGGCACATGGGCGAGGAATGCTATGAGGTCCCCGTCGGCTTCAAGCATATTGTTTCCGTAATGCAGCAGCACAACGCGCTGCTGGGCGGCGAATCGTCGGGCGGGCTCACGATTCGCGGGCATATCCTGGGCAAAGACGGCATCTTCGCCTCGGCCTTGGTGGTCGAGATGCTGGCCCGCACCGGCCAGAAGATTTCCGAATTGCGGGAGCGCGTCTATGGCATCACCGGCCCGCTGTATGACTTGGAGGAAGCGATTCGAGCGACGCCCGAGATGCGGATTGCCGTTCCACGCCGGCTCAAAGAGGCGCCCAGCAGCCATATTGGCCCGTATCCGGTAAACAGGATTTCACAAGTCGATGGCACCAAGCTGTTCCTGGAGAACGACAATTGGGCGCTTCTGCGCTTCTCGGGGACCGAGCCGGTGCTCAGGCTCTCCGTCCAGGCGGATACCGAGGAGAAGGCAAAAGAGCTGATCCAGTGGCTGCGGCAGTTCGTGACAGCGGAAAAGTAGGAGCTTGGTGAGATGTTCCGCAAGTTCGCGGTATAAATTCGACCTGTCATCCTGAGTTTGGGTTGTCATCCTGAGCGAAGCGAAGGACCTATGTATTTGAATTCGCTATGCACGAGGTCCTTCGCTTCACTCAAGATGACAATTCTAATTGTTTCACCAGTCGCATAACTCATCGGAGGTGATTCTTGCGCTACGGCTATTTTGATAACGAGAACCGCGAGTATGTGATCGACCGCGTTGACGTGCCAGTTTCCTGGACCAACTATCTCGGCGTGAAAGATTTGTGCACCGTCATCTCGCACAATGCGGGCGGATACTCGTTCTACAAGAACGCGGAGCACCAGCGCATCACGCGCTTCCGGGCCAACGGCGTTCCTCTCGACCGCCCGGGACACTACGTCTATCTGCGCGACGACGACACGGGTGAGTACTGGTCGGTTTCGTGGCAGCCTGTGGGCAAGAATCTCGACAAGGCCAGTTATCAATGCCGCCACGGTCTTTCTTACTCTAAGTTTTCCTGCAACTATCAAGACCTCCACGCCGAACAAACTCTTTTCATCCCCATTGACGATGACGTTGAACTCTGGGATGTCAAGATCAAGAATGCGGGCGCGAAGCCGCGCAGCCTGAGCGTATTTGCTTATGTGGAATTTTCCTTCCACCACATTGAGATTGACAATCAGAACTTGCAGATGAGTTTGTACGCCAGCGGATCGAACTACCAGGATGGCGTGATCGAATACGACTTTTTCTATGAGCCCTGGACGTTTCACTACTTTGCCGGCAACTTCGATCCCGATAGTTATGACACCATGCGCGACAGTTTTCTCGGCAACTACCGGACGGAAACGAATCCGCTCGCGGTCGAGCTGGGAAAGTGCGGCGGCAGCGCCGAACTCGGCGGCAATCACTGCGCGGCTTTGCAGAAGAAGCTGACGGTCGCGCCCGGCGAAGAATCCCGTCTCGTCTTTATGCTGGGCGTCGGGCCGCGGGCCAAAGGAAAGGAAATCAAGAGCAAGTATTCCATCCTGGCCAATGTCGACAAGGAATTTGCCGCGCTGAAGAACTATTGGCAAAAGAAATTCGCCGTGCTTCAGTGCAAGACTCCGCACCTGGGCCTCGACACCATGGTCAACACCTGGACGCTCTACCAGGCCGAGACCTGCGTTGTCTGGTCTCGCTTCGCATCGTTCATCGAAGTCGGCGGGCGCACCGGGTTGGGGTTCCGCGACACCTCGCAGGATGTGATGAGCGTCGTCCACACCAATCCCACAAAATGCCGGCAGCGCATTGTCGAGTTGCTGAAGGCGCAAGTCAGCCAGGGATACGGCCTGCACCTGTTCGATCCCGACTGGTTCGATCCGGAAAAACAGAAGGCCCCGAAATTCAAGTCGCCAACCATCGCGCACGCGCCCGACCGCAAGAGCATGATTCACGGCATCGAGCACGTGTGTTCCGACGACGCCCTCTGGATCGTCGTCTCCACTTGCGAATATGTCAAGGAAACCGGCGACGTGGCGCTCTTCGACCAGGTATTGCCCTTTGCCGACGAGGGCGAGGCCACGGTCTATGAGCACCTGAAACGCTCGCTGGATTTTTCCGCTGAACAAGTGGGCCGGACCGGAATTTGCAAGGGGCTAAGAGCGGATTGGAACGACTGCCTGAATCTGGGCGGCGGAGAAAGCGCGATGGTGTCGTTCATGCACCACTGGGCGATGCGCGCTTTCGTCGAAGCGGCCGCGCATCTGGGCCGGCACGATGACGTCAAAAAGTATGGCGCTCTCACGGAAAAAGTCCGCGCCGCTTGCGAAAAAGAATTGTGGGACGGCGACTGGTACCTGCGTGGCTTTACGGCCAAGGGCTTGAAGGTCGGCTCGCATGAAAACGAGGAAGGCAAGGTTTTTCTGGAGAGCAATACCTGGGCCGTCGTTTCCGACGCCGCTTCTCCCGAACGCGGTAAGTCGGCGATGAATGCAGTGGATAAGTATCTATTTTCCAAGTACGGCATCCATCTGCTGTGGCCGGCGTTCTCCAAGCCCAATGACGATATCGGCTTTGTTGGCCGCGTCTACAAAGGCGTAAAAGAAAATGCCGCCATCTTCAGCCATCCCAATCCTTGGGCCATCATTGCGGAGTGCAAGCTGGGCCGCGGAGAGCGAGCCATGAAGTTCTATGACTCCCTGCTTCCCTACAACCAGAATGACCTGATCGAAATTCGCGAGGCTGAGCCTTATTCCTATTGCCAATTCGTCATGGGCAAAGATCACACCGCGTTCGGACGGGCGCGGCACCCGTGGCTGACCGGCAGTGGCGGGTGGGCCTACACGGCCGTAACGCGCTGGATACTCGGAGTGCGGCTTGGCTTTGATGGAATGATCGTCGATCCCTGCATCCCCGGCGACTGGAGGGAATTTCACGTCACCCGGCAATGGCGAGGCGCGATTTTCGAAATCACCGTCAAGAACCCAAATGGAGTGCAGAAGGGCGTGGCTTCCACCACGCTCAACGGAAAGCCGGTGCGGGGCCCGATTAAGCCGCAGCCGGCCGGCTCGGTGAATGAGGTTGTTGTGGTGATGGGGTGATGCCGCTTTTGTAGTCAGTCCGGCACTTGAGGCAGCGACTGCTGCGCTATCAAGCACAGATGGGCAGTTACGAACTGCTGATCGTCGATGAATTGGGCTTCGTGCCGCTGTCCAAGTTTGGGGCTGAACTGCTCTTCGAGGTTTTCAGGCGGCGTTACGAGTTGAGGCGGCGGCCGAAGGGGATTCTCGCATAAGGATTCTCGTGGGCCCTCACTCTTATCCTGTTCAGCGAGAGGTTTCGTTCCGTACTCGCCGACTGTGCTGCCAACTCAAAATACTCTTCGACGCCCAGTTCGCGTCCCAGTTCCCGCTCATGGACAATCGATACGCCGTACTGGAGGCGCGTTGTGACCTGCACGCAGCGAGTGCAGCGAACAGATGCCTTTTACTTGGGTTGCTGCTCGCCAGCAGTCTCCTCCTGTTGGTCTTCAGACTTTTGCCAACTGGAATTGGGGTTGTATTCCTTCATGGTCTTGGCGAGAACGTCGGTCTTCTTGCCGAGATCCTTCTCATACACGGCTCCGTCCTCGTTGACGATGAACGTCATCACGCCGGACGACCTGTATTCCGCCGGATAGGCCACGAAAGCGAAACCCCCGGTCATTTTGCCGTTAACGATGTAACTCTTCGCGCCGCCTGGGCCATTTTTCCCCTGACGCGTCAGAATGAGGTAGTAGTAACCGCGGTAAGGAGCCGGAGCGCCGTCTTGGCTTTTGGCAAAGGCCGATGCCACCAGCGGCCCGATGGGGCTCTGGGGTTCGCCATCGGCAGCTTTCCAATAAAGGCCGCTGTGCTGCCCTTCATCACTGAAGATTTTCTGGGCGTACTCGTTGTGCTGCGCGGCGTAGTATTCTTTTTGCGCTGCCACCAGCTCCTGGCAAACGCGAATGGTCGATATTTCATTGCGGCCAATTCGCCTGTACAAAATTTCTTTCTTGCCCGCCTCGGTGTCGAAATACCACGAATTGCCTTTGTTCACGAGCGGTATGGGCGTGGGCCAATTCTTCGCGCCGATATACAAAACAGTGGTTCCGTCCGGTTCTTTCACCAGACGGTGCATTTCCTGATATTTCTCTACGAAATTAGCGCGGCTGTCGGCGTCCTCGGTTTCGTCTCCCGACGAGACGATTTGCTTGCCGTCTGGTCCGAGGATATCGAGCATCGCTTTTTCGTCGTTACTCTGCGCTGCCGTGACCAGTGCGTTGCTCGCGTCTTCTGGCGATGAAAATGTTTTCTGGCCCGGTTGCTGCGCCATGGAACGGGTGGGAAAACACACCGCCAAAAGGATAGCGACCACGGCTAATTTAGGAAGTTTGGCCCAATGAAATTTGTCGAAGTTCAGCTTCGTTCGCCGCATATGGCTTCTCTCCATTTCCAAATTTTCAAACTACCAGGAACATAACCGTACTTCGATTAATGACGCCCGCCACCGCCACCGCCACGAGATCCTCCTCCGCCTCCGCCGCCACGCGCCGCTCCGCCGCTACGCGCTGCTCCACTACCGACGCTGGCCTTTCCGCGTGACGAATAGCTCTTTGCCTGTTTGCCATGGTCGTAACCGCTGAAGGCGCCCGAACGTTTGCCACTCTGACCGCGGGGCTCAGCGTAGCCTCGAGCCGCCTGCCGGTTTCCGTCGAAAGGTCTGGCGGTTGCGCCGGGACGGTTGTTAACTCCGCCGCGCGCGTTGTTAACTCCGCCGCGTACGCCTCCTCGGGAGAAATTGCTCCGGTTATAAAACGTTCTGCTCCCGGAGTAGTACCTGCCATGGTTGTACATTGCGTATCGGCCACCCCAATTGAATCCCCAATGACCCCAGCCCCATCCAAAACCTCCGAACCAACCGATTGGGAAGCCCATTCCGAACGAGAGGTACGGACCGCCAAACCAAATTCCGGGATACGGGTACCATCCCGGCCACGCCATGATGGGATCTCCGTAAACCAACCACGGGTTATACGCAGGGACGTAAACGACATCGGGGCTGGCAGGCTCAATGTCGATGTTCGAATCTTGCGTGGTTATGTTTTGCTGCGGCGTGGCCTTAAGATTGCCGGATGCTTGCGCCCGCCGGCGCATCACCTGCACGGCATCCATCACATCCGGTTGCTGGTTGTAGTAGGCGTCGCCCAGAGATGACGTCCAGGAGAGGTTCTTATCCATATTTCCAAGGACGGCTGGGAATGCAGCAAGCGCCTTGACGCTCGGGTCCCAGGGTTGCTGGTCCACAGCCTTACCCAAAGCTTCGCCCTTCAAATCGGGATTCGCTTGCACCCATCTGTCGGCTTCGACGACTTGCTCGGGAAACGTGGACGCCGCCAGGATCTGCGCCACCAGCGAATCCGGATACAGCGCAATGGGCGCTACTAACTGCTGCAACTGCTCGGGAGTCTGTTGCGCGTATGGCGGCGCCTGCGCGGCCTGCTCCGGGGCCTGCGCGTCCTGAGAAGCCGACAGGTTCTGAGGCCAAGTCGCGAACAACAGAGCCAACGACAACACGGGAACCAAAGTCCGCTTGCCCAATCGAGGCCTTGAGAACCCTGCGGCACATCCGAAAATGTTCATATTCTTGAACCTCCTCTGCAAAACCCTACGGCACCCAGTGCTATGACCAGCAAGAGGCAGAGTCCGTTACGCTGCTGCTCCGCTACGCTGGTACTGTTCGTTGGAACGGGGTGCGAGCCTGTACGCTGGTTCGACGATCGGCGCCAGCCGTTCCGGCAGTTCGCTCTTCATTACGTATTCATGAACCAACCACAGGATTCGCTCTAGCATCTCGGAGTACGCTGAAAGCACGATGATCGGCAGGTTGGGAAACCGTTGCTTGATATGGCAGGCTACGGCTTCCGCGTCCATGCCTCCCAGATCACAAACTCTAAGCGACCAAAGAATGCCAGTCTGTTCACAATTGACCACTTTCCGTGAGCTGCCCAGCGGTCCGCAGATTCCGATGTCTCATTTGCCCGCACCCATCGTTAGCAGGCTTGCTGCCGGCTTGGCCTGCAGTCGCGAGTCTCTCACCGCTATGGTGTGGTGTTCCAAAGTGAACAGTGCGGATTCTTCCGACTCAATAAGATGACAGTGCGCAGCATATGTCTTGATCCGAAAGTTCCGGTGAAACGATGCCTTCCGGCACTGCCAACTCGACTGCTCTAGCGGGAACAGCACAAGCTCGCGGTGAAGATAAGCTGTCGCTCGGTCTCACAAGCGAGGAAGCCCGAGCGCGGCTTGCGAAGTACGGCCCAAATGCAATGCCGGACACGGCCACACGACCATGGCGCAGGGCGCTGGCCAAATTGTGGGCGCCGGTTCCATGGATGCTTGAAGCTGCGATCATTCTCCAGACCGTGCTCCACGACTATGTCGAAGCTGCGGTCATCGCTGGGCTCCTGGTATTCAACGCTGCTCTCGGGTTCTTCCAGGAGGGCCGCGCTCAGGCTACTCTCGCCGCGCTGAAATCGCGGCTTGCGCTTACGGCCTCGGTGCGGCGCGACGGCGCTTGGAAGAACATACTCGCTACTGAACTGGTACCAGGCGACACGGTGAAGCTGTCTCTCGGTGGCGTGGTTGCAGCCGACGTGAAGTTGGTCGAGGGATCGATTCTGCTCGATCAGTCCATGCTCACCGGCGAATCCGTGCCGATCGAAGCTGGACCGGGCCTGCAAACTTATGCCGGGGCGCTGGTACGGCGCGGAGAAGCCACGGCGATCGTCACCGCAACCGGGGCGCGCACGAAGTTTGGCCATACTGCGGAACTCGTCCGCACCGCCCATGTCGAGAGTACCCAGCAAAAAACCGTCGAGCGCGTGGTGCGAAATCTTGCCATGTTCAACGGCGTATTCATCGTCTTGCTGGTGGTGTACGCCCATGCCCGCAAAATGCCGATTGGCGAGATTATCCCGCTTGTTCTTACGGCGGTTCTGGCGTCGATCCCTGTAGCGCTGCCCGCTACGTTTACGCTGGCAGCGGCGGTGGGCGCAAAGGCACTGGCGCGTCTGGGTGTGCTGCCCACGCGATTGTCCGCTGTGGACGAGGCGGCAACGCTGGACGTTCTTTGCACGGACAAAACGGGGACGCTGACCCGCAACGAGCTGGCGCTAACTGCCATCCATCCTGAGCCTGGCTTCGATGAAGCGCATGTGCTGGCAATGGCGGCTCTCGCCAGTTCCGATGGCGGAGAGGATCCCGTAGACGCAGCCATCCGCTCTGCGTCCGCGAAAACAAACAACGCCAATCCGCTAAAACTGACGAAGTTTGTTCCATTCGATCCAGCGACGAAAATGTCCGAGGCGATAGCGGTGGATGCGAACGGCGGCACGCTGCGTGTCGTGAAGGGAGCGTTTGCCGCGGTCATCAAACTGACTGAACCGGTGTCAACAGCAGCCGCGACGGAGCACGACCTCGAAGAAAAGGGCTTCCGGGTTCTGGCCGTTGCTGTGGGCACACCGGCGCCGATGCGGCTTGCCGGAATCATCGCGTTGAGCGATCCACCTCGCGCTGACGCAGCCGAGCTTATCAAGGAGCTGCACAGTCTGGGCGTGCGTACTGTGATGGTGACCGGCGATGCGCCGGCGACGGCGGCGATCATCGCGCGAGAGGTGGGACTCGATGGAGCGATCTGTCCGCCCGGGCCAATCCCGGAGCGTGTTCGTGCAAAAGACTTCGCGGTCTTTGCCGGAGTCCTTCCGGAAGATAAGTATCGCCTGGTTCAGGCGTTCCAAAAGAGCGGCCACACCGTCGGCATGTGCGGCGATGGCGCCAATGACGCGCCCGCCCTGCGCCAGGCGCAGATGGGGATTGCGGTTTCGACGGCGACGGACGTGGCCAAGTCGGCGGCCGGAATCGTGCTGACCAAGCCAGGGCTTGAAGGTGTTGTGGACGCGGTGAAAGAAGGCCGCGTGACGTTCCAGCGCATCCTGACCTATACCTTGAATTCCGTTAACAAGAAAATTGTGCAGGTGCTCTTGCTGGCGGTGGGTCTGATTATGACTGGACACGCGATCCTGACCCCAATGTTGATGGTCATCATCATGATTACCGGCGACTTTCTGGGCATGTCTTTGACTACGGACAACGTGCGGCCGTCCCCGATGCCAAATGCATGGCGAGTTGGCAACTTGACGATTGCGGGCGTTTTCGTGGGTATCTCCGAGCTGGTGTTTTGCACCGCCGTGCTGGCCATCGGCAAATACCGCCTGGGATTTGGAATTGAGACACTGAGAACTCTTGCCTTCCTGGTCATCGTATTCGGCAATCAAGCAACGACCTATACGAATCGAACTCGTCAGCACCTGTGGTCGACCCGCCCAAGCTCTTGGCTGGTGCTTTCGTCGGTGGCCGATCTGTTGATCGCCTCAACCATGGCGAATCGGGGGTTCGCTATGGCGCCTCTGCCCTTACTCGCGATGGCAGGAACGCTTGTGGGGGCAGTTGTCTTTGCCTTCATGTTGGACATTGTCAAGGTCCCCGTCTTCAACCGACTCGGGATCGCTTAATCGCGCATTCCCGGCATGCCCATGGACGAATGTGAAAAGGCGCTCGCGGCCATCCAGAAAGAAGTGGAAGAATTCGCCATTGAACACGGCATCTTACAGCTAGAGCGCGCCGGATTCCCGGCAACGTCCGGTTATGGAATGCCCGTGCCGATGCGCAAAGTCCGATGGCTGCAAGAATGAAGCAGACGGGCTGCGCATCGGCGAACTCAGTTCTGTTCTTTGAGCGGAAGAATTTTATCGAGGGCCCGGAAAGCCCCCACTTTCCATAAGGCCGCAAGGAAATTGCAGATCAGCGGAGAGGCCCGCCCGGCCTTAAACCTCTCGCAGAAATGGCTGCAGAAAAACTCCGAAACTTCCGCGTGATCGGGGCAATCGCAGCGCGCGTAGCCCATTTCGAGCCAGTGGTTCCGCGAAGGCTGGCTGTGATAACGATAATAATCGGCGAAGCTGACGCGCTCCAACTGGAGGCCGAACTTCGACGGATTCCGGCTCATATCGCTGCCGGGCTCGATCTCAATCATGCAGGTCTTGACGCGCATTCGTTTGAATCTCTTGCGCAATTGGCGCTGATACTCCGCCATGTTCTCCAAGTCTTCGCGGGTCTCGAAGGGCAAGCCGCAAGCAAAGAAAACGACTGAATTAACACCCTGGGCGCCCATCAAATCGAGGCAATCTTCCATTGCCCGATTCGAGTAGCGGTAGAAGCCGTTCTTTTTGCGAAGTTGTTCGTTATGCGTGTGGGGGCTGAGTGCAATGGACGATCTCTTCCCCGGCAATCCACGGAAACTCTCAATAAATCGAGCATTGGGCAGAAAGTAGCGCTCGACTTCGATATCGAGAGTAATGTTGAGCCGTTTGAGTTCCTCAAAGATGGCGATGTAGTAGCTGTCGGCTTGTTCAGGAGGGCAGCAATCGTGGTAAAAACCAGCGGAGTCAAAGCCAAAACGCGCCAAATCCCGGATGGAAGACACAATGGAATCCACCGAGCGGGTCGCAACACACCTGCGCCCGCCGATCAGGGCATGGGCTTCATTAGAGCCACCGCAAAAGCTGCAGTCATGAACGCAACCGCGGCCGATATACACCGGATACACCTTGTGCCCACCAAAAATTAGCCGCTGAAAGGGCTCGGAAAGTCCCGGAATATGCAGGTAGCGGGAGAAGGATTTTACGAAACATGGATAATCCTTCATCAAAGTGAAATCGGTGAAGCACATGCTGTCGAGCATGGCGCTCGACGCGACATAGGTCGTTGGATTGAGCGCCACGGCTGCGCCCTGACGGTAGGCGAGATTCGGTATTTCGCCGTAGGTCTTGTCCGATTCAAAATGCCGGATTAACTGGAGCAGAGGGATTTCTGCGTCACCGCGAATCACGAAATCAATGAAGGGAAAGTCCCGGAGGATTTCCTCGGCAAAAAGGGATGCCGTGAACCCACCCAGTAGAATGGCGACCTCCGGGTGGGCCAGTTTGATCTTTCGAGCGACTTCGATCGCATCGTAGGACTGAAAATGCCAATGCAGGTCCAATCCCACAATCGCGGGCTGGTTCTCCGCAATGATCTTGTCGAAGTCAATGCAGCCGGATTGCTGTTGCTCCACGCCCAGATGAATGATTTTGGCGGTGCGGTGATTCTTGGTGAGATAGTCCGCCAGACCCAGGAGCCCGATGGGCGGGTACAAGACGAAGGAATAGAATCCGATCAGTTTGTAGTAGTTATTGAATTTGGGAGTGTGTAGAAAAAGAACGTCCATGATTGCCAGGCCAAATTCTCTTGTTGACTTCTCCAGTCCTTTAATCTAGCAGTTTGAATGCTGGCACCGTTATGTTACTTTCGTGCTCCGTGTGACAGCATTGCACCAGCGGAAGCGACGATCTGTTCCGTTCTGCTCATTAACTGGCAACTATCCGCCAGCTAGATTCAATGGTGTGCCGCATCTCGCTACAATAGCTTTGGCGGGAAGGAGGACAATGAAAGCTGCCATTTTTACCTCAGCGCAGACAGCGCCAGGATCGTTCCTTCATATCGAGGAGGTGCCCCGTCCACAACTCAAGGCTGGACATGTTCTACTTCGAGTCGTCGCGTGCGGGGTTTGTCGCACGGATCTACACATCGTAGAAAAGGACTTGCCGCCGGTTCGACCGCGCCTGATTCCTGGCCATCAAATCGTGGGAGAGGTGGTCGAGGGCGCGACGGCGGATTTGCCACTGGGAATACGTGCCGGTGTTTCCTGGATGGGCGGCGTAGATGGTGATTGCTGGTACTGCCACCACAGAATGGAAAATCTGTGCGATAAGCCCACATTTACCGGATATACGGTGGATGGAGGCTATGCGGAGTATGCCCTTGTGCGCACAGACTTCGCCTTTCCGTTGCCTGCTGGTTTGGATGGCGTACACGTTGCCCCCCTGTTGTGCGCCGGCATCATCGGTTTTCGCAGCTTACGTGTTGCGGGGGTTGAGCATGGTGAGCGAGTGGGGCTTTTCGGCTTTGGCAGTTCCGCAAGTTTGGCGATTGGCATTCTGCAATCCTGGGAATGCGAAGTTTATGTTGTGACCAGAGGCGAATCCCATCGAAACTCGGCTGTCTCCCTCGGTGCCACGTGGGTCGGCAAAGAAGATGAAAAGCCGCCAGTGGTGCTCGACCGTGCCGTCACGTTCGCTCCCAGTGGAAAGGTCGTGGTAAGTGCCCTCGCTAGTTTGCGTAAAGGTGGAGTGGTGGCAATCAATGCAATCCATCTCGACCACATGCCCAGCTTTGACTACGACAAACTGCTTTGGGGCGAGCGGCAGATACGCAGTGTCGCCAATATGACTCGACAGGATGCGCGCGACTTTCTGAAGATCGCTCGTGATCTCCATATCCGCCCACAAGTCACAGTATTCCCACTCGAAGCTGCGAACCAAGCCGTTCTAGCAGTCAAGGAAGAAACTGAGCATGGATCGGCAGTGATTGTTCCCTGAGCTCTAACCACGTGGTCACTTTGAGACATTCAGCCATTGCTTGCTGAGCTGTCGTTTCGGCGGCAACACAGACGAAGTATGCCCGCGTAGAATCTGCCAGTCGCAGCCCACACGGCCCTCCCAATGAATGACTGTTCGGCGATTCGTGAGCAAAACTGCACAGATTCCCCATTTCACAAGTCACGCTTTCTGATCAAGATCTGCTAAGCAAGCGATAATTGCTTGGGTAACCCGCTTCGTCTCATGGGGCCCCTGAACTGGGATAGAGTCAACACCTGCTTCTTCAGCGGGATAGTCATTCCCTCCCACGAACAAGGCATCCCCGATGTAAATCATGTCTTTCAATGAAATGCCCAGGAGGTCCCGCAGTTTTCTGATGCCGTAGGCTTTGTCAATGCCAGGTTTGGTGACGTCAATGGATGTCGCGCCACCCATTCGGACAGAAAACTCAGGAATAAAAGTGTCGAGGATCGCTTTGATCTTCTTCCGCTTGGTGTAATCGGGGTCCCATTTGTTCTTTTCTTCTAAGGGGGCCTCCTGGCCTAAGGCGGAAAATGTTATCTGGCTTCCCCGGTCTTCAATTACTTCTCCCCAGACCTTTTCGACCTTGAAGCCCGCTACTTCGAGCGCCTTGTTTAGAGAACTGATGATTTTCTCCTTTTCCGTCGCGGTGAAATCTTCTGAATAAATCTTTTTCCAATCCGCTGATTCGTATCGGTAGAACTTTGTTCCACACGTAGGAAGTAGGGATAGATTCACCAGGCGTTCGTCATGGGGAAGATTGGAGAGCAGTTGTTTTTCAAACTGCGGCCAACCGCCTCCGGAAATCACGGCTACTTTGACGATCGCGAGAAGGTCATGCAGCAGCCCCGACATTTCGGCATCAAGAGATGATTTACTTTCGGCGAGTGTACCGTCCAGATCAAACACAATTAGCTTTTTCACTATCCTTCCACCTCGTGAATTCTTGCGATCTCAGTGAGAATTTCCGGCTTGTGATAACTCCCTGGTTGTAAGAGTCTATGGAACTGTGCGAGTTGCCGGCGGCAACTTCTCCGGTTGGCTGGAAGGCACCAATGCCGAGTCGTCGCTCATCACATAAATAGTGATGGCCGCAAACATAAGAAACACGCCGGCCCAGAAATGCCAATCAGGATGCGTACGTTCCCATAAGGGAGATCCCCATGATGGCCCTGACCCATGTGATGCAGTTGTTCGGTGGCCTTTATGCCCGTCTCCAGTCCAATGAACAAAAGCGAGCCACAAACAAGCCAAGGAGTTTCGCGAGCCAGCGCAAAACGTCAAAGAGAACTAGGGGCACGCGGGCTCGCTCAAGGAACAATTCACAAAAGCAATCCGGAAACACGAGCGACCGTTGGCGGGTGTTCTGTGACCTAGTCTGCGAAATTCCCGTTTATGGGACAGGATAATCTGCCTGCGCAAAAAGAGCCCCGTGACCTCACGATCTGTATCGTTTGCCGTTTTGTTTTTCCACGGCCTCGGCTGCGGAAAGTTTCCGGTCCCGGTGCGGCTCGGTGCGCAGGGCACCCGTATGCAGTTCACAAGCTTCCCCGATCGCTGCACCACAGGTAGTACAAGGCACAGATAATATCTGTTTCGGCGTGAGTTCCTTGGTTTTCACTACCACATAATGCAACATTGCACAGGTAAAAAATGCTCAATATTGCACATCTTCAATCCATTAGCGAAGCTCATGATTGCTCCACGGACAAGAGGATAGCTGGTCGAAATTGTTCACTTTCGCCGCCGCATCAAAGCAGATTGGCCAGTTTCAGCCATGTCGGGGCCGACACTTTTCGTGCGGGTGTGAGCAATCTTGCACAGAATAACGGGCTCTGGCGTGTCATCGTCAGCTTGGCGGAGATGCGAAAAGGGGCACCTTCCTCAAGAGCACTTCGGCCAGTGGCCTCATAACGGAACCATTTGTGCATGGAGAGAAAGAACGAAGGTGGATTGCTGATGGAACGCGTTCTTCGTCAGTTGCGCGATCGTTTTCGTAGACGGCTCGCAACAATCATTGCATCCGTCTCGAAGCTGTTTGCGTCACTGACGCCACCGGTTCGCGGTTTCGCATCGCAAAGGATGTGCCCGTTTTGCGGGTTAATCACGTCGCGGTCGAAAAGTTCTTGCCTGGAGTGCGGGAAGTCGCTCGCTCCAGCGACAAGATAGATGAGTTTTCGGGTACGCTCAAATGAGCGAAGGAGATCAACATGCTTTGGACAATCTTCGTTGTGCTGCTGATTCTGTGGCTTCTTGGTTTTAGCCTCCACATGGGGGGCGCTCTGATTCACTTGCTGCTGGTGATTGCGGTGGTGGTACTGATCATTAACCTGGTGAGCGGCCGGCGTGTTGCGTAAGGCCGTCGCTTGAGCCTTCGAGTATTCAAGTGAGAAGACACTGCGTGCACCTCTCCGCCTATTCTTGTGACGAGTGTAGGGCCCGGCCATAGCGGGGTTGATCGCGGTGGTGGGAATGAAATATCAAAGGGGACCGACATCCGGGAAGTGGGGCGATTTGCCTGTCGTGCCGCCACCGGCAGGACAAGGCAACCGAGCCGGGCCTGACCCACGACTTTCCAGGTACGCCATGGGAGTCAATGAAAGCGATCGGCGCGAGCCCTGGTACGACCGCATAGGCGGAGGCGGTTCGCCGCACGAAATTAGAGCAAATCCATAGTTGCTGTAGCCGCCGGCAACTGCCGAGTTGCGCTCGGCATGGACGGGCGAGGGCGCCCGTCCCCACACGAGCGGGATACAGCAACGCTGAATCCGCTCTAACCCTAATTTCTCAACAAAAAAATAAAAAGGCTGTCGTTTCGTGGCATAACAGCTATAGCGAGTAGTAGTTAGGCCAACGAAGGGAGACAGCCCTATGACAACAGAGTGTAACCAAGAACCGTTTCCA
>Ga0208191_1000626_pt1 | contig 23404 bp, 24 predicted proteins | sample June2015DPH_13_5_FD_184709 | JGI IMG/M metagenome (GOLD analysis project Ga0208191, IMG submission 184709) | Peatland microbial communities from SPRUCE experiment site at the Marcell Experimental Forest, Minnesota, USA - June2015DPH_13_40... | ecosystem: Environmental > Terrestrial > Soil >... | reverse complement strand
TGTTTTCTCCAACCCCGGCACTTATCGAGAAGCGATAGAGAACGGCTCGTCCGAGAAATGGGTCAGGATCAATAATGATCCACGCTTCATCATGCAGCGGATGAAGCGTAACGCGGAGGCATCGGCAAGCAGGAGTCAGGAGATCACCGCTGCGCCTGTCAGCGAATTGAGAGCACCCCTGCGAACCCCACGGAGACTACCCCTGCGGGGCCGAAAGAAGAAAAAGCTAGCACCGTTGAGCCGGGATTGGAGCGTGAGTCTCGGTGCGGCGGGTGTCGCCGCAGGGCAGTATCCCGCAATATTCACTTCAAGCGGGACTCCGAGCTGTACTGCCGACTTCGCTGCATACGGTGTGAATGCCGCCGGCGCTCCCGGTGGTCCCGGTGCTCAGGCCAACATCGTGGGTTTTAACCAGCTTTACGTCAATTCGACTGGGGGCGGCATTTGCACTGGCACCGCACCCACGGTGTATTTTTCTTACTTTGTCGGCACCGGCACGGTTCAGACTTCGCCGAGCCTTTCACAGGACGGCACAAAGATCGCATACATAGAGACCGTTTCCGGCGCTTCCAAGCTGCACGTGACTACCATAGGGACGACCGGGAGCAACGGTACCAGCGCCACCAGCCCAGTTGTGCCGGGAATCGGAAACAATGCTGCTGACACTGCAATACCTTTGAATGGCGGCGTCACCGTCAGCGTGTCTTCACCGTTTGTGGATTACATCGACGACATAGCCTACGTCGGTGACGACAACGGCATATTGCACAAGTTTACGCCCGTCTTCAACGGCACGCCCGCGGAAGTCATTGGGGGCGGCTGGCCCGTCACGGTGGACAGCGGGAGAATCCTCACCGGCCCGGTCTGGGACAGCGTGACTTCTAAAGTCTATGTCGGCGATTCCGCTGGCATCCTCTCTTCCGTGAGCACCTCCGGGACCGTTACGAGTTCCGGCACCCTGGCTGCCGGCAAGGGGATTGTGGACGCGCCCCTCCTCGACAGCGGCTCCGAGAGGGTGTACGTCTTCGTGGGAGATAATGCCGGCGGAACCGCCAGCGCGGTCGTTCAATTCAATATTTCCAGCGGCAACATCACCAGCGGCGGCACCGGTACTGCAGAAACCCTGGGGACGAGCAACACCACCACGCCGCTTTACATTGGAATGTTCGACAACACGTATTTCTCTTCCGGCGGTGTGCCCGGCCCCACCGGGAATCTCTACACCTGCGGGAATACCGGCGGAAATCCTACCCTGTACCAGATCCCAATCTCCGCGAACGCGATGCAAACACCGGTTGCCGGCCCCGTTCTGGCCAACGTGGCGGGAGCGGGATGCTCGCCGGTCAGCGAAAATTTCAATTCGCCCGACGATTGGATCTTCGTGGCCGTACCGTCCAACTCTTGCGGAGCGACAAGCGGGGCCACCGCGGGCGGTTGCCTCATGAGTTTCAACGTCGCGAGCGTTGCGCCCACGATTGGCCCATGGCTGCCCTCGACTGCTTATGCCCTCAACGATGAGGTGGTAGACACCAACGGCAACATTCAGAAGGTTTTTACTGCCGGTACAAGCGGTACTTCCGCGCCAAGTTGGAACACGAGCGGCCACACGGGGGATGGTCCCGTGGTCTGGGATTACGTGAGCGCAAGCAATGGTCAGACGACCGCCGCACAGCCGACAGGTACGAGCGGAATCGTCATCGATAACGTCAGCGCTTTAGGCGGGACTTCAAACATCTATTTTGGAACTTTAAGCGGAACGGGCACCACCAACTCGGCAGTGAAAATGACTCAAGCGGGGTTGCAATGAACGGATCGGAAGAGAAAAACCGGATACCGGTTGAAATGAATCGCGGTGATCCCGCTGAAAGCCAGCTTGGATTGCTTCGGGGCAAGGGTATGTATCTGGAGCACTTGCGACGGGTGCTGGGCCATCTCAAACGGGCCCTGCGGAAGGAACAGCCGTTAACCGTTGAAGAGTTTAATCAACTACTCCAGCTTTCAGAAGCAATCATTGATTACGGGCAAATGATCAAGGAGCACTTCCGTTACCCCGTGCCGGAAGTGATCGTCGAGATCCCAGAATTGGTACACCGCTTCGGAGAGACTCCACAGACCATTAAAGACGCGCTCCTGCTGCTAAGGAACAGCGGTCGTGCTGTGCCAGTCGATCTGGACGGAGGTTGGAAATTGCAACTGGCAGGTATTCTTCCCAGCGGTCAGGAGGGCTCTCACGCGGCGACGCGCGACCTCCCATACGTAGGCAGGAAAACAAATGAGATCCACTTCGGACCAAAAGACCTCCAGCAACATTAGGAAGCCTAAATGACCGTACGTGCGACCACAGCTGTCAGGGCTCCTGCTTGCCGAGGCAAGGACGAAATTGCAAGCGAAATTGATTCCGGGAGACGCCGTTGGACAAGAAATGCTAAGGCGGATCGAACAACTGTCAGAGAAGAAGTGATTATTATCATCGAGCGCTCCGTGCCGGAGGTGATCGTCGAGGTTCCAGAATTGGCACTCCGCTTCAGAGAGACGCCGCGGACCATCAAAGACGCGCTCCTGCTGCCAAGGGGCATGAGTCGTGCAGAGCCTATCCATCTGGGTGGATGTTGGAAATTGCAACTGGCGGGTACTCTTCCCTGCGGTCGCGATGGCGTCCACTCGGCGACGCGCCATTCCCATAGTGTTGACGATGATAAGGACGATCTAGGAGCCGCTTAATTATCTGGGGTGAATAACATGAATGCACCGTCTCCCGCGTTTGTCGGAAGAGTTCTGCTCGTGTCCAATGATGCGATCGCGATCGAGCAACTGAGCGAATCAATGCAACGATTCGCGCTGTTCCCGGAGCAATGTCCCGATGTTCCCTCCGCTCTAGAGCGGTTGAACCGGGCCAAGTTCGAAGCTGTAGTTGTTGATTTCCGGCTCGGGAGTCAGGCTGGGGCAGTCCTGGAAGGGGCACGGCAATCTGCTTCGAATGAACATGCAGTGGTATTCACCGTGAGCGATAGCGAGGTCGAAGCCGCTGAGGCATTTAAGGCTGGTTCAACTTTCGTATTACGGAGACCTCTCTCCGCGGATTCAATCGCCCTGAGCCTAAAGGCTGCCTATGGCTTGATCGTAAGAGAGAGGCGCCGTTACTTCCGCTGCCCTGTCGAGGTTCCAGTGGCGATTCTTAGGACAGCCATGCAGACAGTGTACGGCAACACCGTCAACATCAGCGAGGGTGGAATGTCGGTTACTGCCGCCGTCCCACTCGGATCTGGCGATCAGGCGCGGTTGCATTTCAATCTGCCGGGTGGTGACTTTCAGTTTGTGCTCGAATCGACGGTCTGCTGGGCCAAAGAGGGGAGGCTTGGATTGCAGTTCCTTTCTCCGCATCAAACTTCTAGACTCCAAGAATGGCTTTCTCGCCGCTTGGAAGAAGCTATGCCGCAGTCCGTCAGGGACAAATTCTCAACCCTCCCGCAAGACTAACTACTGCCAACTCCCCTGGAGAGACAAGTTTTGATTCCACATTCTCATGTGGCTCTTGTGAGTCGTTCAAGCCGTAGCGGATGACCTTTCATTAGGTTGGAAGGAGCCAGTTTCGGGAAATAACACCCTTGGCGGTAATGACAGCCACCAGTCACGATTACCAGACATGCGTAGCACTTCGTAAGCCGGACGCGAGTATTGCACTGACGGCCTAACTTTCGTAACTATTCCTAAGTTACTCCGCAGGTTAGAATACTTATAAGGTTGCGGAAGAATAGTCGGACAGTAATGAATCAGCAAGCCTTCCAACAGGTTAGCCAGAACAGCCCCGAGGCGATTCCGACCGAGATGCGTCGGATCGAAGGTCGGGAGTGGTGGCTATGGGGGGTAGCCATTGCGGTAACGCTGGCATTGACCTTGGGGATCATTTCGTTCACTTTTCCCTGGTTTAATCGGGACGCGGACGCTTCTTACTGGTTTGATCTCAGGGAATGGGTACGCGGGCTGGCAGCTCTGGTATTGCTCTTCGACTTTTACGCGATTTATCAGCACCTGCAACTCCACCGCATCCGACGCCAACTGGCCGAGCGCGATCAGCTTTTTCAACTCATCAGTGAAAATGCCGACGATATGATCGCGCTGGTGGACAGCGATGGCCGCCGGCTGTATAACAGTCCCGCATATCACAAAGTCCTCGGGTATTCTCCCGAGGACTTGAAGACCACTTCGTCGTTCGAGCAAATTCATCCTGACGATCGCCCGCGAGTATTGGAAGCCGCAGAGAAAGCCCGCCAGAGCGGTCGTGGAGAGCGGATGGAATACCGGATACGCCACAAAGACGGTTCCTGGCGCACTCTGGAGTCGACCGCGTGCGCAATCCGAAACGCAAGAGGTCAGACTGACAAACTGGTAATCGTGAACCGCGACATCACCGAACGGAAGCGAGCCGAGGAGATGCTGGCCCACAATGCATTTCACGACGGACTCACTAACCTGCCCAACCGCGCCCTGTTTCTGGACCGGTTGCAACACGCGCTAACCCTTTCCAAAAGACAATCGAACTACAAATTCGCGGTGTTGCTCATTGATGTGGATGAATTCAAAATCATCAATGACAGCCTGGGACACTCCGCCGGGGATGAACTGCTGATTCAAATCGGGCAAAGATTGAGGGACTCGGTGCGGCGAGCCGACACGGTCTCGCGTCCGCGCGTGAGCGGCGCACCCGACAGCCTCGCCAATGACGATACGTTAGCCAGATTCGGTGGCGATGAATTCGCGGTCCTCCTGGACGACATCCGCGACCCCATTCAAGCCGTACGCGTTGCGGAACGAGTGCAAGCGGAACTGGCGAGCCCCTTTCTAGTCAACCAACAGGAAATAGTAATTTCAGCGAGCATCGGAATCGCCTCTAGCATTACCCCTCACACCCAGGCGGAGGATCTGCTGCGGGATGCGGACATCGCCATGTACCGTGCCAAGCGGGCCGGAAAAGCCCGTTGTGAGGTGTCTGACACGGCCATGCACGCGAATGCGGTGAAGCGGTTGCGGCTGGAGACGGACCTGCGCAAGGCCCTCGACCAGGGAGAATTTCGCGTTTACTACCAGCCCATTGTGTCATTGCAGACTGGCAAGATCACGGGCTTCGAGGCCCTGTCGCGGTGGCAACGTTCGGAGAGCATAGTTCCACCGATTGAGTTCATCCCGGTTGCTGAGGAAATTGGACTCATAGTCCCCATGAATCGGCAACTGGTGCGCGAAGCCTGCCAACATCTCCGATCCTGGCAGTCTGAATTTCCGTCCACCCCGCCCCTCACCATGAGCGTGAACGTCAGCTCAAAAGAGTTCGCCCAGCCCGATCTAGCCAGCGAGATCCGTAAATCTCTCGATCAGACCGGGGTTGATCCCAGCTGCTTGCAACTCGAAATCATAGAAACCATCGCCATGGGGGATGCGGAAAAATCCGGTCACGTGCTGGCGCATTTGAAGGCACTCGGCGTGCGGTTGAGCATCGATGATTTTGGCACCGGCTATTCCTCACTCAGCCGCTTGCGCCGGATTCCGGTGGACACTTTGAAAATCGACCGGGCCTTCATTTCGAACATGGAAAGTGATCCGGAAAACCGCGAGATCGTGCGGGCCATCATTATGCTTGCCCACAATCTCGGTTTGAAGGTCGTCGCCGAAGGGACGGAGACGGAAGAGCACATAAACTTGCTCAAGAAGCTCAATTGCGAAATGGTGCAAGGATACTTTTACTCGCGACCCGCTGACGGCCAGGCCATGTCTAAACTATTGGCAGGCGGCCACAGCGCTCGTGCTGCGTCCGTCGGTGGTTAGAATCAGGCGATCATCTTTGCCCCTCGCGGTCTGGCTGGGACGCCCGTACCGACCGTGCCACCGAAACTAACCGCAAACCCGAAGCCGACCCCGAGTATGCGCAGCAAATGTCCCTTTGGAAGGCATCGATAGAGGGTTGGGTTGCTGAGAAAGCTGCGTTGCCCAAACTAGGCGAGTCTACTCTGCACTCACTTGCACGTCAAACTATGTGACCAGTTTCATCGAAACCGCCACGTCGAATTTCGAATTTTCGAATAATACCGTTGCTGCGCTGCTTCCCCGTTTCTCCTCAGACTCGCGTCTGGTACTCCTCCTTTCAGCAAGTGGCACTGCGCCATAGCCGACATCCTGTATTCCCAGAGCGATGATGGAGCGAAGGACGGAGTACTGGTCCACATCGAACCCTCACTTACTTCCGACGAGCCGGCAAACATTCTGAATTACAAATCTCAATATTCAGACTTTCCACACCAATCGACAGCAGACCAATGGTTTGCTGAATCGCAGTTCGAAAGCTATCGAGCACTTGGAGAGCATATTATTGAAACCCTCTTTTATGGTCTCACGAAAGGCGCACCGCATGATCTGAGCAAGATAGATCCAGAAGAACTATTCCGAGATTTCGCATACTTTTGGAACAATCCCGTAAAGATTCAAGCTATTCGCTGCCCTACTGATAGCGATCCTAACGGCATTCGCAAGTTGTAGGCATGCCAGTCTGGTTGTGACCAAAAACAGAAAAATATTTTCACACGCGCAGTTGGCTCACGAAGAGTGTCACAATCGTCTGGGAAACGAAGGCACTTCTTATCTCCGGCATTGAATGCGCGATTTGTGCGCTGAATTCTTTGCAGAACGCGTGGGAAGGTTCCCGAGGCGGAACGAATTAGCGACATGATGATATACCGTTGCGGAGCCGTCACGGGAAGCGGCACGACCGCGCATCCCGAAAGCTTAGGTGACCTCTCGTTTCGGTCCACGCTTTTGACTAACGACCAGCACACACCAGCCCGACAACGTCTCAAGATAACGTCCCGGACCGCTCCTTATGGGGCGTTCACTCACGCACGAAATGATCATGTTTCGCGGGATCTCCACGCTGTAACATCCCTTAATAGATTGCAAGCTCCTAACAATTCTTCGGCGAGGTGGAAGTAATCCAAGAACGGTCAGCGCTTCGTCCCGCGATCTAGAAACGGGCTTCACGGAAACTTCGGCTGGTTCGGCATTTGACCGCACCACGATTCCTCCAAGCTGACTTCGGGCTCTTCGGCGGCTTGTGGGCGTGAAACGACCAAGCGTTGGATGTAGTAGCATCGCGTTCAGGGTGCCATTTGGAAGACCAGATAGTTGAGGCGATTGCCAGGTTCGATTACCCGCCAGTGACCTACGATTTCATCGCTGGGTGCGAGCTTTCCTTCCCCAGCATGATCGATCTCGATCACTATCTCCAGGACCTGCTCCTCAGCGGCACCCAGGACAAGCTCAAAGACGGCCTATGCGGAATCCTCTATTGGGGTAACTACCGAGCCCCATATCGGGATTACCGCGTAGCGAAGTTTCGGATGGGGGTTACGAGCGCCAAGCTCCACCTTGCGAGCACGGTCGTTCGAATCCTCGATGGCAGCAGCCTAGCTACCCTCCGTGACTTACGCTTGCCGCAATTCAGTCAGATGGCGTTCGTAACGAAGTTCCGGACATTCCTTGATCCGGAGCGTTATTGTGTTCTCGACAGCAAGATCGGGAAACTGAAGTTCCTCTCCGATAGATTGATGCGCCAGAAAACGTACATCCCAATTAACACGCACAATGAGGAAGTATATCGACGCTGGGTCGATATCTGTGGCTCCATCGCGGCACGTCTCCAGCGAAAGCTGCGTCCTGTCGATGTCGAGCGCGGCTTCTTCTACCTCCTTGATCACAACAAGGTCGAAATCGCTGACGAATATCTGTCGTCAGCCGCATAGATGGATGGCTTCCAGAGCACTTTGACGAGTCGACGCCGACCCGCATATTGGCCCGAAACGGGCTTCGGGGACGTCACCAGCAGCGGGCCTTGACCCCTTGACCGTTGGGTTTGTAAACCAACGATGTGCCCGAGGCACACAATTGGCACGCAAAATCGCCTGGGAAATACAATGCGCACCCGGCGATGGCTGACCGATAGTCAGTCGGCAGGCTACAAATAAATCTTCTTGGTCAGAAAGAAGGCGAGACAACGGAATGGATGGACGTGCAAAACTAATAGTATGGCAGACAGATACAAGAACTTCGCGGATCTCGCAGCTCACGAGAAGGAAAATTCAGACTTTCGTGTGCGGTCGGAAGAACGCCACGGGGCCGCTGCTATTATCGCGCCGCACGGCGGCGGAATTGAGCCTGGCACATCGGAACTCGCAGAGGCCATTGCTGGCGCCGATCTTTCTTTTTATGCGTTCGAAGGACTCAAGAAAAACGGCAATGGCGTGCTGCACATTACGAGCAGTCGTTTTGATGAACCGAAAGCCGTAGTTCTCGTTAACGCGTCACCAAGAGTCGTCGTGCTACATGGAGAGCTAGACTGCCGAGATCAGGTCGTATTTCTTGGGGGCTTGGACGAACGGCTGGGGAAGCGCATTCAGGCGGAGCTGCAAGCGGCAGGCTTTGTCGTGAGAATCCACGACGATCCTTATTTACAGGGGGTCGAGAAGAGTAATATTTGCAACCGCGGCCAGAGCGGTGAGGGCGTGCAACTGGAGCTGAGTCAGCCTTTGCGCAGATCATGCTTCCCATCTTTTGACAGGAACGGCCGCCAGCAAAGGACAGAACAGGGTGACAGGTTTGTTGAGGTCATGCGTAAAGCGCTTCTCGGAGACGACGCTGGCGCAATCGTCGGCGAAGGCTAGGTGTACCGCGACGGAGATTGTGATTTCACATCCGCGCCGTGGAATATGAAGAAGAAGAAAGGATGCGCATCCCGTCTTTATGACCACCACTTTCGTAGCCGCCGCCAGAACCGCCGCTTCGGCTTATCGGCTCCTTCTTGACCTGACTGATCTGCTGGGGTTTCATCTACGGCAGCATCCGCTTTTTTCTCGCCGGTCCCGTAGTAGTTCGCTTTCGCAAGTCGCTCGTGTAATCTGACGGCGTCAATCTCGTCGTGGGACCAACGGGCGGCCCACTTTACCTTGTTGCGCCGTATCCAGTAGTGCGATTTACAGTTGAAGCTCCAGCTCCCGATCGACGGGTCGAGCGAAATCGTCTCTCCGTCAAAAATGAGTTTCCAATCCGTGGGGCTGAGCGGCGTGACGACTTCGGTTCCGCATCCGCAGCAGCACTTGTGGGCGACGGTCGCATACGGGATGGACACGTAGACGATCCCGCCTTCGAGTTTATCGGGGATGAATTCCACGAACTCATGCTTGAGGACGAGATCCCGCTTCATGGCCGATCCTCATTGACGAGAGTATTGCCGTCAATCGTGTAGGTGCTGAAATGCTCGTGCTCAAGGTCGCGATAGAACCCGAACAGCTTTTTCCATTTGATGACGGCCAGGGCCGCATTGAGCGCGTTCAGATCCGCGATCTGGATGTTGCGTGAATACTCATCGTTTCCGTCGCCGTCGGAAAACGGAATCCTGTTCTTTTCCCGCACGTGCTCGCGCTTTTGCGGCGTGCTCGTCGTGACCCGCAAAATGCCGCCCAGGGCCTCGTCGGTCAGGTCTATCCCCATGCCCACATCGATAAAGGGTATGCCCCACTCTTCGAGCTTTGCGACGATCAGCTTCTTGGCCTCACCCTTGTCCATGCAAAGGAACACAAAGTCCATTTCCCGCAAATATCCGACATTCGAAGCGTCGATGAAAAACTCATGGGGGATGATACCTCGATGCATTTTCGAATATACGGCCTTGAAGTAGGCGACTTTCGATGGCACTTGCCGTAACTCGTCGCCGGATGGAGCACCGGGCGACCTGAAGGTATTATGCTGCAGGAATTTATCCCCGTCGAAAATGTGTATTTCCTTAACCGGCGTCTTGGCCGTGAAGTCGAGGACGTAGGACCCCGTTCCGCCGACGCCCACGATAGCAAGCTTTCCCAGGTCCAGCTTTCTGGTGACCGCCGTGATCTCCGCCCGGCTTGAAGCCGTATCGCAGTAATTGAATACGCAGCCCTCGTCTTCCGGTTCGATGAGCGGGAAGGTTTGCGCCCTGGCGGTAGGGTCGATCTCGTGGGCCGGGCCTGACAGGATCGCGGCGTAGGTCACCATCTTTTCATAGTGATCCTGGTAGCCACTGTCCGGCTTGCTGGAAAACGAATGATGAACGGTCAGGTCTCGGTCGAGCTGCTTCACCTGACTCTGATGCCTGATCTTGCCGATCTCGGAGCCGTCGACGTTGCACGGGTAGTCGCCGGCGAAATAAATCACATGCGTCGCCGGCTTAATCGTAACGTTGTCAGCGAGACTCAGTTCCGAAACGAGAGTGCCGCGCACGACTTCCCTTCGGGAATTCACGTACGGCACACCCCGCATCACCAGATAGGCATTCTTCACCTGCATGTCGAAGCCTTCGTTCCGGAGTTTCTGGAGATCAGCGTTACGACTTATTAGTTGCTGTGACATTGAACACGGTACCGTTCTTGACCTTGACGTGCCCTCCCTCGGTTAGGGTGCCGTCGTGAGGCTTGCTCGCTGCCTTCCGGTATGTCACGGTGAACACCCAATCGGGACCGCTTGGCACCGGATTGAACGTCAGGGCTACGACCTCCATGAACGACAGGACGCGCTGCGTCACTTCTTTCTTGCGGCCGTTCACGATGATCGTGATCTGCTTGGCCGGGCCGCTGTGGAAGTGCTCGTCTTCGCGGAGATGGATTTCCTCGCCGCCCTCCCACACCGGCTGATCCTCGCGGTTGCCCTCGACTTCCCGGTACAGGTCACTCCCGGCGCCGACTTTTCCGAGCCGGTACAGAGCATCGCCCGTGGTCGGGCTCGGCGATTCGTACCGCTGCTGATCGATGTGAATCCGCACATTGTGCGGCTGTTGGACTTCCTGTTGTTGTTCAGACATTGCTAATTCTCCTTCACTGAGTTGCCGACATAGTTGCTCCTCATGGTTTTGCGCGGATTCGAGCCGCCGCGCGAACCGTGAGGTTCTGCGATTGGAACCTGTTGCGTATGATCTGGGCCATTTCGTCGTACACGCGCGCTTTTTTCTCCGGATCGGAAATTGTCACGACCAGGGAGAAGGGCTGCGGTTTGAAAGCTTCCTCGTCCTCGATGCCGTGGCGCGTCAGAAGACGAACCATGAGGCGCCACCGCAGGCCGCGTTCTCCGTTTTCACCAAGGTCACCGTGATATGTGCGAACTGGCGCCCACTTCCGGAGTTTTTCGACCTGGTAGGACTCGTAGAGGAGGCCAGGATTTTTGTGTTCGGGAGGCACCAGCCCAACGAACTTCGGCTTTGGCTTTATTTGTCCGGTCTCGCGGGACCGCTCCTGGCAGTAAACACCAAAGTGCGCGTCGATGTGGGCCTCGCAGTATTCAGTTCCCCACCGTGCGCCACGCGCCGGGGCGAAAGCGACCGTCATCCAGATTTCGCCGAAATACTTTCCATCTCGACGCAGAGAGGGCGGATACGGGAAGTCATCCCACTCAAGGTAGTATCCGGGACGCAACACATCGTCGAAGACGAGAGTAGACGTATGCGGAGTGCACTTCAGACAGTACGGCACCACAGTGGGCAAGCCGAAACCGAAGAAGTTCTCATCGCCATCAGGTACGCGGAGCGCGGTTCTCGGATCACGTGCGTGATGCGTCAGGAGGGCTCTCGCCATAACCGGCGACGGCGTCGGCGTGACTTGGTGGTAGATTTGCGCCAGCGTGCGGGACACAAGAGGAGTGGCGAAACTGGTGCCGAGGTTCTCCGCGGAGCCCATGCCGTTTACCGACCGAATTCCCGCAATGTGCGATGCATCTGTCGAGCACGATCCGCCATAATGCACGAGGTCGGGCTTGATCACATAATTGGGGCCGGCTCCATGACGGGAGAAAGCGGACGGATGATGCTCTTTTGGCCCGTTTTTCTTGTAGTCGACGTGAGAGACGGAACCCACGGTGATGCCGAGAACGCTATCCGCAGGCGTCGTGATCCGCCCAGCCTGCAACTGGCTTGCAGTCCTCGGGAAATCCAGGAGAGGCGGCGTATCGTAATTCCCGGCGCTAATAACAAACGAGACCTGGTATTTTTCTTGAAGGTTGTCCAGTTCTTCGGCGAGCTTTGAGAACTCGTCGAGCGAGCACACCGTATCGGTGCCAGCGACAGATTCCAGACCTTGTACCTGTTGGCGTGCTGCTGGAGTGCCGCTTCGAGCGACACAAGAAATTCTGTTTCCAGGAGCGGCAGTGTGTCTCCCTTTGCCGGGTCGTCGTTGGGTATGACCTGAAGATCGAAAACGCCGCAAGGGCTGTTATCCAGTCCGGGGATTGTCGGGTTGAGGTAGCCGCCCCAGCAGATGAGGCCCGCAACGAAGGTTCCGTGATCCGGGTTCCGGTATGCAGGCGCGACCTGGGAATCGCGGCCCACGACCCAACTCTCAAGGTCTGGAACCTGGCCCGCGATTCCACTATCCACGACCACAACCACCGGGAAATCCCCCGTGACCTGATCGCGGGTCGGCAGTGCCGGAAGCGGTTTGGCGTCGAACATCCGAGGGCGTATGGTTCTGATAAGTGGCATGGGTGCGATCGATCGCACACCGATCACGCGAGAAAGAGCCTCGACGTCGGCGACATCGCGGCATTCAATTTGATAAGTGAAACTGCCCGCGGAATATCCGTTTTGGCTGAACCGTACATCGCGGCTCTGACAGGTCTTTTCAAAATCCGCGATCACGTTCCGCTGCTCGGCTTCAGCCCCCATGCTGAAAAGCCGCACGCGCGTGATGAAGCCCTTCTTGCCGCGAGGGCTCCTGCGCAACAGGTCAGCAGGTTCCATTCCACTACGGCGGTACGCCGGCGTCACCGGTTCGATTGCATCGACGCAGGAGAGTTCTTTCGTTATCCGCTCGGAGTCGTTGTTGCTGATGATGTCGGCGAGACGATCTAGGCCCGCGGGCGTCGCCTTGACGAACAATTCCCCAAGACGTCCGGCTCCGATGATCGGACACGATTGATGTGAAAACAGGTTTTCCGGACGATGGCTTTTGGCCGCGGCTTTCGACAGCAACTTCACGCGAACAGGGGCGACCCCGGTTGCGCGCATCTGCGGGACGACGGCCGTCCGTATCGCCGACACTTGCGTGGACAACCTTGCGCGGTACTTCGCGTCCACGGGACGAAACGGCTTCGGCGGCATTCCACCGGTTTGAACCCGGCGTTCCGTGCCCTGCTTGGGCATGATCAGCTTGATCAGAAGGCGTTCTTGATGAGGCGGTCTGATTATTTCAGCCATCGCTCTTCACCTCTTTCGACCAGCGGTGTGCGGTCGCTTTTGAAACCCCGAAAAGATCGGCGACGGCAGCGTGGCTATACAGCTTCGCGTTTCTCTCGCGCAGCAGCGTAGAAACAACGTGTTCATCCTTGCCTCGCAGCAGCGCCAGGAATCGGCGGTCCTCTCCTTCGCCGATGCTCATGTTCTGCAGAACCTGGAAGGCATCCTTCAACTCCGGCGATTTGTCTGTCGTGAGCCGGCGCCGTTGCAGCCGGACACAGACTTCGCGGATGTCCGAGCCCGAAAACCCTTCCGAAAGATCGACGAGGAGCTCGATCTCGCGTTCTTCGATGTGCAGCGGAGGTAGGAATTCGGTCCACATCGTTTTTCGAAGTTCGGCCGAAGGAAAATCCAGCACCAGGCGATAACTGAACCTCCGCCAAATGGCTGAGTCGAGCAACTCGTGGTGATTTGTCGCGGCGATGATGATCGACTGGTTGCCCAGCGTGTCGAGGTTCTGAATAAAGCTGTTGACTACCCGCTTCAGCTCGCCAAGCTCCTGGCTGTCACCCCGCAGTTTTGCGATTGCATCAAACTCATCAAGAAAGAGAACGCAAGGCGTCTTCGCGGCAAAATCAAAAAGCGCGCGGATGTTTTTCGACGTACTCCCAAGAAACGAGGAGATGAGACCGTCGAGACGGGCAATATAAAGGTCCAGACTCAACTCACGCGCGATGTGTCGAACAAGTCGGCTCTTGCCCGTGCCAGGCGGGCCATATAAAAGGAAGCTCAGGGAAGCAGAAAGGCCGTGAACATCTGCCTGGGTATAGCTCTTCGCTATGCTCAGAAATTCGTTGACCGTGTCCCACTGCTCCTGCGGCAGGACGACCGGCGGCTCAGAAAGAGTCTTCCAGTTGATACGTTCTATGAGCGGGAACCGGCTTTCATCATCGACGGGAAGCGCGCGAGCGAACGCCGTGCCGGCAGGCCGGAGTTGGTGGTCGTTCTCTTCCAGCATCCTGCGCAATCGTCGGGCGGAGGCTTCGTCACCGGCCTTTTCCAAGTTGTCAGCCAGGAATGCCGTATAGTTGCGGACCTTGTCCACGTCAAGACGCAGGGCACCGTTTACGATACGAAACAGCTCGCTCATAAAACGTTTGTCGTCATTCATGAGACGATACTTACATGTAGAGAGACGATTGTCAAGAGACGCGTGACGCCGTTAACTTTCCGTGGCGGGAACTTCCCGACGATTCAATGACTTACCGTGCTCCGGACCCCTTCAGTGCGAGACGCCAGATTTTTGGGATACCGGCATGGCTCGCCAGAGAGTCACACTTCTCGCACACTGCTAGGACCGCAATGCAGAGATTCGTCAGTTGATTGGAAGAAAGAAGAGTGATCGGCCGTCAGACGCTTATACGTGATGCCCCTGCCGAAACTTGGCGTGCAGCGTCCCCACTGGAATTCGCGTCTCCTGTGAGATATGCTGCCAGCTTTTCCCCTCGATCACTAGGAAAATCAAAATCGAGATTTTAGATGTGTGTACGGGGAGCGCCAAGATTTTGGTGCAGTCAATGCGAGCTGTTAGTTTTTCCGGCCTCCGGGATCGCGTGTCTAACCCCATGAACATGAGGACTTGGCTCAGATGCTCTGTTGCGAAATCACCGAGGATCTCGCCTTGTTGAAGAACGCAGGGCTGCCCACCGCTGGCATTCCCACTGCCTTCGGCAAACATTGGGACTGGCCGCGCACGTTTTGAAAATCAAACTGCAGCTGGAGCCAGATGTCTGACAAACTTCATGGGCCGACCGTTTTTGTCCAGGGACGGGTTACGACCGAACTGCGATTGGATCGCAATCGCCCACGGCAGGCGCTTCGGTCGTTGTCGCTGTTTTGTGCCGAGATTTGCGAATACAGTTGCGGCTACCTGGGTCCAACGGCGTGGAGCAAACAATCCGAAATGTCGTACCGCATGCCGATAGCGTTTGGGGATGTGCTGCGACCAGCGGTCGATGAACTCCTCAATCGTGCACTGCACCACGACCCATCGATGCAGGCGCCTGTCCTTACACCAAAAGCGCACAAATCCGTCTTCGATCGCAAGAATACGCCACTGCGCGATGGGAGGACGCCTGACATAGCGCCCGGCATAACGCAGAAAGTGCTCTTTTCCGTGGAAGGTTTGCACATGCACGATCCACCCGCGCTTCTCTTCGTGCTGGAGCAGATCTTCAAGTTCGTCGCAACCCATTCCCAAGTCGAACTGGCCCGCGTCCAGTGCCCCGCGCAGAAGTGCAATCACTAGCCGCTGCCAGCTGCGCCAATGCAGAGATTCGTCAGTTGATTGGAAGAAAGAAGAGTGATCGGCCGTCAGACGCTTATACGTGATGCCCCTGCCGAAACTTGGCGTGCAGCGTCCCCACTGGAATTCGCGTCTCCTGTGAGATATGCTGCCAGCTTTTCCCCTCGATCACTAGGAAAATCAAAATCGAGATTTTAGATGTGTGTACGGGGAGCGCCAAGATTTTGGTGCAGTCAATGCGAGCTGTTAGTTTTTCCGGCCTCCGGGATCGCGTGTCTAACCCCATGAACATGAGGACTTGGCTCAGATGCTCTGTTGCGAAATCACCGAGGATCTCGCCTTGTTGAAGAACGCAGGGCTGCCCACCGCTGGCATTCCCACTGCCTTCGGCAAACATTGGGACTGGCCGCGCACGTTTTGAAAATCAAACTGCAGCTGGAGCCAGATGTCTGACAAACTTCATGGGCCGACCGTTTTTGTCCAGGGACGGGTTACGACCGAACTGCGATTGGATCGCAATCGCCCACGGCAGGCGCTTCGGTCGTTGTCGCTGTTTTGTGCCGAGATTTGCGAATACAGTTGCGGCTACCTGGGTCCAACGGCGTGGAGCAAACAATCCGAAATGTCGTACCGCATGCCGATAGCGTTTGGGGATGTGCTGCGACCAGCGGTCGATGAACTCCTCAATCGTGCACTGCACCACGACCCATCGATGCAGGCGCCTGTCCTTACACCAAAAGCGCACAAATCCGTCTTCGATCGCAAGAATACGCCACTGCGCGATGGGAGGACGCCTGACATAGCGCCCGGCATAACGCAGAAAGTGCTCTTTTCCGTGGAAGGTTTGCACATGCACGATCCACCCGCGCTTCTCTTCGTGCTGGAGCAGATCTTCAAGTTCGTCGCAACCCATTCCCAAGTCGAACTGGCCCGCGTCCAGTGCCCCGCGCAGAAGTGCAATCACTAGCCGCTGCCAGCTGCGCATTAGCTTGTCGCGAACGAAGAAGATCCGAAGCCGCCACCCCGAGTTAGACGTTTTCAGACCTCCGCCTGTGACCAGCGAGTGCACGTGGGAGTTAAACTGCAACTTCCCGGTGAAGGTGTGCAAGATCGGCATCACACCAACTTCAACGCCGTGGCGCACTCTGGCGTAACTTCCGATGACGTGGGCCGCGATCTCCGGTAGCTTGCGGCAAAGCCTCGGACTGCGGGCAAACAGGGGCCACAAGGTATTCGGCATAGTGAATGTTATGCCAAGATACGGTACCTCCGGCATGGCGCACCAGCGCTCGCGTTGCCACTGAATGGTGGCCCAATGACCGCAACTGGGACAGGCCGGTGACTTGCAAGTATTGTAAAACACCACTTCTTCGTTCTCCGAGGCAAAGACACGGCCCCCCAGCGCGGGCGTCTTGCATTGAAATGCCAGCCGGAATGCGCGGCGCGAGTCGGGGTCGTAATTATCATGATCCCAGTGGTCGCGCCCGAGGATCAGAATCTGCTGCAGTTTGCTAGGGCGGTGAACTTCGGAAAGTTTAGGCAAGGAAATTTAGCTCCTTCTGGGCGTCCAGCTTCGCAAGCAAGTCTTGTCCAAGAACCACCACCGTCCGCCTGCTTCGACTGGTGCGGATTGCAATAAAGCCTGGCCGGCGAGCTTCTTCGCGTTGCAACACTTGAATGATCTGCGCTGGGTCGAGGGATACGTCAGAATGCTCATCCGAGAACTCACGCACGAGCTTGCGCCGGAAGCGCTCCTCTTCATGGCGGGCAAACTCCTCTTTCTGCTGCAATTTGGGCAGTTTGCGCCATTGCCATGCCCGGTGGATTCGGAGAAGACCATTTTGCAAGCCGACGATGATATTTGGGTGAGAACTCTGCATGATTGCCTTGACCTTGCTTACATTGCCGGTCCCCGTGCCGGCGACCTTGGCGATCTCGTGACGGACATCTATACAGTCTGCCTCTGACAAATTTGTCGAACCCTTGTGTTTGCCCCCCGCACGCATGTTATCCAACGCTCTTTGCTGAAAATAGGGTTCTAATGTCAGCGCTAAACAAATTCGGACAAAGTCATTCCATCCGCGCTGGGGTTGATGATGGCTGATGATGAACTGTAGGGCCTCGTTCTCAGTGAGCGGATATTCGATGCAGTTGATCTCGTACCTACCGTCGAACACCGCTGACTGCCAGCGCCCAAATCCAGCGAGAATCATCCCGTTCGTCGTGATAAGAACCGGATCGCTAAGGGACAAGTTCGTCAGCCGGCCGGCGTCGCTGAGCTCGTCTATTACACCGGTCCAGCCAATTTCCTCCAGCGCGGGATGCAGCCGCAGTTGTTTTGGGGAACGAACAACCGGACGCCTTTCCAACCGACTCATCACGGTCGGATTGAAAGACTGCGGCGGGACTGCAGAGATAACCTCTCCGCCGCTCGCACATAGGTTGCCGTGATTCTCTTGAAGTTCCAGGTTCGTCTCCTCCCGTGATCCGCTCTAACGATTTGGCGAACGTCGGCGCGGATTAAAGTTGGACACAACTTGGACACAAAGATCGGGGTAATACGGCAGGTATTGGCAGGTTGCAGGCAGGGAAGCGCTGTAGTATCAACAACAACTTAGCTGTTGATCGTTTAGCTCATAACCCAAAGGTCGGTGGTTCAAATCCACCCCCCGCAACCAACTCCACTGTTTGGTTTCAATGGGTTGAGCCAATCCACTCGCTGCCCCAGTAACTCTATTCTTTGCTCAAGTTTTGCTCAAGTTCTCTCGGGAACGCTAATCTCGCGTGTTTCCGTGCCCCCTGCTCAGCCGTTCACGACTGCTGATCCCCGCTCAAAATCCAGATCGATCTTTCGCCGTCCAGCCTGAATTCCTGCCTCAATCGCGGACTCCTGCGTGGGGAATGTGTCGGGCAGGTAGAATTCAGTTTCCATGAACCCATCCGCAGCATGTTCCTCGACGGAGAACTCTGCCGAGAATCCCCCATCCTTTAGCTCGTGTGACCGTGCAACGATGACGTAGCCCTTGTACCCCAGCCTGCTCTTCATGAATGCAACCTCTTCGGCTTCAATTATTGCACTGCGGGTTGGGGCACTTTCCCGCGATGCCGTCCGCCTGTCGTCGCCCCGCCCCGCCGATCAGCGAGCCCATTCTGCCGAGCTTCGGCTGCGGTAGGCTGAAAGTTTCTGGCTTTCTACGGCAATAGCGAATAAAAGGCGAATATACTAAATTCATATTCGTAACCTCACGCAGCTTTGCGTGAGGTTCCACTCTCATCCACGCTGGGTCAATGTTGAGACATGGCGATCAGCAAATTCTCAGGCGGTGCAAACCCTGATTCCGCGAATTATCCCTATCCAATCGTTTGTAAAACCAGCTTTCGTTCCAGGCGGATTACTTTCCATTTGCCCGTCACTCGGAACTACTCTCAGACCAAGCTGTATCCCACGAGTTGATCTCACGCAATTCCGTGTATTACACTCGCCCGGCTTCACGATCGGAACGAAAGATGCGCATTCTATTTACGAGGGTCTTATTAGTCGCCTTTGCGGCTGCGGCTTTGGGCCAATCAGCACCCTCGAATAGGATGCCCTCCGATGCCAAATCGAGGCCCAGCGATCAAGCAGCGTCAAATCCCGCCACCGCGGCTGCCGACACTCCGATTCTGTCCCTGCCCTACACTCCCGGACTCGACACTGAATTCATGGATAGGAGCGTCGACCCCTGCGTGGATTCTTATCAGTAGAGTTGCGGCGGGTGGATGAAGAAGAATCCGATTCCCGCCGATCAGCCAACATTAATTTCCCTGCGGGCGTGTTGCAGCCCCCGCTCTTCGACCCGAAAATAGACGACGCACCCAACTGCGGCGACACTGGCGGAACCATCGGTCACGAGTTGACCCACGGCTTCGATGATCAAGGCCGCAGGTTCGATCCCCAAGGCAACGTGAAGGACTGGTGGACGACACAGGACAGCCAAAACTTCGAGGCCCGCGCGCAGTGCGTAGTGGACCAGTACGCGCAGTACGTCGTTGTGGACGACATAAAGATCAACAGCAAGCTAACCGAAGGGGAAGACATCGCCGATCTTGGAGGACTGATTCTCGCGTGGATGGCATGGAAGGACCAGACCAACAACATGCAGTTGGAAAACTGCGACGGACTCACTCCGGAACAGCGCTTCTTTGTCGGAAACGCGCAGTGGGCATGTGAGAACGACCGGCCGGAGGACTTACGGCTGAGCGCCATCACAAATCCGCATTCGCCCGGCAAATACCAGGTCAACGGGTTGGTGGTGAACATGCCAGAGTTTGCGAAGGCATTCTTCTGCAAGGCCGGTCAGCCAATGATGAAAGAAAACCGCTGTCGCATTTGGTGATGGACATTTCGAACTGACGAGTTGCCTGCGGAATTGAACGAAATGCTCAACTCGGCCACTTTTGCCGTGGTCACCAAGCGATTGCTCCCCTACCCGTAAGAGCCCAAGAAAGCGGTTCGCTCCAAGGTCCTTCGACTAAAACCGTAAGGTGAGCACGGCGGAAAACCGCCTTCGGGTGGCAGGAAGTATCCCCACCATCGCGGCGGGGCTCAACCGCTAGGCTTAGACATCCTGCAACTCGCAATGCGCAGTATTGGAGAGCCTGATGGGCGCAATAAGAAATATGAATTGGACTCGATTCACGCCTGCCTTTACTGTCCGTCTATCGTCTGACCCGATTCCAAGTCACGAGAGTTAATAAAGGATTAATTCTCCTCGTGCAATACGGTTTGGAGTCTTGGGTTTGGAGCGTCCCCGCGGCAAGAGGCCGTCATGTTCCAGAGCCTTTATGTACTCTTTATGAACTTTTTACGCGACCCTTACGGATTTTCGGATGTGATAGCGATTTAGCCACGACAAAAGCGTTTGTGCATTTAGTTAGAGTGGACACACTCATTGAATCAGCAGAACCGGACTTCGGACCGGAAAGGATGCGAACTTGAAAATTACAAGAACTCTAGTGCGTAAAGCCGTAGCGGTTTCAACTTTTCCTTCGATGCTTGTTTTGAGTCTCGCGGTCGGTCAGATTTCGCGGTGTTACGCCCAAGCTCAGGCGCAACCGGACGCTCAGCCGAAAATGGCCGCCGTACACGAACCGTTGCCCAGTGACACGGACACCACGAATAGCACGGCGCCTGCGGCCGCGCGCGATCCGGAGATATCTCCGGCAATCGCCAGGGAATTCGCGGCCATGAAAGCGGAGATCGAAGAGCTCAAAGCGGAACTGAAGAGCCGCACTTTGAGCGGGCCAATACTTGTAGCGGGACCAGCATCTGCCGCAGGCTCAATATCTGCCGCGACACCAGGGGCCAAAGTAGCAGATACCGTGTCGTCAAGCGCGACGGCTGACATGTCGCAAGAGGCGCGTACCGGCTTGCCCGAAAAGCCAAAGCCCAGTGAGCCTTTTGCCTTCGCCGATTGGAGCTGGATGAACGGTAGCCCCCACAACAAGGAAGCGGTGTGGGATTCGAAGTTCTTCACCCCGGAAATCAGACTTGACACTGACTACGTTAGCAGTATGAACCATCCCAAGGACGACTCGCTGGGCGGATCGACCGAGATCTTCCGCTCGAACGAAGTCCAAGTAGAACAGATCAGCTTCGGTGGTGACTTCCACTGGCAAAACGTCCGCGGCCGGATCTTCACTCTTGGCGGAATGTTTGGAGTCACGACGCCAAGGAACGACGGCAGCGTGGGACGCGGCCAATGGGACCTTCGTGGCGCGTACAAGTACTTTGGTGAAGCCTACGGCGGGTACCACTTCGAAGTGAATCACGGTCTCAACGTCGACGCGGGAATCTTCGTTTCCTACATCGGCCTCTTCAGCTACTGGAACTTCGATAACTGGGCCTATCAGCCTTCATATGTATCGTCCAACACACCCTGGTTTTTCAATGGTGTTCGGGTCCAGTGGTTTCCCACCGACAAACTGAAGATTGAGCCTTGGTTCATCAACGGATGGCAATCCTATGCCAGGTATGGCAACACGCCCGGCCTTGGCGGACAGATTCTATACCGCCCGAATCCGTGGGTCTCGTTCGTCTTTAACAACTACGGCCTGGGTGAAGATACGCTGGGCCTTAACGGCCACCGCTCACGCCTGCACACCGATGACAGCGTCGTACTCAAGTATTACGACCATCCGGAGAGGACTATGGACAAGATGGCGTTCTCGCTCACCGGCGACCTGGGATGTGAATCTGGTGGAGGAGTGGCTTGCTTGGGAAATAGGAGGGTCGAGACCCCAACAGGGCCCGCAATCAACTACAAGCAAGTCTTCGCGGGTTGGATGGCTTACAACCGCTGGTGGTTCAAGAAAGACGTGTACGCAATAACACTTGGTGGTGGTGTATTGGACAATCCAGGGCGCTATCTGACGCTGCTGCAACCGATCAATGGAGCGGATGCGGTCTCCGGATCGCCCTACTTCCCATCATTTCCCGGGGCAGTGTACAAGGCCTGGGACAATACCGCCAGCTTCTATTACATGCCCAAACAGTACGTTAGTTTCGTCTGGGAGTTCGGTTACCGCCACGCGAATGTGCCGTATTTTACGGGGCGAGGCGGGATAACTCCTCCGGGCGGCAACAATGGTTCTCCTGCCAATTACGTCTGCATGGACAATAGTTCGACCGGGTTTGGATGGGCGGTAAACCCCGCTAACCCCATCGACCCCAATGGAGCCAACCTCGGCAGCGCACAAGCGTACTGCAATGGGACTGGGGGGGGCAATACGACTGTTTCGCACGGTGGCCTCTGGACCCCAGACCTGAGAAAGGATGAACCGAGCATCAGGATGGCGATCATGGTCAAGTTCTAGTTCTAGCGCTGAATTCAGGCTTCCTCAAGGGAAGCCTGCTTCACGTGGTCAAACGATTTCAAACGGAGGTGAAATCATGTTTAGGCTCCGGCCGATTGTTGTCGCCATCATTGCAGCGGTGTTCTTAGCCGGAGTTATGGTAGTGAATGCCGCAGAGACCCAAGGCGAGAAATCGACGGTAGTTACTCCAACACCGGCGGCTGAACAAACTGAAAAAGAAAGGAAGCTTGCCATCGCAACCGATGCGGCTAAGCAACTTTTGCTCGTGATGGACACGGACAAGAGCGGCGAGGTCTCCAAGGAAGAATGGATGAAATTCATGGAAGCAGAGTTCGATAGGTTGGACACAGGCCATAAGGGACAGCTGGACGTTAAAGAATTAACCCAATCACGAGTGTGGGTGCGTCCATTTGTCCAAGTGACCTCGAAGGAATCGCGAGTTGCATGAGAAGGGCCCGTGCACTCGGACGCCCATCCAAAACGCTTATGCGCTCGATTAATAACTTTCATGGAAATCCTTATGGTTTGTTTATGCGCGCCGCCATACATTAACCGCGTGAAGCAGTTCAGGTAGCCCGACTGAGACGATGTCGTTAGCGTGTTTCGGTCGAATTCAGTTGCGATGAGTTTTTCTGGTGCGGAGACAACGATGTGCGCGAAACAAAAGAGGGGCAGCGTTCCGTGTCTGGTTCCGACACCGACACTGCTCCGCGGGCCCTCCCCTTGTACTGCCCAGCCATATACTGCCCAACGACGGCACGGCATTCAGTCCTATGGGACGCCGTTCCAGCAGGTTCCTTAGGCGCGCAACCAGAAGCGGACGTCGATTCCCATAGAGTGTGTTGTTGCGCGCATGTCGCCTGCCAAAAGTGGGAGACGCGCCCTCCGGAATCTCGGAAGGGCGGCGATTGTTTGCGGTGGCGAATATGGACTCACTTATGAAAAACAGAGGTTGGGAAATTGTTCTTGTTTTGCTTTCCATCCCCTTGCTGCTAGCTCTCGGGGGTTGCAGCAGA